>OELA01000061.1_pt1 | contig 19283 bp, 29 predicted proteins | sample 1503161 | NCBI WGS metagenome assembly OELA01 (sample SAMEA104379559, study PRJEB20068) | metagenome | biome: 1000743; feature: 77; material: 1998 | place: USA | collected 2012 | depth 25 m
GCGGCCTTGCTTGGGAGAAGGCGCGTCTTGGCGCGCCAGGGTTGGGCGGGTGATATGTCTGGACTTGTTGAGCATCCTGGATTTCTCCTCTAACCCACTAGATGCCTCTCATCTTCAGCGCGGTCCATTCCGATACAAGAGGTGATCTGCTTCGATCTGCGTGAGCAGATCGTCCAGCGCGGCTTGGACCGTTTCGGCAATGGGGCTCTGATCCGAAGCCGTGATCCACCGAACACTCGACCCGATTGCTTCTTTTTCCACCAGATAGGACTTGATCGGGAGCTTTCCCGAAGGACCAAGAGCTGATTCCAGACGCAGACGATAGCGGTAGTTGCCACTGGATCGCATGGTCAGCCAGGCTTTGACGGTCAGTGTGAGATCCGCCGGTGTGTCGCTCGCCGAGGTAAATGTCTGGCGCGATTGGATGTAGGTGATTGTGGCGGAACGAAGATCCTGTGCCGGCCACTCAAGCAAGGTAATGCCCTTCCTGTGGTCGGCTCCTTTCAACACAAGAAAGGGCACGATGACCTCTACCGATTGACCGATGGTGATGGGCGAAACGGCTGGAGGCGTGGGGGTGACTTGAATCCGGTGGACACACCCCCAACTGAGTAACAGGAGCACGCCGAGGATTATGCGAGAGGATCGATGCAGAAGAGGGCCGTCGTTCACGGATTTGTCGTGGTCGAGGTGGGCGGACTAAGCATGTCCAAATCCTTCAAGGCGCGCAGGGCCTGCTCTCGGTATGGGCGGTCCGCGGCATTCGTATACGTGTCGATCACACGTCGATAGGTGGTGCGAGCTTGGGGGTACTGGCGCTTGATAGTGAAGTATTGGCCCAGCGCGAGCCAGTTTGTGGCGGCAGCTTCGCTGGCGGTGTTCATCAAGGCAAACTCCCGCTCGACCGAAGTCGTGCCTTGTTGACCGGCCCGTTTCCTGACGGTGTCTCCCATCTCGCTTGCCATCGCTTCAATCTGTTCATTGCTCCGGATCGCGGCTTCCACTCGATTGGTTTTCAGGTTGTCATAGAATGCCTCGGCATGATTCTTAATCAGGTTCGCTCGTTCTTGGTAGGTATCGTGCGCGCAACTCGCCAGAATCAGGCAGCAGGCCATGACCAACATGGATCGGTACGGTGCCAATGGAGGTCTTGTCATGAATCGTGCTCCTCGGGTCCTTACAACGTGAGGCTCCAACATACAGTGGAGCCAAATCATCCTACCGAATTCGAAGAAGAAACGCGACTGGGTGCAGGGGAGCCTCCCTCGTCCTCTAGTGACACTTGAGTCTCAAGTATGGTAAGAGTCCAGTTCATTTTTGCAGGCCCTGCTTCGTCCCCATCGTCTAGCCTGGCCTAGGACATTGCCCTTTCAAGGCAGTAACACGGGTTCAAATCCCGTTGGGGACACCAACTACAACGGAGCAGCGGTCTTGCGTGGAATGAAGCGAGGCTAGTTGCTCCGGTAGGAGCGGTCGGTTACTGACAGATGTGTCTGGATTAGGGATAACCCGAAGGGTAGAATCCCCGGGCCTGGTATCAGGAGCTGGAGAAGAAGGGGTTGCTGCCGAAGAGAAAGTAAGGTATGCCCGCTGTTTGTGTGCATAAACGGAAATTAGAAGAGTGAGTGATTGGTGGCGAAGTGTTGTTATTCGCGTGATCAGTTACGGGCTCCTGCTCCTCATGGTGGTGGGTGCGCTTTATGTCACCTCGCATTTTTGAACGAGCCATGAACGAGCCTCCAGTCTCATTCGGGAAGGCCGAGGATTCGCTGACTCTGTCCTCTGTTACACGATTGGCTTAGGAGGCAGTCATGCGCCGGGGATATTAACCATGTCCACGGCCTGTATCGGTCTGGATGCTGCGGCATCGAGTACACGCTCGCCGACAACTGTAAATTTCCCCCCTGTCCTGGCCCTGCCCATTCAGGAGAGAATCCCTGCGCGGGCAAGAACGCCACCTGGACCCTGGTGCGGCCGGGGCAGATGATTAACCGCTACATCACATTCGTCCCACTGCACGCGTCTCTTTCTGCTCGCCACCACACGGTACTTCTAAAGAGTCTGCTGATTCCATCCTTTTCTCTCCACCCTTCCTTGGCCTTCTGTCGGTCTGACCCGCGCAAGTCCTACGTAATTCCGAGCTGGCTTTCTCGCCAGTTCCCCAGCGTGCTCCATAATGATACGGTTTAGCTAATTATTGAATTCGGAGTCCTATGGCCAACCTACTGGGTTACGCGACAGCCTTGCACGCCAAGTGGGAACAGCGAGAGGATCCGCCCTCACCCTGTGACCATCTCAGCCAAGTAGCCTCCCTCGTGGTGCTCAGCACGGATGGCTATGTGACGAGCACGTATCACTGCCGCGACTGTGGGGAGGCCATTGTCCGAACCTATCAGTCCCCAACCTTCGTCGAGATGCCTCCGATCGAGTGAGCCGCCTCTAGTTCCGTAGCGTCCCCACAAGTCCTTCCACCGTCAACGGCGCATTTCCCCAGGGTTCTGACTGCGGAGATTTCCGAAGCGGTAGCTGTTCCCGCCGATCGATCTCGGTTGTTCTCGCCAAGACGCGATCTGTGCTATCACTCCGGCGGGCGAAGCAGTTGAGATTCATGATGATAGGGCGAAAAGGTACCAGCGTTTCTATGGCCTAGAAGAAGTTTTCATGATCGTCTCAAAGGCTTCTTTGATCGAGTGAACGGGCTGCATACACAACCGCGTCCTGAATCGCCGTCTGTGCCAAGCGGGAAAAGCGGCCTGGGGTGGTGTGGAAGATTACTTGGAGGCCGGACTGATTGGGTCGTTCCTCAAACGTCACGACGACAGAGACGACTGTACCGATGGCATGCTCTCCACCCGTAGTAGCCAAAATCTGGATGAGCTGCTCCCGGCGAGCAGATTCGGCCTGTCCCCAGGACGCCTGTGCGGCAAGCGTGCTGATGAGGACGAGGGCCACCAAGAGGGACGAATACCCGTTTCTGCGTAATCCTCGTGAATTTGAGTTGTGCAACGTCCTGTCGTCATTTTTCGGATACGCCTGGTTCATGACCCACCTCCGTGGATGTCGCAGGACCCATGGTCATCAGCGCCTGTTCAAGGTCTTGGACATAGTGGCGGAGTCGTGCTTGGTGTCCATCGGCGATACGGATAAATTCAAGGCCGAAGACAGGCCCTGCTGACCAACGAATCACGGCGAGTTCTACGGGCAAGGGTTGAATCTGGCCCAGGAGCGTGATGCGAAGATCGACGTACCAACCTTTGAGAAGCGGTGTCTCACTAAGCACGCGGCATCCTTCCATGGAGAGATCGAGCACGGTTCCCTTGCCGGCGTACTGGTCGCCCGTAAAGGAACACTGCAGCTCGACGTGAAAGCGCAGGTACTTACGTCGTTTCATAGCAGTCTGCTTCAGAGAAATCAGTGTCTCTGTTGAGACTCTTCGTCTCGGATCCCTTCTGAGGATTCAGCACCACCGAAATGGCGGTGAGGAGGGTCCGTTTGGTAAATGGTTTCAGAAGCATGTGTTGGGCTCCGAGTTGAAGGGCCGCAGGAGCCACCGAGGATGTAAAGTCGCCGTTCTTGGCTCCGCCGGTCATGGCAATGATCTTGGCCTGTGGCCAGCGACGTGTGAGTTGCCGTATTACTTCGATGCCATCGAACTCAGGCATGAATATGTCAGTGAGCACGAGGTCGCTTGGGGTGTGGGACCACAGGGCGAGCCCCGCTCGTCCGTCAGGCGCCTCCATCACCGTATGCCCCTGTCGTTTAAGGATGCTTCGAAGCACGGCACGAACGAGCGGCTCATCATCAATAATCAGAATCCGTGACATCCGTGCCCCCATGGACCGTCATCGACCGATGGCATCATGCGGTCTCGCGCTTATAATGGAGATACCGCTGACGCGGCGCGGTGGCCCTGCTTCAGCACTCGTGTTAGGGCGGCGCCAAATTCGTGCAAGGAGAATCCCTTTACCAAATATTCCGTCACGCCCCGTTGCCGAGCGTCTTGCTCTACTCCCTCCGTGACAGAGCCGGTCCAGATCAGGACCGGCGCGTGTGGATCGACCAGGCGAATCTCCGTGAGCACCTCGATGCCGTGTATGTCCGGGAGAGCGAGATCGAGGATCGTCGCCATTGGTCGATGCCGTCGGTAGGCCTCCACGCCCGTTCGCCCACTCGAGGCCGTCACGACGTCATGACCGAGACGTGTGAGGATCACCTCGAACAACTTGAGCACCGAGGCTTCATCATCCACGACAAGAATCCTGGCCATCGCTCACCTCGCGTTTGTTGGAGCACCAGAGCGTTCCGCAATACACCGGGGGCAGCCGACATCACTCGATACAATGTACACACGGTCTCATGAATAGCAGGTAATCGAGGGCAGGCTAGTCGCAGGTGGCACTATGGGAGGCAAACTTTTTCACCCTAGATGCTAGGGCAGTTTTGCCCTAGCCAGCGAATGGCGAAGATAATATGCGGTCGCCTGGGACCGGCGGGTCACGTGAATCTTTTGGAAGATGTGCCGGACATAGTTCGTGACCGTCTTGTCCGCCAACTCGAGGGCCTGGGCGATTTCTTTGTTGGTTTTCCCTTCGGCCAACAACGCCAGCACCCGTTTCTGTTGGGGGGATAACGCCGCGGGCGTACCCTTCTCATCAGAAGTGGACAGCGTACGCATCCGATCAAGGACGGCTGCCGTCATCTGCGGATCAACCACCGACTGCCCCTTCGCCACAGCCTCCACGGCGCGTGTGAGGGCTTCGCGGTCAATCTGTTTCAGCAGATACCCGCTCGCTCCGGCAAACGTCGCCGCCAGCAACGCATCATCTTCCTGGTACGAGGTGAGAAATAAGACTTGAGTGCTAGGGCAGATCGCTCGAATCTCCCGGCAGCTCTCGACACCAGTCCCATCCGGCAAACGCAGGTCCATCAAGATGACATCGGGCGCTAACCGTCGGGCTTCTGACAGCGCGGTGGCGGCAGTGGTGGCTGTCCCCACCACATGGATGGAGGGCACTCGACTGAAGAGCGTCTGCAAGCCCAAGAGAAAGACCTCGTGGTCGTCTACGAGCAAGAGACGAATCGGGTGGGGCGTGGATTTAGCTACGGACATTCGATTGCGCTCTGGGGAAATGTACGAGAATCTGGGTCCCGTGCTGTGGTTGCGATATCACAACGAGTGTGCCACCGATCTGCTGGGCGCGAGCGGCGATATTGCGCAATCCATGACCGCGTGTGCGTCGGCGTTCAGGATCAAACCCCACACCGTCATCGTCGATGGCCAAGCGCACACGTGTTCCGTGTTCCTGCAGCGCCACCGATACCGTGGAGGCCCCGGCATGTTTCAGACTGTTGCTAACGGCCTCCCGGGTAATCGACATCAGCTGTCGTGCCACCTCCGGGGAGAGATCATGGAGGGCCCCCTCGTTCACGGTCACGCGAAACTGGGGACCCTGGACATTCTCAACCGTCTGGGTCAGGCGGGTTAATTCCCTCTGCACGTACTCGAGGTTGGAGGGAGCCTCTGCGTGGTCGCTCACGAGATGGCCGCGTACATCCCGGACTACCTCATTCAAGCCGGCAATGGCCTGGGCCAGCTGATGCACGGTGGCTGCCGGGTTTTCTCGTATCACCTGTTGGCACTCCTCAAGTCCCATGCCGACTGCGCAGATGGTCTGAATGATATTATCGTGCAGGTCCCGAGACAGGGCTTCCCGCTCTTCGAGGACCCGGCGAAGGTCTTCTTCGCGTTCGCGTAACGCGAGCTCCGCCTGCGTACGATCCGTGATGTCCGTGGTAATGCCGCCGATGGCATAGGGCATCCCTGTCTCATCATATAATGGAAATTTGAAGACGATACTGGTATGAGGCCCGTCGTCGTGAAGCGCCACTTCTTCAAATTGCAGGGGCGTGTTGGCGTGCAGTACCTTGATGTCGTTCGCACGAAATGCGGCCGCCTGAGCTGGAGGAAACAAATCCGCATCTGTCCTACCTACAATGTCCTGGCTGGAGAGATGAAAGATGTGTTCGAACTCCCGATTCACCAGCAGATAGCGCCCCGCTGTATCCTTGAGAAAGATCAAGGCCGGACTGTGATCGAGAATCGCCTGGAGGCGCGCTTCGCTCTCGCGGAGTTCCGCCGTGACACGGTGACGATCGGTCACGTTTTGAATCTGGGAAATGAAATAGAGGGGGCGACCGTCCACATCCCGGATCAGCGACACATTCAGTTGAATCCAGACGATCTCGCCGAGCTTGTGAATGTAGCGTTTCTCCATGTGGTAGGTCGGAATCTCACCCGCGAGCAGTTGCGTGACATAGGCCAGATCCGTTGCCAAATCATCCGGATGGGTGATGGCCTGGAAATTCGTCGCGAGCAGTTCCTGCTCCGTATAACCGACAAGGTCACATAAGGCGCGATTGACCTGCAGCCAGTGTCCATTTGTCCCCACGAGCGCCATCCCGATCGCGGCATCCCGGAAGGCGCTCGTAAACTGTTCCTGACTTTTCCGCAACGCCTCTTCCGCCTGTCGACGTTCCCGGACTTGCCCCTGCAGTTCCTGGTTGGTGTGTGATAAGTCGGCGGTGGCTTCTTGGACGTGTCGTTCGAGTGCGTTCTGGACAATCAGGAGGGCGTCTTCAGCCTGCTGACGGCGGAGTCCAAGCAGCGCCACGCCCCACAGCGCCGCCACGCTGACCGCACGATTGACCATATCCATGTTGACCGGCCCCGGGGGGGACCAATAGAAGCCGGCCAGGATGAACACAGTACATAGGGAGGTAAGGACGAGACAAAGTTGCCGCCACTGGGGACGCAACGTGAACCAGATCGGAACGAGGTACAGCAGCCCGATCGCAAAGCCCAAGGGGAAGAACAGATCGACCAGGAAAATGGCCGTCGTGAGCATCCCCACCCAAACCAGACGTATCACGTCGCCCTGTCTGGATTTTGGGGGAACGCTCTGCAGCGTGTTGTCCATCATGACGTCAGCGGTCATCACTCATTCCTCGCGCCAGGACGGCGCACCATGTTTGTTTCAGGCACGCACCAATTGGACATGGGGCTGTACTCGTCAGACGACCAGCCTGTCATGGACACCGATACGTCCGTCGATGGAGCACGGCACCGGCGCGCGCGGTGAATGTGCACGTATCGCGGTCGCACGCAGGATCGGGCTATGCTCGATAGCTCTTCGGAAGGGTTCCTCGCCTCGGCACATCATGCCCCAGTATATCCTCGAATCCGTTTCTTGTAACGGGAAACAGGATGATTACGCACCTGGCGAGAACGCCAGTGGTTTTCATCCCCACTCGGAGGAATGAACGCGGCCGGAAGATGCATTACTGCCGGTACCGACCTTCTTTGGGTATCCTTCCCACGAACGCCACCGCACGTTGGATTGTTTTATCCAGACCTTCGCCCGACGTAAACCTCTTTGCCAAGCAGGTATACGCTCCAGTTCGCCTGGCTAACTCTCACACGCCTCGCTGTGTCATCAGCGCGAGGATAATCACCGCAATCTGCGGTCGGCTCGCGAGTGGCACTAATTCGACTAGTGTCTCGAAGCCCGATAGATCGGGCAGTGAGAGTTCAAGGACTACGCAATCAATTCGTCGAGACCGATAGAGCGCCAGCCCTGATTGACCGTCCGGGGCTTCAACGATCTCGTAATCAGAGGGGTAACGCCTCAGTTGGTCTGCCCAGTAGGTACGGTCAGCGTCAATCCCGTCGATGAGAAGTACAGAGGTCGTAGGAAGGCCGGGATTCGGTGGTATACCCGAATACTCCGGTTTGTGCGGGGAGCAAATTAGATCAATGATCAGATGAGGGGGCAAGATGGGGAAACATGGCGAGCTGAGACAGTTGCCGAGAGGCATTACTTACTCCCGCAACATTCCAGCAAGTGCTTCTCCCGTCAGCGGCGCGTTTCCTCCCGCACGGTTCCCGTAGACTCGACTTGTGGCATTCCCTGAGGGGACTCTTTCTTTAACACCTAGGGAATATACGAGTTCTTAGAACTCTCCGGGGCGAGTATCGTTGTCAGTACGTGTGCGATCCTCTCACCAAGGAGGCTGCCATGGTATCTCTTCCTAAAGTCATCGGCGTCGTATTCTGTGGGCTGCTGCTCAGCTTTGGGCTGTCTACACTCGCACAGACAGAGATATTCGATGATCGGAGGCAAGGCGGTCAGGGGGCTGGTGAAACACAAATGGGCCAGTCACCAATCGGGAAAACCATTCAAGGCGAAGTGGTACGCGTTGAAGGCGATGATTGTGTTATCAAGGGTCAGGATGGCAAGGAGGTGCGGTTGCAAATCGACCTACCCCTCCTGAAGGCCGCAAATATCGAGCCGGGTGACCATATCGAGGCGAAGGTGAACGATCAGAATCATGTGCTGTCTTTCAGACCCGGCGGTCACGGATCGCCAAAATGATAAAGAGTAGAAGTCGTTCCAATTTCAGTGGTTCACAGTTCGGCGCTCTTGACGACCATGTTCACCATTCGATCTGGAGGAACTTATCATGCCTTACCTCGAATCACCGACATGCCGCCTTGACCTTCAAGACCCATCAAACTGCTTAAAAATTGCGACAGCCAAGCCTGGTCAGGAGATTCGAGTGAGTGTGTGTGTCGGAGACCACCCCACGGCGACACAACTAGCCGTGGGTGCTCTTAGCAATGACGGGAAGTCCTTCTCTGTCGTGATTACAACAGGGGATGGCACCCAACAGACCCATGATTTATGCTACAGGGATCTCTTAAAGGCACTCTCGGACCTCGACTAAGTTCAGTTTTCTACAGCGTTAACCGCAGGGGGCCGCGTGCTTTCCCAACATCTTCACTATTCCATTTGATTTCAATGTTCTGACCAACTAAGGCCTACCCCAGCTTCTGAGGTGAGGCTTTGGTGGTTATGGTAACTAGTCGAATGAGGAATACGTACAAGGAGGGTCTTCGCTTCGAGGAGGCTACCGTGGCCAAGATTCTGGTGATTGATGATGAGCCAAATGTTCAGACTCTGCTCGATATGAGACTCCGTCAGCAGGGATATGATGTACTCTTCGCTGATAACGGGTGGAAGGGTCTACAGCTTTATCGCCAAGAACATCCTCATGTCATAGTCCTTGATCTGAAAATGCCGGAACCCGATGGGGTCACAGTCCTGAGAGAGATACGCAGCGTCGATCTCGCACAGCCGGTGATCATTTTCACGGGAGATACAGCTCCTGAGACAGAGCGGCAGGTTCGTGCGCTCGGGGTGAGCGAGTTCATCGTAAAAGGCTCTTCGATGAAACTCCTGGTGGACACACTCAAGGGTATTCTCACGCCTGCCACCCTGGCCATGGGTGCCTCGATCGTGATTGAAACCCTTGCATCTTGAGCAAAGAGTCGAGAGACTAGATGGGCCGGTACCGATCTTCCTTGGGCATCTGGCCGACAAATGCCACAGCACGCTGGATAGCTTTATCCAACTCCTCGCCCGTCGTGTGGTGTTTGAAAAAACAACCCCTAGCTCCGTTTTTATGGGCTAACTCCCACAGTCCTCGATATGGAACCTGCGTCAGCATAATGACAGCCACGTGTGGCCTGCTGGCGTGTGGAACTAACGTCATCAAGACTTCAAAGCCCGAACGATCAGGCAAAGCGATTTCCAACACGACACAATCAATCCGCCGAGATCGATAGAGATCCAGCCCCGATTGGCCATCGGCGGCTTCAATGATCTGATAATCAGCGGAACAACGTTTCAGTTGATCAGCCCAGTAAGTACGCTGGTTTGTGCTGCCGTCGATGAGCAGTACGGAAGTGGTGGTAGGTTCGGGAGTTGCCGGCATGACCGACTCCTCTCGCGAGTTGTCGCCTCAGGCTACCTTGCTTATAGTGGGTTCGTCGCTGTGATCCTATCGACAAAAATAGGATTGTCTTGTCGAGGCTCGCACTACAGGATGTCATGCTTTGATGGATAGGCGCGGGTAGGGTATCTTGTGTTAGCTCGAAGCCCGATCCGTACGCTCAGTCGGCATCGTTCCCATCGAGGAAGAGGACTGAGATGGTGGAAGGGTCAGGATTCGGCTGCATGCCCGAACACTCCGGTTCTTGCAGAGATGAAATTGGATCAGGAATACAAGACGGGAGTCAATATGTGACATGGCAGTGTGAGCCTGTTGCCGAGAGGCATTACTTACTCCCGCAACATCCCCACAAGTGCCTCTACCGTCAACGGGGCATTCCCCTCTGCCTGATTGTTGACCAACACATAGGCTCTACGGCCAGCGCCGCCGGCCTGCCGCACCAACTGCACCGTCTCTCTCCGCATCTGCGGTAACTCTTCGACGATCTTGGGATACAGCTCCGCCCGCTTTTTTGCCGCGGCATAGGACATTCCCAATGGCGTGAGGAGGCGCAGCACGGTGAACGCCGCTGTGAAGCCTTCCATCCGTGTGTGCTGTTCTGCGAGTGGGGGCATGCCAGACCAGTGATTGTAGACGTGCGCAACACCATGCCGTGCCAGCACCTGACTCTAGGGCATCCCGAGGAGGCCAGGGTTGCGGACTTCCATCGCATATCGAAAGTCACGAGGGAGCATCAGGGAGAACTGATCCAGCCGGGAGCAGAATTCATCGGTCGGTATACCGTGCCGTTGAAATTCCAACAGGAAGGGAGCTGTATGAACCTGGCTTTTCGGTAGGGAGGCAATACAAAGTCCTTGAACAATTGGGCGTCGAGGAACCGTGGATTCGATTGCCCGGCGGCTGCCCCATAGCGAGGGCGCCTCGCATAGGCCGGTATGGTGAGATCCTCCCATACCTTGAAACACATCTCGAACCCTTCGGGAATCTGATGGAGATACCGCTCAAGTTAATCGGCATTTGGCGGACGGTAGAACGTCGAGGCATTGCCCACAGTCCCGAACAGTGGTTCTCCCTCATACTGATACTGGTAATACTCTCCTAGACACTCCCTGGTGAACGTGCTTTTGGCATACGGACGCTGATAGACCTGGCTTTGCCAGCCTTCGTAGGCCCAGGTGGAGGTCCCGAAGCGGACTAGAGGAGAGAGTGGAAAGGACATCGTGAGGGGGAATTGTACCGGCTCACTAGCGGTGTCCTCAACCCTTGCCCCGCTAAATCTGTGAATCTCGCCTGAGTCGCGCCGTCTTCCTCACCGAACCTGGGAGCCGCCTCCACTGCGCGGTCCAGACGTAAATCTCTGTGGATCGTTGTAGTTGTAGCTTGGCGGTTCCTGCTGTGGCTGGGTGGGTGCGCTGTAGCGTGGGTTGTCGTACCGGTCAAGATCATGTGGGTTGAAGCCGCTACTAATTGGAGGTAAGTCGCTGCCTTGAAACCCTGCACTCGTGTTCGGTCTCCAGGCGCCTTTCGACTGAGAAGCCCATGGGCTAGAGCCGTCCTTGCAACATCCCGTTTGCTGATCCCCGTCATGGTTGGCGAACACCGGTGCAGGTGCGGTCAGGAGCACCGCTGCAAGTGTGAGCATCACCGCGAGGACGGCCAATGTGATTCGTGTTTTCATGTTGTGTGGTCACTTTCTTTCTTCAAGTTGATTCTACGCCTCTGAGGTTGCCACTGTCGCTGAGTACAGGTACCTGCGTCTTCTGAATACGTTCACCACGTTTACAAAGAATCGGTGAGAGCTCCTCGCTTGGGAACAGCGCCTGAAATAACCAGACGTCCCACGGCATCCCCCAGAAGACCGTGGCTGGTTTGCGGCATGAGTCAAGGAGGAAGTCTCCGTGCCAACTCCACGAGTAAATCCACCACTTGTTGTCGTCAAAAAATGCAAACCCAAACAAGGGAGTTGAGTATGTGAGGGGAATACTGTTCGGGATGGGGTGGAGGGCAATCTCGTGACAGTGGAATGGAGGTCACTGGCCCCACAGGTGTAAATGAGTTTCTGGGGCCGGACGTGCGCGTGCGTCGAGGAGGAGGCGTGCAATGATAAGATCAGACAACCACGGCCTCTCCTCAACAGGGCCAGTACCGGATTGTACGCAGGCGATGATTGAGATGATCTATAGGGGAGAGCGTGTCTAATTCTGTGAGCATTCACAATCTCCAAAAGAAAAACCTACATTTCCTGTCGTCCCCACCGTTTACTACACTTTTGCGACACAATCTGCTACACTTCCGCCGTTTGTCATTCCTGTAATATCAATGAGTTTCACGGCGAGGTCGTCAAATCGGTATCCCTTTCGTTTCCCGTTGAGGACACCAGAATACTGCATAGACTGCTCCTAGAGCGGGATTGCGGAAACGCTGTGTTAAGGAGAATCTACGATTTCCTATAGTCTTTTCGGCAGTCAATTCTAACTATGGAGGGAGAGAAAGATGATCAGCAAATTCTACCGTGGTGCCCTTATTCTGGCTGCGCTTGGAGCCTTCGTGAGTGTGCCCATGGTGAATGCCCAGCCGTCCCCCATGGGTAACGTGAGGGAGGCTATCGATCACGCGAAGCAAGCGGTGGCCCATGGCAAAGAGGGGCATGCTGATGAGCTTGTGAAACATGCGGAAACGTCGCTGCAGTTTGCGAAGATGGGGGGGAGAGGCTCGCATTTGACCGAAGGGATTAATCATCTTAAAGAAGCCATAGAACACGGCAAAGCTGGTCACGCCGATGTAGGCACCGAGCACGTCGAAGCCGCCCTACAGCATTTGTCCGAAGTCAAGTGACGGAGATTCTCACGAGCGCATGCAGGCGCGGGTAGAACTCCTTCCTCCTTCTCGGGTGCGGTCTGATGGAACTGACATGGTGGGCGCGGAAGCAAGCAGCTGAGCCTAAACTCCCGTCACGTCGTCACAGACCGTGGCTAAGCAGGGAGTTCCCCCATTCCTCAGCCGTCGCTGGGCACGGAACGTTTCCACTTCCACTACGTGATGTCGCCCAACGACCTATTACCGAAACATGGGATCAACTGGTGATTCACGGATTCTTGCCGATCCTGAAAGGTGCCGATGGCATTTACTTCTTCAGGACCACAAGTACGTCACAGCCCACTTTGTGAACAAAACCGAGATACCTCGCTCACTCGACGGTCATGACCTACCCGGGCCAATCTGGCCCAGTGTGAATGCTAGACTGAACCGGCCATGCTAGCTGAGGACTAGCATAGTAGGTAGTACAAAACCTCCCCGCTGGTCAGTCCTCCTTGTCATCCTCAGTGCCGCCGCGGGAGTCGGCGGAAACGAGGCTAGTAGTCGGTCTCAGCGCCTTGTCCCCTGTTCTTGACACCTTTCTATGGAAGGCCTAGCCTCCTGGTAACGCAAGCAGGAAGCGATGATCTCTCCTCTTACTCGTAGAAGGGTATGTTATGGGCCATGACCCGTCACAACAGTTCTTTTCGGTTTGGAACCCGGTAAACCGGCGACAAGTACTGAAACGCATCGGAACCTTGGGGGCGGCACTTGCCTTTGGAAATTCGTGGCAGCTAGCACAGGCATTGAGTCAACCACGAGAAGGCTCCCTCGGTTTCGAGAAGGGAGCGGGCGAGATCCCTCGCCGCCCCCTGGGCCGAACTGGCATTCAGGTCTCTGCGCTCGCGCTCGGCGGATGGCATCTAGGCGCCGTGAAGGATGAGCAGGAGGCCCTGCGTATTGTGCACGAAGCGATCGATGCAGGCCTGACATTCATGGACAACGCCTGGGACTATCACAAGGGACGGAGTGAAGAAGTGATGGGGAAAGGGCTCAAGGGGCGGCGCCAGCAGGCATTTCTTATGACGAAGGTCTGTACCCATGGACGGGGTAAGAAGGTCGGCATGCGCCAGCTCGAACAGTCGCTTCGTCGATTGAACACCGATTACTTGGATCTGTGGCAAATCCACGAGGTGGTTTGCCATGATGACCCCGATCTCATTTTTGCTCCTGGCGGGGCGGCCGAAGCATTGCTTGAGGCGAAGCAGCAAGGCAAGGCCCGCCTCATTGGATTTACGGGTCACAAAGATCCGTCTATTCATCTCCGAATGTTGCAACAGAATTTTCCATTCGACACCTGTCAATTACCTTTGAACGTATTTGATTGGAGCTTCCACAGCTTCGAACAGCAGGTCTTACCGGAGCTGACTCGGCGTCACATCGCCCCCATTGCTATGAAGACTCTATGCGGGAAAGCGGAGCCGATTAAACAGAAGATCATGATGGTCGAAGAAGCCTTACGCTATGTCCTGACCCTTCCGGTCGCCACGATCGTCAATGGAATCGACTCGCTCGAGCACTTGCGCCAGAATCTCGACATCGTCCGGCGGTTTACACCCATGACGGCTCAAGACATGGATGCCCTAAGAAAACGCGTAGCCGGTCATGCTGAAGATGGAAGATTTGAATCTTTTAAAACGAATGCACAATGGACCTGTAATCGTAAGGCCGTCGAGGAAGAACTGAAGGTGTGAAAGGGGCTGAGGTGTCATGAACTGACCTGCACCCCATGCCGTCGTGGGAGTGGCGACGACGCAGAAGCTAAAACCATCAACAGTTGTTTAGGCCAGCGCCACGATTGACACCTCCTTACGGACGGACGAGCCTTCCGGTTGCCAGTCTTTGATGCTGGATGGATGGTGTGGTGGCCCAACGAAGACCAATCAATTACGAAACTGAAGGGCCATTGGCGCGGCCCCATCCCACCCTCATCTGGAACAGGTAGTCGGTAGCCATTCGATTATGGGAAATTGATAGCACCTTTCCCTTTCACCCACTGCGCATTCCTTAGCTACCCTTCTGAATGAGCCTCCCTGCGAGGCTCCTATACCCTTCTTGACTCGTCCCTTCCACCACTTCTCGGTACAGTGCTCTGCACCTAATAGCGCAGGTCCTTAATCGGACTAGGTGGAAGCCGCCGCCGTGACGGTCGTTACTTCATTTGAGCAGGCGCTTTCAAGACCGTTATAGGCACTGACCACAAAATAATAGCGAGTAAGAGGGTCAAGATGGGTGACTGTGGCTTCCGTGTCGGCAGAGTACGTGGAATGTTCGTATGCGCAGCTACCCGAGTGATGTGGTGATGTCCGGCCGTAATGGACGAAATACCCCATGACTGAGGGGTCATGAACCTGCTCCCATCCCAGAGATACGGTGGATCCCAGTACTACCGCTGATGGGTTGCCGCCTGTTTCTCCTCCGCTACCGCATCCGGTCAACAAGGACATCAGCGTAAGAAGAAGCCCTGCAACGATGGTGGTCAGGCGCAGTGGCGTGCGAGCGTTCTCTGTGACTCTGGTCCGTGGGAAAGAGGAGTGGTGCTTCGTGACATGACTCATCGGTGCCCTCCATAGAAAGGGATGCGTGTGAAGACATTGATTTAGGATTTAAGTTCGGTCTACTTCATGCGCGATGCAAGGCAAGAAGCAGAACACGTGTACTGTTGAGGTGTGAGCAAAGCAGATGCCAGGGTTGCTCGCTGCAACTGATCGAATAATTAAACAATTGAGTGGTCCTTCAAAATACCGGAGTTGTAGAACGTGGATGAGCGAGCCTACAGATACGGTCTTGCCGAAGGATGGTCGCGCCATCCCGTATCCTGTTGAACCAGCTGTGAGTGACTATGCTGGGGCAAGAACGTCGGGTCGTGAAGGTACTTTGAATCGCAATGGTTCAGACTACAGAACATGGCAGGGGTTGGTTGAGTGACCCACAGCCTGTGCCTCTGCTGCCGTAGGAGTGGCGGAAGAGGAAGCACTAAGGCCCAAACGAGATCGTAAGCCAACAACTATCCTTAGACACCTTCCCACGGGCGGCTTGAAAGTCTCACCTCAAAGCCGATTTAGGCCACAAAGACCAGCAGTCCCCCACTTCGGCCCCTGCGCCTTCAATCGCACTAGTCTTACAACGAGTTCCCCTGCAAGACACTCATGCTCTTCACATTCTGCCTGCTGAATGCGTGTATCGAATTCTCTCTTTCGTAGGGGGGTATTGTCCCAATCAAAAATAAGGACCATAGTCTCATCAACTTGATCCATCCCATAGGATGCCATATCTATCACGATGCGTTCCTGTCGTCGCTTTCCCGCGCAATGCTTCGTAACCACCTACGAGGCATTGGTCAACGATCCGACAATGAGCGGGACATTGCGATGTAGAAATATCCCGATAGGTCCAAGCTGTGTTCTGATCTGTAACGAGAAGGAAACCAGATGAAGAAGTTAGCAGTACTCCCAACGCTGATGTGCAGTCTGTTGCTTGTGTCCTGTGGAAGCGAGAGCAGTTCTTCCTCTCCACCAACCTCGGTAACCCCGGCTGCTTCTGGGGTCAGCCAAACCTATACTGCGACAGCAACGGCTGGAGAGATTCTCACCTACACGATTGATACCAATGCTCTGACCTACTCGTACAAAGTCATCTTTAGCGCATACGGATTGACCAACAAAACGGGAAACGGAACCCTGACGTTGAACAGTGATGGTTCGTATGCGCCCTCAGAAGCACCAAACTCCAAAGTCTACGCACTCCAAAATGGTCTCTTGATCGGCGCGGTGAATCTTCTATTGAACGGCGTTCAGCGGGTCGTGCCAATCGTGGGCGTGTCGAACCCAATTTCTACCGCACCTTCGCTGGCAGGGACCTACAACAGTATTACTCTCCAATGTGCGATTCAGTCGTTTGGAACCTACACAGGGTGCCAAACCACCTATGGAACAATTCAAGTGGACAAAGCGGGCGGCTACACGTCGTGTGATAAGTTCAACATTAGTAACGGGACAGGCGGTTGCGCCTTCCTCACAACAGGCACACTCAGTTTGTTGGCTAATGGCGTGTGGGGGGCAACACGTACTGGCTCTACGAACACAAACTATTTCGTTGCCTTCACCGCTCCCGGCGGTCAAAACGTCCTTCTGATTGACCTGAACGACCCAGGGGTAGGTGGGTACGGCTACGGGGTGGTAGTGGGGTCAACACAAGCTGGCTACCATAAAGATTTGGTGGATGGTACGTGGTATTTTATGGCAACAAACGAGGGCGCTGGTTCGCTAAGTATTGCTGGAACGAGCGTCAGTGATTCCTTTGGAAACACATTTACTGCCACATTCGACTCCCCTTGGACCGGTATGGCTTCTCTGAATAATGGAGGACATGCCTTGCTCGCTGGGGCGGGAGGATATGCGTACGCCGATCCAACAGTTTTTGAACTCGGCATGAAAAAATAGTTATAAGCTGTAGCGATAATTTGTGAAGTCGTGCGGATGCGAAGCAAGAACTCTGGGCTGATCCGTGCCTCTTGGGTGATGGAGGCGTCTCAAGCAGGGCGGTGATCTGCCAGGGCCAGACTGGTCCAGTGTGAATTTTGGGCTGGACCGCAACCAGGGGGCACGGTCATGCCGAGAAAACGGTACGTGCCCGAAGCGATCCTGCAACATCTGCGAACGGTTGAACTCGACTGTGAAGAACCATTTTCTTATCGTGGACCTCACCGTGCGTACCGTGAAGGAGTCGGAAAGTTAATGCTTGCACGGTCCGGGTTACCTCTTCTACTGTTGTATATTCTGCCTGATACCTATTTGCGAATCGAACGGACCGCGTGACCAAGCTCTGAAACACTCCGCTTCGGTTGGGCGGCTAAACGAGGTGGCCTACGGTGGAATGGATCGAGTGGGTATTGAGCAGAGAGTTTCGTCAGTTCATTCTCGAACACAATTTGTTCATTCCGCTGCTTTTTATTGCAAGAGCCGTTGCTGTCACGACGCTCGAGCTAATCGTACCGGCTCGAAACATTTCCTATCGCTCGGTGATTGCCCCCGATCTGATCGGCTCCCTGTTCGTCGGTTACCTTATCGTTCCTGCGTCTGAGTTCTTGAGCACTCGAGTCATGCCACGAGCCAGCGCGCCAGAATTCATCCTGGCGCTGCCGGCGGCCGCGACATTTCTCATTTATTATGTGGTCGGTGACTTTGGCGCCTATTGGATGCATCGCCTGATGCATACTAAGCCTGTCTGGCGCGTCCATAAGTGGCATCATTCGCCTACGACCATGTACTGGTTGGCCGGCTACAGGGCATCGCTTCCACAACAAACGCTTTTTAACCTGCCTTGGATCTTTGCCTACCCGGTGTTTGGCCTCTCTCCCTGGTGGATGTATCTAGCCGTGCTTTCCTCTCATATGCTGCTGAATGATTGGATGCATATGAATGTCTCCTGGCGATCAAATTGGCTTGAATGGATCTTCGTGACGCCCCGCTACCATCACATCCATCATAGCGACAATCCGATCTACTCGAATGTAAACTTCGGTGTCACCTTCACGATATGGGATCGAATCTTTGGGACTTACCTAGACCCTGAGATGGTAAAACAGCCCATCTCATTTGGAATCGGCGAACGGGTTTCACTCGTCCGTCTTGTCTCGGGAGTGTGATGTGTGACCCCGATCATCGGATATCGGATGGAGTGGAAGGCTCAAAGGAACCGATGAAGAAGAAGTACCCACCATTGTACCACATGTGCATCAGAATCGATGGGACCGTGGAACCGAACCGATCACGAAGATAGCCGAAGGCCAGGGAGGGAAAGAACACCAGGACCGCCCATATCGGGCTATGGCTCCAGAGGTGACAGACCGTAAACAGGAGAGAGACGAAAATATTTGCGCCACTCAGACCACATACCCACGGTCGTATCCAGCCACGTGCGATAAGTTCGCCCTGGAGCAATCCTCGAAACAGCAGCTCTTCCCAGAGAGGGTACCAGACGACGACCGAGGCAAAGCCTAACGACCATATCTGAGAAAGAGACATCGAACGAACGGGAATGGCCCATGCCATGATGGCCCACGTCAACGGAGCTGCCCCGGCACAGAGAAGAAAGGCCCAGTCCCCAGAGAATTTGGGGGGCCAGCGAAGCCCTAAGCGACCGAGTGGCTGAGAAAAATCGGTTCTCGTCGCAGCCTCACCAGCGCAACAGGACAACTCCACACAACTTATTCGAGGAAGCCGCTCAGCCCAATGTGCGATCAGACTCATTGGACGCGCCGCGTTTTTCTCATTAGTAACAGGCCAAGGACAACAAGGAACAACGCTGGTAGCATCGCATCACCTGTTCCCGTTCTGTCGAGCGTACAACCGCCGCCACCACTCCCACTGCTAGGAGGGGGTGGGGAAGGAATTGGATCGGTCGTGACCTCGTAGGTGGCGGTATAGGTTGCAGCAGCGTTTCCGGTAATATTATGCGATTGGTTGCCTCCATCGGACCAGGACACAAACTTATAGTTTGTACTTCCCAAGGCCTGGGGGGTGCCGGCACTGACGGAGTTCGCGGATCCCAGGATGACGGTTCTTGTAAAGGGG
>OELA01000146.1_pt3 | contig 19078 bp, 24 predicted proteins | sample 1503161 | NCBI WGS metagenome assembly OELA01 (sample SAMEA104379559, study PRJEB20068) | metagenome | biome: 1000743; feature: 77; material: 1998 | place: USA | collected 2012 | depth 25 m
AAGCAATCCGGTATAACGTCTGGGTCCACTTGAGCTTCGAACGAAATGCGTCATATGCGACCCTATATTGGCCGTTACCTTCTTCTAATGCTCTCGCGTTGAGATAGGGGCTCCCGACCCACAGAAATATCATGTCTTCAAAGGGGAACGGATCGTTCACCGTCAGCATCAGGTCTTCGGAACTCGTATCGTAGCCAACGATGAGGGCCATATGTTGACGAATCCCATCGACCTTGAACCCCCTTGGTGACAGTCCGACAATAATAGGACGGCCCTCATCCAGCTCCCGTTTCACTTCTTCCTCGGAAAGGCTTCCGACCTTCAGTTGAGCGGTCAGGGCGATGTCTCCAGCCGTACTGCCCAATGTCGCCGTGACAGGATACTGTTCAAGCATGCTCACCACGGTCGATTCATCACCAGCCGAGAGCTCACATTCCACGCAATTCGGCATCTCCAGGCAGAGCTTTCGACTCTGCACGATCCCACACTGATAGTCTGTCTGGTGAGCGGCAGGAACATAATAGTACTTGAATACCATCTCTCCAACGGCGGCCCAACACCAACTCGGGCGCTCCTGAAACAGCGGAGGAATATACAACGCGACCTCAGTTGCCATGGTGTGGTTGACTGGTGCCAGCAGAGCGACACCGAGCCAGATGCCGAATATCGCCATTCTATTTTTCACGGTCTCCACTCCGCATGCGTGATGGGTCTTGAGCACATCGCAGGCATGCCCTGTCCCCCTAATCACACTCCTTGAACTTCGTGTCCTGACAGCGCCGTGCCATCTCCTGCGCCTTCTCAATCTGTGCAGGGGTCATCTGTGATGCCACATGGTCTCGGCGTGTCAGGGCCGTCTTTCCCTCATCGCCATTCAATGTCGCGGCAGCGATATTGGACCACATGTGCGCGAGAATAAAGTCCTGCCGGGCGCCCCGTCCCCTCTCATACATCAGGCCCAGATTGTTCTGAGCCGATGCGTGTCCCTGCTCCGCCGCCCGTCGGTACCATTTCAGTGCTGCCTGGTAGTCCTGCGGGACGCCCTGTCCCCTGGCATACATCATTCCCAAATTGAACTGTGCCGATGCGATGCCTTGCTCCGCAAGGGGGCGGAAGAGCCGTGCTGCCTGGGTATAGTCACCACGGTCATACGCAAACTCCGCCTCTTGAAGAGAAGCCGCAGCTGCGACATTCGCCCAGGCCACGACCAGGAGGACTACAAAAAGAAAACGCCGCATCGTCCAGTTACCTTTCAAAGACTCAACAGCATCACGAGCCTGAGCAGGTGACGCGCAGTGACAGTATAAGGTATGTCGTCCTTCTGGATCTGATTCTCAGCTGCGTTCATGTTTCCTCAACAAGGACTGAAACTCTTCCGGGATGGGCATGGATGTAAAGGGAGCTACATGCGCCCCGCCGGTATTCCCAACCGGCACCCAGATTCGTGAGAAGGTCAATGCCCCTAGAATCCTGACAACCTGGCCGGTAATTTCTGTGAGGTCCCGGCGTTCCCAGCCGACCTTCAGCATCCACCAGTGTGCTCTTGCATGGGGGAAGGTGAATGATTGACCGAGGATATGTGCACGTTCGAAGTGGGAGAATGCCTTCTCGAGATTGCCATCGTGGTACGATTCGATCGCCGTCTGCATCTCTCTGTCGTAGGCTTGTCGTAGGTCTGCGTGCATACCCTTGTCCCTGGTTCAGCCTTCCAGCCCATGATCGCGGGAAGATCGCGGATGTCACAGCCGCTGTGGTATAGATGCGACAGCGGCCCGCTACCGAGCTCTCCGGCTCACTATCAGCCGTCAGGAGAATGTCCCCAAATGAGGACAGAATCGCTGAGGCCCCTGGAGACAGATTGTCTTAGGGTCCCCGACACTTCTACGCTCATATCATATCTTAAGACAGGCGAGAATCGCACTGAAGAGAACAATACAGAGGGGGGAGCGGCGGGGGGCCATATCGAAAAGGATAAGGGGCTCTCTCTGGGAATTTGATGGTGTGAAGCCGAGCCCTTCTATTTACGATCAGATCACAGCCATCTTTAGCGGGACATACCTGCGCGAACGACTGCTGGAGATGGCAGACGAAGGAAAGTTGGGTTTCTGGCGGAAACTGAACTTGGAGATTATTCGCCGCCTGCCGGTGTTCAGGTGCGTTGTTCCATCATACACGCTTTTCAGCGACGGGCTGACAGAACAATGGTTTTGTCCGCCCGAGACAAGCCGAGCCATCGCCGGAGAAACGACCCGAGCCAGCTTGCCTTAACGAGTCGTGATGATGGTTCGCAAGTCCTCATCACGCCGGATTGCAAGAGAGGCAGGATATACAGTGGCATATCGTCTTCCTCCTTTCGCACCATGATGTGACGCTGGGTGTTGCGTATGGCGGGGTGCCTCACGATTACACAGAATGGTCTCGTCAATAATCTCGCCGCAGGCGACGCATCGCCACGCACGAGACCTGTCATGCCCACCGCCGGTCGCCCAATCGAGGAGATCCACCGGGTACATGAAGCCGTGGCAACGATGACAACTCATCCAATCATGGCTCCCATCAAGACTGGCGCCCGTGCTTTCGTGCGACCTGCCCTCAGGTGTCCATCGATGCACATCCAGTCCTCTAAGCCGTGCGAATCCACTATACCGTCGCTGAGTTGAGTTCCGGCCGGAGCACATGGCTGATCTGTGTGAATTCGATCGGATTGACAAGAACATGATGAATCCCTTGGCGAAACACATCGTGGGTCAGGTCCTCGCTGGTATGATCCGCGATGGTGATGACCGGCACGCCGGGGCACAGGGTCTGGATCAGGAGGAGTAGTTCCGATATGCCGTTCTGCGCCGCTGGCTCAGGATGGCCGCCTCCGACAAAGACCACCTGCGGGCTGATCTCCCGGAGTTCCTCGATTGCCGTATCAACGGAACGAACGAGCACCGGTTGGTAGCCATGAATCGCGAGCCAGTCTGCGAGCTTGATCCCAAAGTGTGCATCCTGTTCCACAATCATCACACATCTTCGCGCGCTGTTTTGCCGGATCGCCATCGCGAAATCTCCTTTCACGTTTGTCTCAGCTTCCTGCCGCCGTATGGTCAATGTGCTTCTTCACAGACCACGCCATGTCTTTTTCTTACGCTCAGAAATGTCATTCCCCCGGCAAGGGTTGAATCAGCTGATCCGACCGAATAGAGCCTGACACTTTCGTTCTTGCGAAGACTGGGGAGTTGGAGGAAGCGGCCCGACGGAGACGACGTAGCCAAAACAGCGCGTGCGGCTGATCGTCAGAGTTCCTTGCCGGCTGAGCCGATCCACCGCCGAGAACACTTGAGCCCACGAATAAGCCGGTAGCCGTTGAGCCAGCTCGTCGAGTGTACAGGACACGAGACTGTTCACTTCGCGGCAAATGACGGAGTCAACGCTGGGGACATGCGCCTGTGCCATTGTATCCTCCTCCTTGGGGACGAAGGGGACTCTTGATTGAACAGCCTGGTAGTTTCGAGGAGGTGTTGAGAAGAGTGCCATCACGGTCGTGAGATCTGTTCGTTGCTCATCTGTGCGAGGTTATAGCTGAGTCGTGGTCGAAGCCCTATCGACCAAACTAGGATTCTCTTGTCGAATCAACTCAACCAGCTCTGTCGTGGATCCTGCGACAAGCAAAGGGAGGTGCTGCTTTTTTCTTCCCAGGCATAAACGTTCTGAGCAGGCCGGATCAGTATTTCCGGGAACGATCCGTGCCTACCGGATAGGCTCGAGTGAGTTGAAGACGTTGTACTGTCGATCGTATTTCTTGGAGAAAGAGCCCGGTGCAGCCGGCTCTCTTCATGTTCGTCTTTGCAAGAAGTCCATAATCCGATTCTCTGCCCAGTAGGGATCTTCTCCCCTCTGTGCCCGGTGAAAGAATCCGCAATGTCCTCCGTGGCGCGGCGCGATTATCCGAATTCGAGGGTGGCGCTGAATCAGTGGTCCCGTAAACATGGAGTAGGGGATGAAGGGATCATCCTGTGCCGTGATGATGAGGGCGGGGACGGCGATGGAATCGAGAACATGGTGTGCGCCTGTACGATTGTAGTAGTCGGCTTCGCCGGCATATCCTCCGTCCGGGGCGGTATAGCGGTCGTCGAACTCTCTCATCCTGGTGATACCATCGAGTTCCTTGAGGTCCCACTTGCCCGGGAAGAGCGCGGCTTTTCGACGCAGTCGTGCCTTCAATTTCACGAGAAACCGTCTGTGGTACATCCAGTTGCGCGGCTGTTCCAAGGCCTCGACGCATCGCGGGGGGTCGATCGTCGGACAGACCGCGATCGTCCCGGCCAACGCGGCTTCTGACGAGCCGGCTTCTCCCGCTGCTTTCAGGACAAGATTCCCTCCCATCGAATAACCGACAAGCCAGATGTGATCGAGCCTGTCCACACGTGCTAATTCATGAACGACGGTTCGATAGTCCTGACTCAAGCCGCTATTGTAGAGCGTCGGCGTGAGGTGTTCGGTTCCGCCGCACGTCCGTTGGTTCATCCGGACGACATTGAATCCGGCACGATAGGCTTTCGCGGCGATGCCACGCATATAGTGAGACTCGCTGCAGCCTTCAAGGCCATGCACGAGGACCACGGTCCGGCATGCCGTGCGGTGGGGCTGCCAGTGGCAGAAGCCGAGTAGCTGGGTGTGAGACTCGGTGGTGAAAAGCCGCGACTCGGTCGGTATTCCGGCCAGCAGCCCTTGGCGTGGCCAACAGAGTGGAAACAAGGTCATGACATGTGGATTGCGGAGCCACGTGGCCGGCGCAAAATCTCGCCAGTCTGGTGATACTGAGCTCATCATAGGGACAGGTTTCATGGCTTTGCCGTATGAATCGCAGAAGGCGACACATCGGGAGAGGAGTGCCTTCTACCCATTGTGGATCGTTGTCGTCGTGCTCGTATTTCTCGGAAAAGCCTGATTCGGCAGGCGCAGGAGCAGCGATGAAGAAGAGACTACCCAAAAGCCGGACCATTCACAAGGGGCGTACCTGGCGGCGACAGTGGAGAAGGGCTACGCCAATGAGCCGCAGATACGAACGAAGGCGGTCCGGCTTGGAACGACTATTGGAGGTGTGCATCCGCGCGCTTCTATGCGGAAGCGCACGGCACGAGGAGTTTTAGGTGGCGTCCATACAAACGACGTTCAGTTTTTGCAGCTTCGACGATGCGGGACTAGTCATTACTTCTCTGCGGCCATCCCCATCACCATCAACATCGCCCCGACGAACACGGCGATTGCGACGCCCGAATACAACATGCCTTGAATCAACGCAGTAGCCATCATGATGTTCCTCCTTTCAGGAAACAGTGACAATCCGTACTCACCTCTCAACTATGAATCACTTCTGTGCAACCATCCCCAGGCCATGGCCAACACTCCAATCAAGGAGACGTACAGCACGCCATTGATCAACATTGCTGTTCTCATGAAGTTCCTCCTTCCAGGAAACCCGTACAAAGTGATGAATTGAATTGTGCGAGCAGAACCCAGGTTAAGCATAGGTCGTGCCACTCTGAATCTTTATAGCGAAAGCTCATATAACAATTTGAAATATTGTTAAGTTATTCGATAAATGGTTCGAGCAACTGAAGAGAACTGGGGGGTTAAAGCGCGATGGATCGCGCCGGCTCGCGAGGCCGGCGCGCGACGGATCGCGTACGACACCTTTGGGAAGGGTCTAGCACGCGATAGAGATAGAATGGCGTTACTGGGGTGGATTCTTGGTTGCCGGTCGCTTTATCCCGAACTGCTTCATCCGGCTGCGCAATGTGCTGGGGGGGATTCCCAAGCGTACCGCCGCGCCATCGGGCCCTGCGATGGACCAATTTGTCATGATGAGGGTCTGTAGAATATGCCGACGTTCGAGTTCTTTGAGGTCGGCCGGTGGCGGAGCAGCGACGGAGGTATCCTGTATATCCAACAGATGCTCGTCGATCCGCAACACCGGGTCACGAGAGAGAATCATCGCTCGTTCAATCACATTTTCCAGTTCGCGGACGTTGCCGGGCCAGGTGTAGCGAATCAAACGTTCGAGAGATTCCTGGTCAATATCCTTGCATGAGCGGCCGAATTTAATGCCGTACTGTTTCAGGAAATGTCGAGCCAAAATGGGAATATCGTCGGGCCGATTCCTGAGGGGCGGCAAGCTGATAGGGAACACATTCAGACGATAAAAGAGATCGGCGCGAAAGGTACCGTGTTTGACGGCGGCAGGTAGGTCGCGATTGGTGGCGGCGATCACGCGTACATCAACACGAATGGGCTGGTTCCCGCCCAGACGGTCCACCATGCCGTCTTGTAAGACTCGCAGCAGCTTCGCTTGTGTCTCCAGGGGCATCTCACCAATTTCATCCAAGAAAATGGTTCCCCCGTGGGCCTGTTCAAATCTGCCTTCGCGGGAACGCTCGGCCCCGGTGAACGCGCCTCGTTCATGGCCAAACAGTTCACTCTCGACCAACCCTGCCGGAAATGCGGCGCAATTGACACGAATCATGGGTTTCGAGTGCCGTGGGCTCCAATCGTGGATCATTTGCGCGAACAACTCCTTGCCCGTGCCCGTTTCACCCGTAATGAACACAGTTGACGGAGTGGGGGCCACGTCGCGTGCAAGGCCCATCACATGCTCAAAGGCCAGGCTCTTCCCTACCAAGGCGTTGCTGTTCGTTGTGAGTCTCAGTGCTTCTGCAAGGTAGACGTTTTCTTTGATCAATTGGTCTCGGAGTCGATCGATCTGTTCGTACGCTTGGACATGATCGATCGCATAGGCGATCTGCGTTGCAACCTGCGCCAAAAACTCGAGATCCTCCGGCTCGGGAGCGCCGGACTCGATACTGCCGATATTGAGAACACCGAGACACGTGTCTTTCACGAGAAGAGGCAGATTGATCATACGTCCGAGGCCTTCTTGCAGATACCACGTGTCTTCAAGGAAGACCTGCTCCTGCGCCAGGTCGGCACGGATGTGGACAGTTTTATGCTCATAGACCCAACCCATCACGCTTCCGACTCGTGGAATCACCGCATCGCGTTTCAGTACCACCTGCGGCATTGTCGTGGCCATGACATAAAACTTGAACCCATCGACTTCACGATCGTACTGGGTGACAGATGCGCGTGCCCACGGAATGACCTTCGTGATCTCTGCTGTCAGGGCTTCCCACAGACTGTGCATGTCCCGCTGCGAATTGAGCACAAGGGCCACAGCCAAGAGGGCTCGATAGTTTGTTTCAAACCGGTCCATCGGCATAACTCATCCTACACTGGTACCTCGAATTACAGAGCTGCGTTCATCTCTCGATATCCTACCAGAAAGCTGAATGCTCCAATATAGAGAAGTCGCTCTGCATGAGTGAACAACATTTCTCATGTCTGACCTGTCGCCCCGCGATGCTTCTCACTCTTACATTCAAAAGGCTGACTATTGTCTCGAATCTTGAAGCCTGTTATCTTGGCATCAACTCCGCTCAATCCGGTCCATGACCCTTCTTTTGGCTGTCGGCGGAGAGCAGGCCTGCAGATAGTGCGTGCGTCCCATCAATCCATCTGTTTTTGTATGTTGCCCGCATTCTCTTTGCATCCCCATTCCGTGAAGCACGTTCAGATAGGGACGCCTATTCCGTCTCTGCCATGTGCCTATAGCGATAGGTCCCGTACTATTACCCGAACAGATTGCAATCCGACGGTCGCAGGCACATGGACTACATGTTTTGGAATTACAGAAAGAGGGATTAGAGAAAAAGGAAATAGAACATTTGACACGTAACGCACAACTGGTGCTCGACAGACCCTGGTGGTCGGGAACCGTGCTTCCCCTGGCATTGCTCCTGTCTTTTGCGATCGCGATAGGGGTGGGGGTCTATACAGTATCGTCTTTGAGGGCTGTGTTGGTCGAGGAGAGAGGGGCGGACCTCGGCAGGACGGCGGCCAGGGTCGCAAATACACTCGATCGCGTGTTGTTTGAGCGGTTCAGTGATATCCAGGTGTTTGCGAATGACAGAATATTGTTCGAGGGTAAACCGGAGGAGAAGACCCAGAGGTTACTGCAATATAAGAAACTGTATCGGTACTACTCCTGGGTAGGAGTGACCGATACGACCGGGCGAATCGTTGTGGCGACCAACTTAGTTGCCGGGCCTGAGGCGGGTGTGATGACGGAGACGGAGAGTCGCGGGGCTCTCAAGCAGCCGGATTGGTTTACGATGGTGAGACAAACAGGGCGGGTCTATCTGGAAGGAGCCCGGGTTTCACAAGAGTCAGAGGGCATTCTGGCGGTGGGGTTCTCGGCTCCGATTTACGGGCCACAAGGAGATTTTCGCGGAGTGGTGACGACCCGGGTTCCGATTGAGAACCTACGGGCCATTCTTGAGGAAGAGGGGAAACTCCCAAATGGAGAAGACACTCACGACTGGTTGCTGCTGGATCGTCAGGGAGCGGTGATCATCGAGAAGAGCCAAGCGAGCGGTATGAACAGCAGTCTGTCGAAGGTGGAGCTGCTTTCCGCAAGAAGAGCCGCCGAGGATCGTGAGAAGCCGGGCTTTGTAGAGGAACTGCACCAGCGCCGGCAGATTCCTGTGGTGACCGGTTTTGCCAGGACACAAGGGTACAGCAACTTTCCAGGATTCGACTGGACTGTGCTGGTTCGGTTGGACCGTGAACATGTTCAGGCTCCGATCAACCGGCTCATGTGGACAGCCGCCGGCGTGGGGCTCCTGCTCATCACGCCATTGGCCGGTTTCGGCGTGTGGGCGTCATGGAGACTGGTTCGGGATAACCGCGATCTGGCTCTGTCGCGAAAAGCTCTGGAGGAGTCATTCGGCGAGCTGGCTCGCTCCAACGCCGACTTGCAACAGTTTGCATACGTGGCCTCGCACGACCTGAAGGAGCCGCTGCGGATGGTCGCCAGTTACACGCAACTCTTGGCGAGGCGTTACAAGGGCAAGCTTGATGCCGATGCCGACGAGTTCATCCGGTATGCCGTCGATGGGGCCAACCGCATGCAATCGCTGATCAATGACCTCTTGGCGTACTCACGTGTAACCGTGCAGGACAAAGTGCTTGAAGAGGTGGACTGTCATGGCGTTCTGGAAGAGGTGCTGAGTGATTTGCGGGTCGCGATCGAAGAGAGCCGGGCGGTCGTGACCCACGACCCCCTCCCCACCGTGATGGCGGATAGGGTACAACTGGGGCAGCTCTTTCAGAACCTGATCGGCAATGCCATCAAGTTCCACGGCGAGGAGCCTCCCCGAGTTCACGTGTCGGCTGAGCGCCGGCCCAGTGAATGGCTGTTTTCGGTTCGGGACAATGGTGTCGGGCTGGACCCCGAGTATGCCGAGCGAATATTTGTCATTTTTCAGCGTTTGCACGATCGAGAAGAATATCCCGGAACCGGCATCGGTCTAGCGATATGCAAAAAGGTTGTTGAACGCCATGGTGGACGAATTTGGGTGGTATCACAGATAGGTCAGGGGGCAACATTTCATTTCACTCTGCCGATCGTCGGCCAGAGCCAGGCATGATTCGTAATACTTGAAACGATCCTAGGGTCATGTGTCACGCGTAAGGTTCATGCAAGGAGACATCGCATGCAAAGACCTAAGTCTGCTAGACCAGTGCAAATACTTTTAGTGGAAGATAATCCCGGTGATGTCGGTCTGACGCTCGAGGCCCTCAAAGAGGCCACGCTGCCCAACAAGCTCACGGTCGTCAAGAACGGTACAGAAGCCTTGGCGTTGCTGCGTCGGCAGGGACAGCATACACAGGCTGCACGCCCGGATCTCATCCTGCTCGATCTCAACCTTCCCAAGAAAGATGGTCGAAAGGTGCTGGCTGAAATTAAGGCCGATGCCAATCTGAAACGGATCCCCGTGGTCGTGCTCACGACTTCCGAGGATGAACAAGACGTGATGGAGAGCTACAACCTCCATGCAAATTGTTACATCGTCAAGCCGCTGGATCTGGACCGGTTCATTACGGTGGTGAAATCGATCGAGGATTTCTGGCTCAGGATCGTGGTGCTGCCGAAGAATTAGAGGAGCCATACCTATGCATTCAGCCCGCTGTCCTCGAACTCTCTGTTTCTCGCCTATAGGTTGACCTCACCCGATTTCTCAGGCTCGTCGCCATCCCGTTTTTATTGGCCGCTTCCTCACCTTCACCTTTTGGATTGTCACGGCCTCCTAAGTCCCCCATCACGTGATGCTCGAGTTCGCCGCCAGGACATACATGACTGTCTACTTCGCGCCCCTCCAACAGAGCGTGTATGGCGTCGAATCCCGAGGATAAAAGAACTAGGGGAAATCCTAGTGTCTGAAACGGTCGTGCGGGAGTATATCCAGTTGTGAATGTGGACCCTTGCTGTGAAACCGTTCACAAATAGGAGGTAGCGTATGGCAGCTGAGACCCCGTTCGCTCAGCTCACTCGTCCCGTCTGTTGTATATGTGGAAATGACACCACATCCCCCTCGTGGATTCCTACCGCACAGAGGTGGCCATTGGTCCGCGTAATTATCGCCGCCGGCATGGACCAGCAGTGCATGCCTATTGAGATCAGCCAGTTCCAAGCGTGGCGCGAAGGTAAGACTCATGTTGCCATTTGTTCATGCGGGCGGCGATATCTGCTTGTGCAGCGGCACTCGCAGAAAGTGCGGTCATGAACAAACCACTCGCTTGTTTCACGGCTCGAATCTGTCTCTGGAATCTGTCTCTGGAATCGATCCTAGGTCGAGATGGGTCGTGATCAGCTTGTTGAGGCCCAAAGACTCGCAGTGGAACAAAGCAAGGGGGAGGAAATACTCCCTTAGTGAAATTAAGCAGTACCAGGAACTGCTGTGCTCCGCTCAAATTCTGGACAACGCGCATAGATTGAGAAGGGAATGCATTCGGATGGCAGAGATGGCTAGTTCAATCTCGCGAGTAGGAAGTAGGCCAGCCATGTCAGCATGGCCGAAGCAGGAAGCGTCACAATCCAGGCAAGCACCATCTCTCGAACGGTTTTCCAACGAACAGCCCACACACCTTTTAACAGGCCGATACCGATAATCGCCGAACCGCTGACGTGCGTCGTCGACACGGGGAGCCCCAACGTGGCTGACACCAGCACCAATGAGGAGGTCGTGAGGTTCGCCGAGAGGCCCTCCGCATGATCCATCGTCGTGACCTTTTCGGCGAGTACCTCCGTCACACGGAAACCACCGAGATAGTTGCCTAAACCCATCGCCACTGCGACTGCGGCAAATGTACTGACTTGAAATTGAGCACTCGGCCATGCGGCGAGGGCACTCTCGAGGAGGACCATCGCTGCGAGCTTCGGTGCGTCGTTCACGCTGCGAGCAAAGGAGGCCAGCCCGCTCGCGGTGGCTTGGGACTGCCACCACCGGCTGTCCCAACCCCGTGGTTTGAAACAGTGTGCGGGCCATCCCCTTCGCATCAATTGCGACCAACGCCCGTGAGGCGGGAAGCATGCAGAGACAGGCGCCTTCCCATCGAGCCGATATTTCCAAGGAATCTGCAGCATGGTCATGGCCATGTCAATCGAATGAGGCTGTTTCCTCATCGACATCCGATTTTGAGATAGGTGCTAGTCTCGTTGTTCAAACAGGTTGCTACCATCGATGCATAGGGGTAAGGAAATCAAGGGGAAATTCATCGACAATTCTGGAAGCACAAACAATTGTTTCTAGAAATGGTCTTCTTGTAAACCATCATCCTGGTAGGATTTGATCCTCTTAATAGGCTAAAAATGGTCCCGGGCCGAGCACCGAGTTTTTTCCATTGAGGCCCACATAGACCTTCCTGCCAAAAAAGAACGGCAGTCCCCAGTCAAACGTTCCCGCAAAAAATGTTGGTCCGCCTAAATTGTTTATGACGCCATTCCCTGCGGACAACAGGGGCCTGGGATCGATAATTTGAAAGTTGACCGGGCTCGATGGAGACCCTGACGATCCTGTGTTGACCGCCGAGAAGTGTAAGGGAGACGGAGGGCAGTAGAGAAAAGACAGGTCTTTGAGGGGGTCTGGGTCTGAGGGACACAGCGGAATCGACAAAGAGAGGGAGTCACCGAAGAAGAGGAGGTTGGAGCCTGTATCGATGATGCCGACCTCCTGAATGCTGGTGCCCGGGCTGGGGTGAAAGTGTGTCACGATCCGGCCCAATGAGTCGGTCGGCAACACCGTGACCCCGGAAGGTTGGTTATTCGATGCTGTTCCGATGCCCAGGATGAGCGAACCGGTAAGGGAGGGCAACCCGCTGACCGGCACAGACGGCAGGGCGACGATGACTCCGTTGTTATCAACCGGCAGAAGTCCGACCGGATTTTGGACCTGTTGGGAATGCGGGACTGCGGCCCCCATACAAGAGAGAGGCACGCAGTTGTAGTAAAACCCGCCGTCAAACTGGAATACCCCGACGCCCAAGATGCCATTGAACCCGACTTGAGAAGGAGCCGAATCGACCAATGCTACGCCACAGATGTTTGAAGCTGGTTTCCCGTCGGAGGTGTATTGTCCCGCGAAAGTCGGATCGATCACTTGGATCGGCACGGAGACAGCCGGTTCCTTGCCCAGAATCACGTCCACAGTGTGAATGGTCCCCCAGTCTGTGCCACCTCCAAAGTACATGCACTCACCAATGTGGACAGCTGGGAGTGGGAGTGTTATCGCAGTGGCAAAAATCCTGAGCCCCGACGATCCGGTATCTACCAAAATATCCGAGATCGTTTGGCAGGTTGAGGTGCCGGGCTGGCAGATAGTGATTTGGGTGCAGGGGATGTCGGCAAACGTGCAGACAGCAGCTGAAGAGGGATTGATTGTGATGGTGAGGACATTGGAACCAGCGCCGGAGGAACCAGAAGGACTGGAGTCTCCTGAACCCCCACAGCCCAACAGGATAGTGACCGCCAAGCCGGCAAGGACCGCCGCGCGTCCTTGGTAAATCATTGGATCAACTCTGGTGTGACTCCGGGAGGGAGGAGTGAGGGAAGATAGGCTCTTCCGCGCACATCTCCAGCATGCCCTCCCGTTTCGACCACGACATGGAGGGCCTGGATGCGGGTTCCCCTGCGCCGTCTAGGCCCGGTTGATGCGGCAGCAGCCGATGCCTCCTGATATTCCTGTAAATAGGTACCCAAGATCGACGTCAAGTCTGGAGGTCTTCTTCCTCTCCAGGCCACGGCAAATACTGTATTGCCAGACACATATTCCTTTACTACGACATCTGATGTCGTGATTTCTTGGATGGTGTAGTGCTGGGCCTGAATCATCTTGAACTGTCCGGCCATTGCAAGGCGATCCGTTTCCACTGAACTCGCTGGTTCCCCCAAGACGGCCCAGGTTTTTTGTAGATCAACGATTGCGATCAGACTGACGATCACCACTATCTCAAGAGCAAGCCGATGTCTCATCATGGATCTGGATCCTTACGTTGGGTCACACGGCGCAAGGATACGTCATACCACCTTGGGAAATCGACCTCTCCATACTAAAGAGTATTTTGACCGCCGAAAGTAGAAGGGACCCAGACCAGGCTATGGATTTTCCTATGCGAATGATCGCAGAAAAACAGGTATGTGTAGAGCAATCTCTTAAGAATCAAAACCTGATGGAGACCAGATCATGGACAGGTACTGTGGATGACTCCTTCTTGGCATGTTGATGATGTCAGGAGTTAATAAACAAGAACTGTTCAATACCGTCTCGGGTGAACCAGTTGAAATTTGCAAGAGCGGGAAAGAGGCCGATAGCGTGGCTCTTAGAAAGGCCAAGCGATGGATCGACCAGCATCGTTGATTCCGACTGGAGCAGAGAAAGCGGAATTGGCACGGACAAGAAAGATGTTATTTAACGGGGTGAGGACGGTTCCCAAGAGGAGCGGGAAGATAGTGGCGAAGGCAACGGGGGATAATCCCATCCGAAAGCCATTCGTAGTGCCCCCGCACCGTCTGTCGGCCGATTCTCGTAGGGATGTCGTCTCCATTGTGGTCTCGGAGTTCACTGATTGCGTGATCAATGCGCAGCTTGGCGTCCGCGACAAAGGAGTTCACCAGATCCCAGGCTTGCTCATTGGTATCGACACATGCCGGGGATGAAGCTTCCAATGCGGCGGTCACAATCGTGAGAAGATCTTCCCCGATCATTTCGATGCGGGTTTGCCGACCCTGATCGTCTCGGAGTTGTTCACCGTGGCGGACCATCGCCCAGAAGATGGCGGAGGCCAGACGACGACTGGAATGTTCCACGTAGCCGAGCAGTTGAGCGACTTTCCGATCGTGGAATTCAGCCCTATCAGGAAGTGCTCTCTTCCGCCACAAGCCCATATACCAGGGCACGTAAAATCGGATGAGCTTGAGCAAATCGAAGAACCGCTCACTTCCATTTCCCTCTTCGTTCATATATCGCTGTGCACGATCCAAATGCGGACTCAGCCCTTCCCGCGCGACGAATGGCCGCAAGATGTCCGTCGCCCCTTCCCCTATTCGATACATTTCCGCGTCACGAACCAGTTGCTCGATCCCGAACGCCGGTTCTCCGCGGACCCTTTTTGAATCCGCTGTTTCGTACCCCATCCCTCCAAAAATGATCTGGGCATCCCGCAGAAACTGGATTGTTTTTTCCGAGCAGAATATTTTGGCGATTGCCGCTTCAATCCGGACGTCATAGCTGTGCTGATCGGCCAGGCGCCACACGGAGGAAGCCAGTGCTTCCATCGTGAAGAGGTTCACGGCCATGCGGCCTAACCTCATGCGCTGTGTTTGTCGCTCGCTGAGCGGCTTCTGAAACGTCTGTCGGGTATTGGCCTGATCGAGCGTCGGCTGCCATGCCTGTTTGGCCATGCCCAGACAAATGGCCGGAATACTGATCGCCCGACCCACGTTGAGGATGGTCAGGGCATATTTGAGACCTCGGCCAACCTCACCGATGACGTTGCCTGCTGGGATCCGGACCTCGGTGAAGGTCATGTGTGCATTCTCAATGCCCCGGCAGCCCTCGAACTGACACCGTTGCCGGACGCACACCCCGGGCGCTTCCATATCAAGGATAAAGGCGGTATGGACCTGATCGTCTGCACCAATGCCCTTGGGGACAGGGATCCATACGATTCGCCCATTGTGCTGTTCGCGCTTCGCCGGTACCCGCGCGACCAATGTGACATAGCGGGCGATAGAACCGTTGGTACACCATAACTTCTGGCCATTCACCACGAACGCCGTGCCGCTGGAATCCAGCACAGCCTCAGTCTGGATATTGGCAGCATCCGACCCAGTAAGTGGTTCAGTGAGGGCAAAAGCCGAGATGGCTTCGCGGGCGACAATCGGCAAGTACTTGCGTTTTTGTTCTTCGTTGCCGAAGAGGAGCAGCGGCATGGCAATGCCGATGGACTGCGGCACTGCGACAGTCAGGGCGAGAATGTTGCTCCAGCTTGCCATGAGCATGAGGGCTCGCCCATAGTTCGTATAGGAAAATCCAAGACCCCCATACTCTTCGGGGATTTTCAGACCGAAGGCGCCGAGTGCAAACAGACCTTTCAGTACGGAATCGGGGATCTTCGCCGTCCGTTCGATTTCGTCAGGATCAACGTGCGTTCGGAGGAAGGTCTCCAGCCGCGGGCGATAGCGCTCCCAGGCATCTTTCTGTTCCGGTGGTTCATCCGGCGGGAGCAATAGAGAGAAATCGGGCCTGCCGACAAAAAGGCCTGCCATGAAACTGTGCCCGGTTAACCGCTCTCGAGCGTCTTCGATTCGTTCAAGGCCTTTGAACAACTGCGCCATAAAGGCTCCATCAAGACACGGCTTGCAAGAAAGACCCGTCCCGAAGTTCTTCAAATCGTGCCGTGAAGTGGCGTAACACCGGCGCCTCATAGGTCAGACTGAGACCATGAATCATCTCGCGCTGCCGGTACAGCTCGATGATCGATTCGGCGACGTAGGTAATCTGCATGTTCGTATAGACCCGGCGTGGGACGGCGAGCCGAACCATCTCGAGTTCCGGATGACTCACTCGACCGGTTGCCGGATCTTTTTTGCCGAACATCACCGTGCCGATTTCAATCCCCCGAATCCCGTATTCCCGATAGAGGGCGGCGGCCAACGATTGAGCGGGAAATTGATCTTGCGCAATGTGTGGGAGAAACTCCTTCGCGTTGAGATACACGGCGTGTCCCCCGATCGGTTTGAGGATAGGCACCCCTGCTTGGTCGAGCAAATCTCCCAGATACCGGACTTGCCCGACCCGGAAACTGAGATAGTCTTCGTCCAGCACTTCGCGGAGCCCTCTGGCCATTGCTTCCAGGTCACGGCCTGCCAATCCGCCATAGGTCGGGAAACCTTCGACGAGAATGAGCATGTTGGTAATGTCTTGTGCCCACTGATTATCGTTCAAGCTGAGGAATCCCCCGATGTTCACCAGTCCATCCTTCTTCGCAGACATGGTGCAGCCGTCGCCGTAGCTGAAGAGTTCTCGTGCAATGTCGAGAACCGGCTTGCCGGTAAACTCCGGCTCTCGCTCTTTGATGAAAAAGCAGTTCTCTGCGAAGCGGCAGGCATCGAAGATGAGGGGAATCCGGTAGCGGTTCAGCAGCGCACGGGTACGCCGGATATTGTTCATCGACACCGGCTGCCCGCCGCCGCTGTTGTTCGTGATCGTCAGCATCACCAGCGGAATCCGCTCCCGCCCAACGCGACGGATCGCCTCCTCCAATCGGACCAGGTCCATATTGCCTTTGAACGGTAATTCGCAATGGGGATCGTAGGCCTCCTTGATGACGACGTCGAGCGCCTCCGCGCCTTGGTGTTCGACGTTGGCGCGCGTCGTGTCGAAGTGAATATTGTTGGGGACGCACATGCCGGGCTTCACGACGGTCGAAAACAACAGATTCTCCGCCATGCGGCCCTGGTGGGTGGGAATCACGTGTTTGTAGCCGAAGATGGAACGTATGGTCTCTTCAAGATGATAGTAATTTTTGCTGCCGGCATACGACTCGTCGCCGAGCATGAGGCCGGCCCATTGGTTGTCGCTCATGGCGGATGTGCCGCTGTCGGTCAGGAGATCGACATAGACGCTCTCCGCCGGCACATGAAACAGGTTATATCCCGCATCGCGCAGCAGCCGATCCCGTTCCGTACTAGTGGTACGACGAATCGGCTCCACCATTTTGATCTTGAACGGCTCGGAAGGAAATTTCATGTGATCGACCTCTTGAACCGCGTCAATTCCATATTGAAGGCCGACTGGCCTCCGTATTCGAAGACGTACCGGGTCATGTCGAACAGGGGAGCCGGATTGAGATCGCGGATGAGATCCGGCTTCCAGGTGATTTCCAATTGATTGATCATGGTGATCAGTGTCGGGGTTCCGATCACGCCAAGCTGGGCTTGGCCATAGGAGCGGGAGAAGATCAGAATTTCTCCGTCGAACATGGCGGCGTTGATGTCCGGTGCTGCCCCTTGCTTTTGGTAATCTTCTTCGAAGCGCCGAAAGGCGGGCGATCGTTCGAGCTCTTCGCGAAACGCATAGAAGACCTTGATTCCCGCGCGGTGCTGGTCGTCCATGACCTGGATGGCGTCGGCCACGCTCGAATCCTGTTGTAGTTGCTCCCGCGTCAGGACCAACAGACGCCGGATGAGCACTCCTCGCTTGCCGGCTTCCTGGTTGGTCAAGAGATAGTTGGGATATAAGGCCTCCCCTATTTTCCAGATATTCCATCGTTCCATAATCGCGTCGATGGAATGTTCGGCAATCTGAACGAGCCGGACTGCCTCGGCGTTCGCTTCTGCTCCTTCATATGTCAAGGTCTGTGTTTCAAGCTGGCGCAGTTCTCGCCCGATGGCTTCGACCTTGCGCGGAATGTATTTGGGCGTCTTCGGGACGTGAAGCATGACGTCCACAGCCGTTCGTGCCAAGGTCCAGTATTCTTTAGCCGAGGAAGGAGCCTTGTCTTTTTGCGCGATCAGCAGGAGTTCAACGGGATTCTTGCCGAGGAGTTTGGCGATCTTGATGCAGAGCTCGGGTTTCGGGATCTTGAGCCCACGTCGCATGAGGTTGGCTTCTGGTTGAGCGATGCCAAGCTTCTTCGCCAGCGCATAATCGCTGCTGAGATCGAAACGGTTCTTAATCGCCTCAAGATACGTTGAGATTTCTGACATGTCGCACTCCCCTCACAAGCGGAACTGAATTTGTCTATGACCGAGAAGACCTCATGCCGCGTGATGATGGATTTCGCACGATGCTCGGTCAGGAGACCCGCTGCGTTCTAATCCCAACCAAAAGCCCTCGAGATAGCCAAGGACTGCGTTCACGCCGCACCGGAAGTCATCCAATTCCTGATTGGACATACCTTCATCCGTCGCACTCTGCACGGCTGCCACCGCATGCTCCATCGCTTCCTCATGGGTGGATTCGAGCTGTCGGTGAAATGTGAAATAGGTGATGTCCATACGAGGATAGCGAGTCGTTTTTAGATACGTGAGCCCAGGGATCAGGTGATCCCACATCGTGATCGCCATGTTCTCAAGACCAAAGGATGCGCCTAGAGCCTTGGCGTGGTTCACGTCGCCATACAGTTGTTCCATTCCCGTTATATACGCCCTGGTCGAAGGGAGCATGGGGCGGGACATGGCCTCGTGCACGTCGATGCCCACGGATCGCAAAAAATCTCGATACAGATATTCGTGGCGATGTCTGGTCTGTCCATCGCCCAACTCAGAGTACAAGACTTTGGTCAATTCATCGGCCACGTTCTCGTCCTCGGTATTCACGAGCTGAGACACCAGAATCTGGGGGAAGAAGCGAGCAAAGTTATAGAACTCGATTGCGAAATCTTTCAGCTCTTCGTCGGTGAGGTCCCCCGTTTGAAAGCGATCGAGATAGGAGTTGTTGATGGCCCCGTGTCCGAGCACGATGCTCCTCATGTCTTGATAAAACGTCATTGGTCACCTCCGAATGCCAAGCGGGCAGGCCATTGAAAATGAAAAACGATGACCGAAGGTCAACACAATGATATAGATTTACTATTACGTTAGCAACTGTTGTTCGATGTAGGAGTGCCACAATAGGACCTTGCCGAATCAATT
>OELA01000193.1_pt1 | contig 18944 bp, 23 predicted proteins | sample 1503161 | NCBI WGS metagenome assembly OELA01 (sample SAMEA104379559, study PRJEB20068) | metagenome | biome: 1000743; feature: 77; material: 1998 | place: USA | collected 2012 | depth 25 m
GTCACGCGGAGAATGCGGTGCGAGGCTTCAGTTTGGTGAACCGGAATGCGAATGGTCCGTGATTGATCCGCCAGCGCGCGTGTGATGCCTTGACGGATCCACCAGGTTGCATAGGTGCTGAACTTAAATCCTTTGCGGTATTGATAGCGCTCGGCTGCTTTCATCAAGCCGATATTTCCTTCTTGCACAAGGTCCAGCAAAGTCAGGCCACGGCCCGTGTAATGTTTTGCGATGTCTACCACGAGCCGCAGGTTGCAGCGCACCAATTCATCTTTTGCCCGTTCGAGTACGATTCGAGCGCAGCGTAGGGTGGCCAACCTTTCTTTCAGTTGCTTCGCGACGGTCATCGGAAGCTTCTGCGGCCCTGATCCCTGTTCGATCATCCCGGTGAGACTCTGCTCCGCCTTATCGATCGCACTGGCTGAGAGACCGCTCAAGCCTCTGACCATCTGGAGTGTACGTTGCGACTCGACTACAGCGTCCGAGCGTTTGAGCCGTGAGTAGGCTCGTATAGCATGGCGTAATGCCTTCCGAATGGTGCTCGTTCCGCTATCGATTTTCTTCGCCAGTCCGACCTCCTCTTCTCTGGTCAATAGGGCACGTTCGCCGAAGGAACGAAAATAAAGTGACTCCAACATGAATGGGCCGCCGCTCACAGCAGTAGGAGAGACCTTCTTCGTCAGCTCCTCTGGTGGCTCCTCTTCGGAGGTCTCTCGGCCGATGACATCCAAGAGGTCGCTTGCCTCAGGATCGTCCGCATCAACATCCTTCGTATTCATGACCAGTTCTTCCGGCTCAGGGGTTGTGAATAGATTTCTTTTCATATCGTCGCCCCTCCTCTGACTGTCTGATGCTTTGCTGCCTATGGTTGTGACCTCAACATGCTCCCGTTCTATTTTGTTAGAGACAGCAATCCCCCAAACGATTCATCCTTGGCTCTGTGCTGTTCTAATATCTCTCTACGCAGCAAATCCTGTGCTGGATCGCACATAAGATCGGCGTATCGCGATCACGAGGAAAAGACAGCACTATTAAAGTTTTCTAATGAGGAGGCTTGAAATGGAGTGAGGCAACCTTGCTGCAGATGTGTAGGGAAATCTATAAGGGAACAGGCGCAATTGCCACATCATCTATTTCAAGGTCAACCCTTTCAGAAAGGGGAAGAGCGCAATGAAGAGAATCAGAAAATCATGGTGGAGTTCATCCGACTCGATTCCAACGAGCGTCAGATTGCCCGGTTGACATGCGTCGGGATTCCAACCATCACGTCAGCCGTATCGTCGAGGTGTTGGGAGGCTTGGAATTCGCTGTCAGCGTGACTGCCTTCGCATAATGTTTGGGAGGCCAACAATCCCGTCACCCTCGTTGTTGTCTTGTTGAAAACTCTGCGTAGCGCTTCTAGAATGAATCCCCGATGTCACATTTTCAGTCAGGCGAACGTATCCACCTCGTCGACAAGAAAGGGCGGCAGTATGCCTTGACCCTCAAGGCTGGAGATCTCTATCAGCTGAGTGGTCACAAAATTGCCCACGACGACCTCATTGGAAAACCCGATGGCTCTCTGGTCATGCTTTCAGGCAACAAGACCATGTTGGCGCTCAAGCCCACGTTTGGCGATTATGTGCTGAAGATGCCGCGTGGCGCGCAGGTGTTGTACCCGAAGGATCTTGCGCTTATTCCCATGTGGGCGGACGTCTATCCTGGTGCACGCGTGTTCGAAGCGGGGACCGGTTCCGGGGCTTTAACGATGGCCCTATTGCGTGCTGTGGGCCCACGGGGCCTGGTGGTGACCTACGAAGCCCGTGATGATTTCGCGCGCACAGCGATGATGAATATTGAACGATACATGGGCCCAGTGCCAAATCTCATCCCGCTTTGCCGGAACGTATACGAAGGGATTAGTCTGCTCGACGATGGCCTGCCTTTCGATCGTCTCGTCCTCGATCTTCCCGAGCCTTGGCAGGTGGTACCTCATGCCGCACAGGTGCTTCGTTCTGGTGGCATGTATTTGAGCTTTGTTCCCACAGTCCCTCAAGTTGTACAGACGGTGGAGGCCCTTGAGCGAGCGACGGTCTTTGGCATGATCGAAACATTTGAAACGTTGCTGAGGACCTGGTCGATTCAGGGACGCAGCATACGACCCGATCATCGAATGGTCGCGCATTCAGGATTCATCACCGTAGGCAGGAAGATCGAATCTGGCTTATGGCCCGCAGCTCAAGTTGTTGAGTCTGCAAGCGCGACTACTGATGCTCACGAAGAGCGGGAGGATCCTGCGCGATGAATCGATTACGTGGAAAGGTTGCAGTCGTCACGGGAGGTAACGCCGGTATCGGTGAAGCGATCGCGAAAGCCTTTGCGCGCGAAGGGGCTTCTGTCGTGATCACGGGGCGGCGGCAAGGGGAGTTGGACCGGGTTGTGAACGACATTGTGAAGGAGCAGGGCAAAGCCTGTGCCGTTGCCGGATCGGTCACAGATGAATTCCATGTTCAGGAGACTGTGCGTCAGACGGTGCAGCAGTTTGGGCGGCTCGATATCCTTGTCAACAATGCCGGAGTAGGAGACTTCGGGAGGCGCCTGCACGAGATCGATGATGTGACCTGGGCCCACGTTCTCGACGTCAACTTGGGCGGGGTGTTCCGGATGACGCGAGCCGCCCTATCGCAGATGTTGAAGCAGGGGAAGGGAGCAATCGTCAATATCTCTTCCATTGCGAGCCTGGTTGGGCTTCCCACATTGCCGGTTTATGCCGCTTCCAAGGGGGCGCTCGATGCCATAACAAGAGCCCTGGCAGTTGACTATGCCAAGGAGGGCATTCGCTGCAATGTGGTGAATCCCGGACTCATCGATACCCCTATGGCCGCTCCACTGATGAGCAACGCCGAGCAGTTGGACCCCATTCTGTCGCACTATCCTATCCGCCGAGCCGGGAAGCCAGAAGAGGTGGCTAGTATGGTTCTTTATCTGGCCTCCGACGAAGCAGCCTGGGTCACAGGCGGGACCTTTCCTATTGATGGAGGGATGACCATCTCGTGAGCAGTTGTCCCGGCGAACGGTGACGGCTGCACTGACAGCAATGGGTGTCTATCAGTTGGTCCGAAGACGAAATAGCATCCGCCGCTTCTTGAACCTATGGACATCAATGCACATACCCAGCTCTGCGGTGTCATCGGCAATCCGGTTGAGCATTCGCTCTCGCCCGCAATTCACAACGCCGCATTCCAGAAACTCGGGCTGAACTTTGTGTATCTGGCGTTCCGTGTAGATGCGATTGGCGATGCGATCAAGGGTTTTCGCGCTCTGGGGAATTTTCGCGGTGCGAGCGTGACCATCCCCCACAAAGTGGCATCTGTTCCGTTTCTTGACTCTATCGCGCCGACTGCACTTCAAATTGGAGCAATCAATACCATCGTGGCTGCGAGCGGGATCCTCACAGGCTATAACACCGATGCGACCGGCGCCTTGCGTGCGCTTCGTGAAGGCTCAGTTGCCTTGGAAGGACAGAAGGTGGTCATGCTCGGGTCCGGAGGTGCTGCCCGGGCGATTGCCTTTGCACTCGGGGCAGAGGCTGGGATCAAGCATTTGACTATACTTGGGATCGATGACCAGGAACGTACAGCCTTGGCACGAGATCTCCAGTCAAAGACAGCGATGGTCGTACATGAATCATGTCTTGATGAGAGTACGTTGCAAAAGGTCTTGCCAGATACTCATGTGCTGATCCATTGCACACCAATGGGGATGTCGCCCAACGTGCACGAGACTTCTGTGCCTGCGATGCTGCTCCATGCGGGACTGACAGTCATGGATATTGTCTATAACCCTCGGGATACCCGGTTACTGAAAGATGCCAAGGCAGCAGGCTGTCGTACGATCCCCGGGCTCGAAATGTTTCTTCATCAAGCTGCGGCACAGTTCGAGCTCTGGACCAATCAGACTGCTCCAGTCAATGTGATGCGCTCCGTTCTGGAATCCCGCTTCTCATGAATATCGTGCTGGTGGGCTATCGAGGGACCGGCAAGAGTACGGTGGGCAGGCTGCTTGCGTCGCGATTGGGACGAGAGCTGGTGTCAACCGATGCAGAGATTATCAAACGTGCGCAGCACTCGATTCCCGAGATCGTTGCTCAAAAGGGATGGGAACACTTTCGCGATCTGGAGTCCGATATATGCCGAGAATTCGCCGGCCGTGACCAGCTTGTGATTGATACCGGCGGTGGGGCCATACTGAGGGTGCAGAATGTCGAGGCGTTGAAGAAGAATGGTACGGTGTTTTGGCTAACGGCCTCCGTTGAAACAATCGCGAAACGAATCGGCAGTAACCATCAACGTCCCTCGTTGACGGGGACCAAGTCGTTCGTCGACGAAATTCAGGACGTATTACGGGAACGGACGCCGAAATATCAAGCGGCGGCCGATCATAGTATCGTTACCGATAATCGATCGGTCAATCAGCTGGTTGAAACGATACTCATGCTGATATGAGCGTGCTCGATCATTACCCCTGTCATGTCAGGATGAGGTTGTGCCGTAGCTTCGTCCTTGACAAGGCCTCATTCGAAGTGTTTGAAGTAGCCGCATGCGCCCGTAGCTCAATGGATAGAGCATCGGACTTCGGATCCGAGGGTTGGGGGTTCAAGTCCCTCCGGGCGCACCACTCCATCCGTTAAATCCTCAGGACGGAATCAATAGAGTATCAGCAGCTTACAACCGTGTACAACTGATCTATCTGGCCCTTTCGAGAAGGCTGCCCCCACCAAAGCTGCATAGATTCCTTTTAATTCCAGCAGTATTCTTGCCCCAAGCTGCTGGACCATGGGGTGTCTGAATGGTGGTATGCTGTAGGCATGGTTGTGTGAGGCATTCTAAGGGGGGACTCCCGGGCCGCGTGCAGCGGATGGCGTGGACGAGGCGTTGTCCCAGTTGTGGACGCTGGCTGACGAAGCAAGATCCCACGGCACCCTGGGTCTGTTCTTGTGGATGGCTAAGCGGATAAGCGCACAGTCACCAAGAGGAGGAGCGCATCATGAATCATGTAGTCCTCCATGACGTCCGGGCCAGTTTTTTTCTCATGGTGGGTTTGGCCATGTTGGCCTTTATCTGTGCGGTGGCCGCATTAAGTACCGTGATGCGACCGGCTCGCTGGGCTGATCGCAAGCCGACCCAATTTTAACGTATTTCCTGTTCGGCCTATTCTTTCGCGGTTGTCGAAAGTGATGAATCGGCTCTCCTACCCATAGTATCCACCCTCAAAATCCATCTCCAACAGTCTGACAATTCAAGTGAAATGGCTACGGGCTGCCGGTCAGTTTCATCTTTTCATGCAGGTGCTATATTTGATCTACGGGGGCAAAATATCATTTCAAGGATGGGGGAATAATCATGATCGGAAGTCCAATGAAAACGGCTGTGGTGGCAGCGATGGGGCTCGTCCTATTGGTTGGTCAGGGTTGTAGCATGAAATGGCTACAATCCGATGGGGAGACGGGAACAGGATCTGCGCAAAGAGATGGCTCAGGTGGTGCGTTAAGTGGTTTCTCTAAGAATCCTTCTGAAGAGCGTCTGGCAAAGGGCGGCGATATCGCGTCAATTTCCTCATCCGGAATAAGCGCCCGTCAGCGTGCGGAAATAACAAAAGAGGAAAAAGCGGCCATTGAAGCCGGATTGCAAGATGTGTTCTTTGGCTATGATCAATGGACGCTTTCAGATGCAGGTATGGAGGCATTAAACCACGACGCACAGTGGCTGAAGGATCATCCTCGTGCGTTGATGAAGGTTGAGGGTCATGCCGACGAACGGGGCACGGCCGACTACAACCTCGTCTTGGGGGAAAAGCGAGCGAAGGCTGCACGCAGCTATCTCATCGAGTCGGGTGTGGGTTCCAAGCAGTTGGCAATCGTGTCGTATGGCAAGGCGCGCCCTTTCTGCACAGACCCCTCTGAATCCTGCTATCAGCAGAACCGTCGGGGGCATGTATTGTTGAATGTGAAGAAGTAACCTGGCGACTTGCGGCCTCGAAGAACCCCCGGCATCTCTGCATGGGAGCCCGGGGTTCCTTATTTGAGAGGGATGAATCAGATATGGCTTTCATAAAAAACCTGCGGCATTCAATTATGGGGCATCCTCCGCCTCGTATGATCGAAGAGAAGCCTCTTATGGAGCAGCGCCAACAGCCACGTTTTACATCACAGTTCAGAAGCACCTTTTCCGGTGAGCAACGAGAAGGCCAAGGTCGGACGCTGGACCTCTCTACCGGCGGCTGCAAGATCGAAGCGGATTTGCCGGTTGTCGTGGGGGATACATTTGAGTGTCGCATCTATGTCCCTGGGCTTGATTGGCCTTTACGGGTCGACGAAGCCCAAGTGCGGTGGGTCAAGGCTGGGACATTTGGGATCCAATTCACGAAGATTCGGCCTGATGAGGCGGGAAAACTCTATCAGGTTATTGCCAACCTCAACGAAGAACTAGACGCATAGCCCTTCTCATCCCCCTTTCTGCCTCTGATTCAAACTATCTGATTACTCCTATGTACAGTTAAGTGTGAGGAGGTCTGCGCTCGGTCACGGAACCGTTCGCAGCCCCATGGCGTCTTATGGTATAAGGCAGCCATAGGATCTGAAAGAACGTAAAGCCTTGTAGGGCTCATTCTCAGCCCATGTAATCTGAGATCTGCACGATGGAACACACAGCTTCTCCAATACAGACGAGATTCAGTACTGCAACCGTAGCCGGCGGTTGCTTTTGGTGCCTCGAAGCGGTCTATGACCAGATGAAGGGTGTGGTAGCAGTCGAGTCCGGCTACATCGGTGGTCAGATAGATCATCCGACGTATGAGGCTGTGTGTGGCGGCAGGACTGGTCACGCAGAGGCAGTCCGTATCACATTCGATCCCGCCGTTGTCAGCTATCGCGAGTTGCTTGAGGTGTTCTTTGTCATCCACGATCCGACGACGCTCAATCGGCAAGGTCATGATGTTGGGACTCAATACCGGTCGGCAATTTTCTACCATGCTCCTGAGCAAAAGCAGATTGCCGAGGAGGTGATCGCAGGCGTGACGAAGGAGAAGCTCTATGCGAACCCGGTCGTGACGGAAATCACTCCGGCCGGTACCTGGTACGAAGCCGAGCCCTATCACCAAGAATACTTCGTGCGGAATCCCTTTCAGGGCTACTGTACAGCTATCGTTGGGCCGAAAGTAGCCAAGTTCCGCAAGCAATTTGCATCGAAATTGAAGACATAACCTCGCCCTGCGATTGTCGATGGGCCCCGAACACGTCGTCGATAGGGAAGTCTATCCTTCGAGGGGAAAGCGTGTCAGATCAGAATATGTAGGATGCCGGGTACTCGCATTGGTTCCAGGGCGCACGACGTGGGCGGTCCTAAATCCTGTCAACGCGGCAGCATCCAGTTCTGCTTCCGCATCCGAGAGAAAAAGAATGTGGCCGGGCGGCAGGCCGATTTGCTCACTGATCGTGCGGTAGCTGGATGCGGCCTTTTTCTCCCCGACGCGAGTGTCGAAATAGTGCTCGAACAACGATGTCACATCACCGACGTTGGTATGTGCAAAGAGAAGCCGTTGTGCCTGTTCTGAACCAGACGAATAAATTCCCAGGCGGATGCCGCGCGCGCGCCAGACAGTTAACGCTGGCAAGACATCGCCATATAGCTCAGGCTCAAATGCTCCCTGTCGATAGCCCTCATCCCAGATCATTCCTTGCAGCCCTTTAAGGCCAGCCAGTTTTCGGTCCTGATCGATCCATGTAGTCAACAGGACTGGTAGCTCCTCGTAAGGGGGGCGCGTACCCGTTTCATGCTCAATGGTATCTTGGCAGATTACGGTCCATTGAACCACTCTTGGGTCGTGCCGCCGTTCCTGGAGGAAGGGCGCGAGACGGTGTTTTGCGAATGGGAAGAGGATCTCGCGGACAAAGGCCACCGAAATGAGCGTGCCTTCGATGTCCATGAGGACGTATCGGACCATGCGGCGGCTACCAGCGATATCGCTGATCGATTCCAGAATTCGTATAGTGAGGGACCCAGCCTGCTTGGTCGGTGAAGATACGAATCGCCCGCACCTTCGGAGACTTGCCTAAGTCGAACCAGTGCTTTGTGTTGGCCGGAACAGAAATGAGGTCGCCTTGCTCGCACAAGAGGGCGAAGACTTCCTCGTCCTGTTCTTCTTTGTGAAACCAAAAGAAGCCTTGGCCTTCAACGAAGACACGCACTTCATCCTCGCTATGAGTGTGTTCCCGGATGAATTTTTCACGAATTCCTTCCAGATTCGGAGTGTGTTCATCGACACGAATGACATCCATCGTCTGGTACCCGCATTTTTCCATAAAGGGCTTGAGCAGGTAGTCGTAGGCTGCGAGAACCTGTTCGTTCGAAGCGCCGGAAGGCAGGTCTCTGTCCGCAGACCATCGTTCATGAACAATGCCTCGCCTGCCGAGAAATTGCCGGACGGCTGATGGATCACCCAGCGTCACGTTCTTATCGGGTATTCGCAGCGTGGCCATGTTGTGTCACCTCTCGTTGGCATTGGAGAAGATATTCGAAGACCTCAAGATGGCGTTTCGCCTCGAGTAAGTCTTTGCCCCACGCATACAGGCCATGTCCTGCCAGCAAGAATCCATAGCAGGACCGATGATTCGAAAGGGTCTGTTCCACGCGCGTCGACAATGCCTGCATATCCTGTGAGTTTGGGAAGACCGGCAAGGAGATCTCTACATCGTGTGTGTCTATGCCGCTCAGTCCTTTCAGCAATTCCCATCCAGAGAGGAGGACGTGTCCTTCATTCCGAGCCAGCTGTGAGAGCAACGCCGCTGAAAGCGAGTGCGTGTGAAGCACGGCTCCGGCTCCCATTGTGCGATAGAGAAGCAGATGGAGAAGGGTTTCGGCTGAAGGCTTCAGTCCCTCAGCATCTATTGCCTTGCCATACTGGTCAACGGCGAGGATCTGCTCCACTTCAATCGTGCCTTTGTCTACCCCTGAACTCGTAATCGCGCAATAGGCAGGAGCAGCATCGTCCGGTAACCGCACACTGTAGTTTGAGCTTGTGGCCGGGGCCCAGCCCATACGAGAAGCCCACTGGGCCGTCTGGACCAGTTGTTCAGCAACAATCTTGAAATCTGGATAGTATGTCATGGACCGCAATCTGCCGCCCAAAGAAGAAGGTTTTGTATAGCGAAATCCTGACTCCGGCGCAATGGCGGAGTCGCCAGGGGGTGCATGACAATGGAGCCGGTATCAGGGCGTTCGTCAGACGCCGAAACTCTCATTCCCATTCCATAAGATTGTGAGCCTCATGAAAGTGCCGCAGGGTCTTGATCCAACCAGCCGTCTTCCTGCCCCTCCCCCTGGTTAGAGGCGCGCAGGCCTACGAAGTCGAATAGCCGTGGGTCCAGGAGAAGCGGCGGTGCCACGTTCGACAGGGCGGCGAAGATACTATTGGTACAGCCAGGCGATCGTTGTTCCCATTCACGCAAAAACGCCTTCACCTGTTTTCTCTTGAGGTCCTCTTGTGAGCCACAGAGATCACAGGGAATAATGGGAAACGCGCGAAGTTCCGCATATCGCTCGAGATCGCTCTCCCGTACGGCGGACAGCGGACGAATGACCATATGCCGGCCTTCCTTCGAGCGTAGTTTTGGGGGCATCGTCTTGAGCTTGCCGGTATAGAGCAAGTTCAGGAACAGGGTTTCAACAATGTCATCGCGGTGGTGACCCAATGCGATCTTGGTCGCACCCAATTCCGTGGCTACGCGATAGAGAATGCCGCGACGGAGCCGGGAGCAGAGCGAACAGGTGGTCTGCCCTTCAGGGATGAGTCGTTTGACGATTGAATAGGTGTCTCGTTCCTCAATATGGAATGGCACTCCCATATCTGAAAGATAGTCGGGAAGGATGTGAGCAGGAAACCCGGGCTGCTTTTGATCCAGGTTCACCGCGACAAGGTCAAAGTGAATCGGCGCACGTTGTTGCAAGACCAGCAATAGGTCGAGCAGCGCATAGCTGTCCTTCCCGCCTGATAGGCAGACCATGATCTTGTCGCCAGTCTCAATGAGGCCATATTCGGCAATGGCCTCTCCGACGAGGCGAAGCAGCTTGGTCTGCAACCGTTCCGTGGCCTCATCCAGTTTGAGGGATATGCGTGATGAGCTTGCTGAATGTGACATAGGCGGGCATTCTACGCGTGTAGCTATGCGACTGTCGACCGTGGGCCGGGGGTATCATGAGGGCGAATGATCGCGGTTCCTGTGGGAATCTGCAATCGGTTCTATTTATATGCACAGGGAATATTTTTCGAAGTGTGACGGCAGAGTATGCGCTCAAGGCCCGCCTAGCTCCCGGTACGTCCTACGTCATCAGCTCGGCCGGGATCGACGCGAAGCCTCAGTCCATGCATGCCTGGGTTCAGGCTCGGTTGCGTGAGAAAGGCGCTGATCTCACCACACATATCCCACGACAGTTGACCAGGGAACTGGTCGAAGGTGCCGACCTCGTCATTGCAATGGGGCGAAACCATCAGCTCTTCGTTCGAGAACAATTTGGGCGCGACATTCCTCTGTTTAATCAGGTCTGTCTCGGTCACGATCAGCCGATTCTTGATCTGCACGAAGTGATGCCGGATTGGGAGACCGACCATGAGCGGGCTGCAGCCTACGTGTGCTCGGTGATCGATCGCATCTGGGCCGCTGCACCAGCTCTTCTGTCTCGCCTCCGTTAACCCATTTTTATGACACAGATTGTCAGCGACGGTTCATTCTTGGACTCGACCGGACATTTTTTCTCCACCTAATAGCAGTGGTCAGTGGAATAGTCTCCTTAATCGGAGCAATATTGAAGTACGTGCTATATTTTCCACAGCACCTCTTGCAGATTGATGTCGCAGAATACGGTATCGATGCAACGATCACAAACACAGGAAATGACAGCATCCGGCAGCCATGATCAGGAACCGGACTGGGTTTCATGGCCGAACGAGAAGCTCCTGGACCTCCCCATGAACCAACTCGGCGTGACACTCGAAGGGGCATTCTTGTCAGGACAGATCCAGCAACTCTATGCCGAACTCGAAGTCAGACAGCTCATGTTCCGTCCCCACTTTTGGTTATCCAACGAATGGTTTACTCCGGATGGTGTGCCGGGGATTGCTGTGCCGTTTTACCTGGCCCATCCACGACTCGAGAAACTTGAAATGGACCAGATGCTCGAGGTTGAGGGCGGGACACCGGAATGGTGTATGCGAATTATGAGGCATGAGGCCGGCCACGCCATAGAAAATGCGTATCGCCTTCGCCGTCTGCGCCATCGGCAACACGTCTTTGGACGCTCGTCCGATCCCTATCCCAAGTATTACAGCCCCCGGCCCTATAGTCGGAGTTTCGTGCGGCATCTCGATGTGTGGTATGCCCAAAGCCATCCGGATGAAGACTTTGCCGAGACCTTTGCGGTGTGGCTCACGCCCGATTCGACCTGGGCTGACCGCTACAAGGGCTGGCCGGTGCTCAAAAAGCTGCAATATGTCGATGGGCTGATGGCGGGTCTGGCTGCGGTGCCGCCCAAGGTGGTGTCACGTGAAGAGGTCGATCCGCTGTCCCAACTGAAAAAAACTCTGCGCGAGCATTATGCACGCAAGCGTACACACTATGGAACCGAACGACCGTCATTGTATGATCCGGATTTGAAGCGCCTGTTTTCCGATGCTCCCGCCCACGCCGATAAACCAAGCGCGGCCACCTTCTTGAACCGTTTCCGAAAGGAGGTACGCCGAAAAGTTGCCGCCTGGACCGGCGAATATCAATATACGATCGATCAGGTGCTCGAAGACATGATTCAGCGCTGCCGCCAACTCCATCTACGGCTGCCCCTCGCAGAGGAGCAAGCGAAGCTGGATTTCACGATCTTGTTGACGGTTCACACGATGAATTACTTGCGCAGCGGACGGCATAAGGTGGCGCTATGAAACGGCTCCGCATCCTCGTCTTGATGCATGAAGATCTGGTGCCGCCAGATCCCCTCAACGGGCAAGATGTGACCGGTGCTGAGTGGAAGACGGAATATGATGTGGTCACGACGCTCCGCAAGCTCGGGCATGAAGTCAAGCCGCTTGGGGTCAAGAGTGATCTCGGGGTGCTTCGATCGGCCATAGAAGACTGGAAGCCGCACATTGCCTTCAATCTGCTCGAAGAGTTCGACGGGGTGGCGGTCTACGACCAGAACGTCGTGTCCTATCTTGAATTGCTTCACGTGCCCTATACCGGCTGTAACCCGCGTGGGTTGATGTTGGCCCGCGACAAGGTCCTCTCCAAAAAACTGTTTTCGTTCCACCGAATCCCATTCCCTGACTTTATGGTGGTGCCGCAGGGGCGGACGGCCAAACGACCAAAGTGGCTGTCATTTCCCTTAATTGTCAAGTCGGTGACTGAAGAGGCATCGCTCGGAATCTCTCAGGCATCTATTGTCCAGGATGATGACAAACTCAAGGAGCGAGTCGAATTCATCCACGCGAACATCGGAACCGGCGCCTTGATCGAGCGGTACATCGAAGGGCGAGAACTGTACGTCGGGGTGATGGGCAATGGGCATGTGCGTGTCTTGCCGGTGTGGGAGTTGATCATGGACAAGCTTCCGGATGACGCCCGGCGGATTGCGACAGAACGAGTCAAGTGGAGTCGCGCGTATCAAGATAAATATGGGATTCGGTCAGGCGAAGCTAAGAATCTTCCCGAAGGGAAAGCCCAGGAGATTCAGCATCTGGCAAAGCGTGTCTATCGCGCACTTGGTCTGAGTGGCTATGCACGCATCGACGTCAGAATGGATGCGGAAGGGCACGTCTATGTGCTGGAAGCCAATCCCAATCCGCAAATTGCCCACGACGAAGATTTTTCTGATTCGGCCGAGAAAGCCGGCTATACATACAAAGATCTGCTACAAGAACTGCTGAACATCGGGCTTCGCTGGCGGCCGGCTAAAGTGGCGTAACTGCCACCTTCTCCAACATCCTCAATGACTTCTGCGGCCTATCAGCGTGCTGCATTCTCACGGGGCTCGGGTACCATGGCTGGGTCGTGGCTGCGGGTTTCGGGGAAACGTTGATGAGGAGGCAGGGTCACGAATGATGCGGGAGGTGTCACCATCGTCCGACTAAGGACCAAAACGGAAACCGAACAGCAGGGCGACACTCGTGCGGTCCCTTTCTGGAAGGGACGGAGAGAGGTCGATATTATGGAGATTGAAGATCAATGTCGAAGTCAAGGCGAGATTGTGGGCTGCCTGGTACTCCAGGGAGGCGCCAAGGGGGATGTACCAGCTCGTATCGTTGCGGTCGACTCTGCCAGGGCCGCTTCCGCGGTCCAGGTCTGCGTGGATTAATCCGAAACCCATCAAGGGGACTAGGTTGATGCCGTTATCGAGGCGAAAATAATAGCGGCCGACTCCGGCGAAGGAGACTTGGAAGAGATCGCCCATCGGACTGATCTGCATCATCGGTCCGACAGAGAAGTTTCGATCCAGAAAGTAGTCACCACTGAAGGCTAGGTTCAGGACCGTGCCATTGACCGTTCCTGATGTGAATCCAACGCCACTGCCGAATCCCCAGCGGTTTTCGTCGGCTTGGGCCCGAGGTGCAGACAGGCCAATGCCCGAGGCCAAGATAGCCAACAGAATAGCGGCATAGGTCCATCGTGAACATATGGTGGCAATCTGTCGAAACATGCCGGCGGACTGTAGCACAGGAGGCAGGCCGGGACAAGTTGCTTGAGCCGACTGGCAGCAGTAGGGTACTCTCTGCCACTGCGACAAGGGAGAGCGTGAGGTATGTCAAGCAACTCGATGACGCCCAAGCAAGCAGCGGCTGCCCTGATTGCAGCGATGCCGGTCGGCGTGTCCGTTCAGCAGTTGGAAGAATATGGAATTGACGCGACGGAGGAGCAGGCTCGGGCGATCACGCTAGAAGTGCTTTCGCTGAACCTGTTTTGGATCTTGGCAGCCATCGAGGCGCATATTCCTCAGAAATATCAGTCCGCGCTGTCAGAACTTATTTTGGAGACACTGGAGGCCGGATGGGGAACAACTGTTCCCGTCGGTTCAGCCGCCTGGACCGACTATCTCCACGCATGGCAGGAACGTCGTCGTCGGTATAGTCGTTTGGTTGAGGACGGGATGAGCCCCCTTGCGGTGAGTGCGGAAGCCGCCGCATTGATGGAAGAGAACAAATTGGTCACAGAAGCGGAGCGGCGCAATCTCTTGACCCTACTGATCGATTTTGTTCCTGTCGACACCTACGGGCGGTTACTGGAAGATGTTGGATAGTCTCATGACCGGCCGCGATCTGTCAGAGGTAACGGTGATCGATGACCCTCCCCGTTTGATCCAGTTCATACAGTAGCGGTGCACCTGTTGGAATATTCAATTCCAGCACTTGTTCTCGGGAAAGCTTCTCCAGCTCCATGATCAAAGCCCGTAAGCTGTTTCCATGCGCCGCAACGAGGATCGTTTCCCCTTTCAAGAGCGCGGGCTTGATGGTCCGTTCATAGTAGGGCAGCACACGTTCCGCCGTGTCTTTCAGGCTTTCCCCACCCGGCGGACGCACGTCGTAACTCCGTCGCCAGATCTTCACCTGTGCCTCGCCGTATTTTTTCGCGGTCTCGTCCTTGTTCAATCCCTGTAACTCGCCGTACATCCGTTCATTCAGGGCCTTATCCTTCTCGATGGGGATGTTCGACTGACCGATCGCGTCAAGTACCAGCTGGAGCGTGTCGTTTGCGCGCACGAGCACAGAGGTAAACGCACGATCGAACGTAAAGCCCCGGAGTGTCTCTCCCGCGTTCATGGCCTCCTGTACACCTCGCGGTGACAGGGGCACATCGACCCAGCCGGTGAAACGATTTTCCAAGTTCCATTGAGATTCACCATGACGAAGCAGAACTAATCGAGCCATACCTAGCGCCTCCGTGATCACCCGACTAGGTCGAGCAGCCCGTCACAGGATAAACGATCACCATACGAAGTGAAAGAGCAGGGAAGTGATTTACGGGATCGCGTGATGCCGCATCACGGAGTCAGTGTCGGATATGCCTCCGTGAATCAGTTGACCGAAACAGCCCCTCGCAACAAGTTGATGACAGGCAATACAGAAGAGCCGTACGAATGTCGCGCCTTGTCTCGTTCGCGTGTCTGCGATGGACAGGCACCGACCGGCGAAGGAGTGTTTCGACAAGGGAATCAATCGACTGCTATCGTTGCCGCTTGTCATACGCTGCTTGTCGCAGCGGGCTTCGCCGGTTTCCCTGGTGAAGGATCCCCGTCTGGTGGTCCGTCCTGGACCATTTTGATCGTGGTAAAAATGAACAGCACGTAGAGGGCGATGCCGACGTAAATGATATAGGGCTGGACGCCTCCAGCTTCCTTCAGCGCTTCGTCCTGCTTCGCTGGCTCGGTCCACGACCCATTCTTGATCCGCCCGATGTGTTCGCGGCAGTGCCAGTAGTAAATATAGTTGGCGGTGGCTCCCGCCATGATACTCCAGATGAGACCTACGGTGATGTCGCCGGTCAAATAGGTTGAGATCATCGGACCGAGTGCATAGACCAAAGCATAGACGTACATTTTTCGATAGAGAAACCAGAGAAAGGAAATATAGAGAAAGGCCGGCCAATTCCACGTCAAAGCGAACTTCGGCTCTTCCCCTAATCCGAACTTATTAAAATGCTGCAGATAACGATCGGCGTGGGGGCCGATGAATTGGCGCCAGAGATGTTCATCTGCGTGGATCACGGGGATCACAGGGGGGGTGATTGGTGCTTCAGGCTCGCCGGTCAGCGTGTTGCCGCATTGATAGCAGAATTTCGCGTCTTCCTGATTCTGCTGTTGGCACTGCGCGCAGGATTTCATGCACCAGAGAATAGCACAATAAAGTCACCCCCTGGTACAGAAGCATAGCGACTCCGCCCCTCATCCTCCATTCCTATCTCAAGTTGCTTCCATCGACAGGCCTATGCTACCTTCCCTTACTTTACAAAGGGATACGTCTATTATGGCAACGGAAGAGCTGAAGCAGGACGCCGCACGTTATCTGATGCAGACGTATACACGTCAACCACTTTCGATCGTGCGCGGGCGCGGGACGAAAGTGTACGATCTTGAGGGGCGAGAGTACCTCGATTTCGTCGGCGGAATTGCCGTGAATATTCTCGGACATGGCCACCCGGATCTGGTTCACGCAATCCAGCACCAAGCCGCGCAGCTGATCCATACCTCAAACCTCTATTACACTGAGCCACAAGTGATGCTGGGGCAGATGCTGGTGGAACATTCCTTTGCCGACAAAGTGTTTTTTTGCAACGGTGGAGCAGAGGCGAATGAAGCGGCGATCAAGCTTGCCCGCCGCTATTCTCATGACAAATATGGAGCCGGGCGATTTGAGATCATCACGATGAAGAACTCCTTCCATGGCCGGACGATGGCGACGTTGACGGCGACCGGCCAGGACAAGGTTCAGAAGGGCTACGAGCCATTACTGCCGGGCTTCAGCTACGTTGCCTTCAATAATGTGGAGGAATTGGAACGGGCTGTGACCGACAAGACTGCGGCGATTATGCTCGAGCCTGTTCAGGGTGAGGGGGGCGTCTATCCAGCGGATCGTCGGTATTTGAAGCGGGTGAGGGATCTCTGCACTCAAAAAGACGTGCTCTTGATTTTCGATGAGGTGCAGACTGGAATGGGACGGACCGGGACGCTGTTTGCCTATGAACAGTTAGGGGTGCATCCGGACATCATGACCTTAGCGAAAGCGTTGGGGGGTGGGGTGCCCATTGGAGCCTGCCTCGCTACGGATTCTGTTGCGAAGGCCTTCACGCCCGGCAGTCATGCCTCAACGTTCGGCGGCAATCCGTTGGCCTGTGCGGCGGGTTTGGCCGTCTGTCGTGCCCTGCTGGAAGGCCACGTACTCGATCATGCGCGCCGGATGGGAGAGTATTTTTCTAAGGGGTTATCCGACTGTCAAGCTCAACACCGGGTGGTGCGAGAGGTGCGCGGGATCGGGCTCTTGCAGGGGCTCGAGCTCGCGATGGATGCGAAAGCCGTCGTGAGCGAGTGTTTGGCCCGGGGGATTCTGATCAATGCGACAGGCGAGCACGTGCTGCGATTCGTGCCGCCTCTCATCATCACCCAGCTGGAAATCGATCGGTTGCTCGATACGCTTGCACAGATTTTTAGTGCGCAGGCGTCGTAAGGCGTACCCATACCGAAGGGACACAACAGGAATGACCACGCGCACAACAGGAATCCGGGCCGGCAAGAGGGACCTTCTGGATGTTGCGGCCATCGGCAAGGCGGAGGTGGAGCGTCTGCTGACGTCGGCGGCTCTACTGAAAGACAAGCAGCAGCAGGGGGTTCCTCATCCCCTGCTGCCCGGGAAGACGTTGGGGCTTCTGTTCCAGAAACCGTCGACGAGGACGAGGGTGTCGTTCGAGGCGGCCATGAATCAGCTGGGCGGCCACGCTCTGGTTCTGCCCATGGCCGATATTCAACTCTCGCGTGGAGAAAGTGTCGCCGACACGGCGCGCGTGCTATCACGTTACCTCGACGCGATTGTCGTCCGCACCTATGACCACGCCACCATGGAGGAATGGGCGAGGGAAGCGACGATGCCGGTGATCAATGGATTGACCGACCTGAGCCATCCTTGTCAGGCCCTCTCGGATCTCCTGACCATTCGCGAGAAGAAGGGGCGATTGAAGGGGATTAAGATCGCCTATATCGGTGACGGCAACAATGTGGCAAATTCCCTGATCGAGGCGGCGGCAAAAATGGGAATGATCATCACACTTGGTTGTCCGGTGGGGTATCAGCCGGAGCAGCATGTCGTCGATAGGGCGAGGCTTGAGGCGGCAAAAACCGGAGCCGTAATCGAGATAGGGCATGATCCACACATTGCGGCGAAAGAAGCGGATGTCGTCTATACCGACGTCTGGATCAGTATGGGGCGTGAGCGGGAGCATGCGCGAAGAATCAAAGTCTTGGCGCCGTATCAAGTCAACGGCCGCCTGATGCAGCGTGCCAAGCCCGATGCGATTGTCATGCACTGTTTGCCGGCCCACCGGGGTGAAGAAATCAGCGCCGAGGTGCTGGATGGTCCGCAGTCGGTGATCATCGACCAGGCTGAGAATCGGTTGCATATGCAGAAGGCCATTTTAGCGACCCTATTAGGGAAGAGGAGTCGAACGAGACCATGAATCGTGGCATTAAGAAAGTGGTGCTGGCCTATTCGGGCGGGCTTGATACGTCCGTGATCTTGAAGTGGCTGCAAGAGACCTATCGGTGCGAGGTCATCGCGTTTTGTGCCGACTTGGGACAGGGAGAAGACCTCAAAGCCGTTAAGGTCAAGGCGCAGAGACTCGGTGTAAAACGCGTCTACGTTGAAGATCTGCGAGAAGTGTTTGTCAAAGATTATGTGTTTCCGATGCTGCGTGCCAATGCGGTGTACGAGGGCTCATACCTATTGGGAACGTCCATCGCCCGCCCGTTGATCGCCCGCCGGCAGATTGAGATTGCCAAGAAAGAAGGTGCCGAGGCCGTATCGCATGGAGCGACGGGAAAGGGCAACGACCAGGTTCGCTTCGAGTTGACCTACATGGCGCTGGAGCCCAAGATCAAGATTATCGCCCCCTGGCGTGATTGGGCCTTTCGCTCGCGTCGTGAGTTGATCGAATATGCCGAGCAACATGATATTCCGGTGACGGCGACGAAGGCGAAGCCCTACAGCATGGATTTGAATCTCTTTCATGTGAGTTACGAGGGCGGCATTCTTGAAGATCCCTGGAACGCCCCGCCGGATGAAATTTTCCAAATGACGGTGTCGCCGGAACAGGCGCCCGACAAGCCGCAGGAGATTGAAATCGAGTATGTCGGCGGGGCGTTCCAGGGATCTTCAAGAATGCCGCC
>OELA01000142.1_pt3 | contig 18418 bp, 19 predicted proteins | sample 1503161 | NCBI WGS metagenome assembly OELA01 (sample SAMEA104379559, study PRJEB20068) | metagenome | biome: 1000743; feature: 77; material: 1998 | place: USA | collected 2012 | depth 25 m
AAACTTACGCCCTCGTCCGTCACCTTGCACAACTTGGCGAGGCTGAAAATCTGAAACCCGCCGCTGTCTGTTAAGATGGCGCCCGGCCACCCGGTGAACCGATGCAATCCACCCATCTCCGCCACGACCTTATGCCCGGGCCGAAGATACAGATGGTAGGCATTGTTCAGCAGCAGACGAAACCCGAGTTGCTCGAGGTCGGCTGGATCAATTCCCTTCACCGGTCCCAACGTCCCAACCGGCATAAACGCCGGCGTGTCGATCACACCATGGGCTGTGGTGAGGCTCCCCAGTCGCGCATTCGTCTCACCAGCCGCCTGCTGCACTGAATAGTCCACAGTCCCTCTTACCTGCTACATCTGTTCCGGTGCGGAAATCCCAAGCACGCTGAGCCCATTCTTTAACACCTGCTGGACTCCTCGCATCAGTGCCAATCTCGCTGCTGTCCGTTCAGGGGCCAGCACCTCTTTCTGCACACCCTCACCCGGGACTAATCCCTCCGGTGTGGCCGCCAATAAATCTCGATCCGCAGCGGGAGGAAGAATCCGGTGCTTGTTATAAAAGGTGTGCAACAGCCCGGCCAACTGCTGAAGGTAATAGGTCATTCGGTGAGGCTCATGAGCCATCGCACTCCCCTGCAGGACCGAGGGATAGGCGGAGAGCTTGCGGATCAATCCCAATTCATCCGGGTCCGTCAAGAGCGTCAAATCCGTCTCGCTCGGCAGGGGGCATGCAATGCCCCGCGAGACCGCGACACGCCAGAGGCTGGCGATCCTGGCATGGGCATACTGCACATAGTACACAGGATTGTCGGATGAACGCTGCTTAGCCAGTTCCAGGTCAAAGTCCAGGTGCGAGTTGGAATCGCGCATCAAAAAAAAGAACTTGGCCGCATCGGCCCCGACCTCATCGATGACTTCCCGCATCGTGATAAACTCGCCGGCCCGCTTCGACATTTCCACTTTTTTCCCGCCGCGCAACAGATTCACCATCTGGACCAGCACGACCTGGAGGCGATCTTTTGGATAGCCATAGGCCTGCACAACCGCTTGCATGCGAGGAATATAGCCATGGTGATCCGCTCCCCAGACGTCGATGAGGAGGTCATATCCGCGCCGCAGCTTATCCTGGTGGTAGGCGATATCCGAAGCGAGGTAGGTGTACTCGCCGTCCTGTTTTTGCACGACACGATCCTTTTCGTCGCCGAAGACCGAGGATCGGAACCACCAGGCGCCTTCCTGCTCAAACAGGAACTGTTGCGATTTCAATTCATCCAAGACCCGTTGGACGGCCCCTGAGTCCAGGAGCGAGGCTTCGCTGAACCACGACTCGAACTCGATTCCGAAAGATTTTAGGTCCTCACAGATCAGGCTCAGCAGTTCCTGATAGGCAAACGTTCGGCAGCGCTCCTCAACCTCCGACAGCGGACGGTCGGTCAACTCCGCTCCAAGCTGCTGCTTCACACGCTCGGCAACCACAGTGATGTAGGCCCCGTGATAGCCCTCTGACGGAAACTCTACCGGCCGATTCGACAACTCCTCATACCGTGCAAAGACCGAAGCACCCAGTAATTTCATCTGTCGTCCGGCATCGTTGATATAGTACTCACTGACGACGTCATACCCGACCGCCTTGAGCATGTTCGCGACAGCCTGCCCTACCGCGGCGCCACGCCCATGTCCCACATGCAACGGACCGGTCGGATTCGCACTGACATATTCCACCAACACACGACGTCGCTGTCCCATCTCGGCTCGCCCGTAGGCCGAACCTTCCATCTCGATTTCTCTCAGCACTTCCTGCCAAACGGTAGGCTTGACCGTCAGATTGAGGAACCCCGGCCTGGCAATCTCGACTCGCTCGAAGAGCTGCTCCTGCTGAGCAAGATTCTCGATGATAATTTGGGCAATGTCGTGAGGCGCCCGTTGCTCGGAGGCCGCGAGAGACATGGCAACCGTTGAGGCCAGGTCTCCCCATTCAGGCCGTTTGGGAGCATCCAGACTCAGTTGAGGCCACGATTCTGTCTTGAGTTGGCCTTTTTTTTTGGCTCCATTGAGCGCTTCGAGGAGCGCGCTGGTGACCTTTTCCTGAACAAGCCCGCTGGACAAGAAAAAAACTCCTAAGTCCTTAGCAATGAAAGGGAAAACGAACTGGACACTGTAGCATACGGGATAGTCAGTGACAAGGCGCTGGATGGGATTCCCTATCAAACCGCTGCTTCGTTAACGTGTGCAAGACAGAGCGCCACAAGATAGTCCCGTGATATGTCGAGACAAGGTTTATTCCCACACTGGCTGACCTCGTCCCATGATTGACAGAGACAGGGCGCGCCCTGAACCACGGTAACATGAGCGCCGCGAGGGGCCCAACGATTGGGATCAGTCGGTCCAAATAGAGCAACTGTAGACGCCCCTATCAAGCCTGCCAGATGAGTGACTCCAGAGTCTGGTCCGACAAAGAGTTGTGTCAGCGCCAACACTCCGGCAACAGTAAGAATTTCGACCCCCTTCAAGACGGTCGGTGGATCCACACATAACTGGAGAAGACGCTCGACCGGTTCCCGGTCTGCAGGCCCTTGTAGAACCACCGGAATCGCCCCCACGTTCTGAAAACCGATAACTAGAGATGCCAGCATCTCCGGTGCCACACACTTATGGGCACTCCCACTCCCAGGATGGATGACAACAAGAGGCTGTCCGATTACAAGACCTTTCGCTTCAAGCCAGGCTCGTCCCAGATGGAGGAGAGGTTCTGTCACCGTCAACCGAACATCTCCTTCATCATCAGACGGTGCTTCATTGATCGCTTCAAGAAATCGGTCACGTTGATGTGTCGCCTGAATCACGGTTGAGAACGGAGACCTCACGATAACCTCTCGGGCACCGACCGCCTCAAGGGTCTCGCTTAACTTGCCATCCAAATCCTGCATCCAGCCAATAGCGAGATCGCAGTCTTCCAACCAACTCCGTAGCTGGCCCGTGATCGAGTCTGCGCCGGCGAACAATTCTGCGCTGGCTGTCCCTTGCACGGAGGTCCACGCATCAATGATGCGGCACGCAAGAAGCAATTTCGCAGGTTGGTCCTCTGCGCAGAGCACAAGCTTGTGTTCGGGGAAACGAGTCCGCAATCGAACCATGGCCGGGACCGCCAAGAGCACATCGCCAAGGCCACCGGGGTGGATTATGACGATCGTCCTTCTTACGGTGACCATTAGGGTCGTCCAGAAGGAGGGATCCGAGCCAGCAGGGAGTACGCTGCCTCAAGATCCTCCGGTGTATTGACATTGTGAAAGGAACGCCACGAAGGATCGATGCTGAGCAAGTCTGCTTCGGTCACATATTGCACCCGGAGCGACGCGTGTGAGACCAGCTCTTGGATCTTGAGCTGTCGTGCCACAATCATCTGCTCCATGGCGGGCAGACACCCTTTGCCATACAATGCATGCATCGGATGTAACCGGGTGGCGAGTCTTGCCATCACAATATCTGCGGTATCTCTTCGATTCGTGAATTGTGTAATGACCGCCTGATTGAGAAACGGCATGTCGCATGCCACCGCGAATATGTATTGCGTTGTAGCCTGAGTGAGCCCTGTGTAGATCCCTCCGAGACTACCGCAATCGGGTACCAGGTCGCGCACAATTCGGGCGTCGATGTCGAGCGGAGCACTGTCCTGTGCAATGACAACCAGTACTTCGTGAAACATCGACCGAAGCACACCCAAACCCCGTTCTAAAAGGGTCTGTTCTCCGACCACGAGATACCGTTTGTCCTCACCCATCCTCCGACTTTTTCCCCCGGCGAGAAGAACGCCGGTCACTTCGATTTCCATCATCTCCTCAATGTACTCGGCCAAAAAGAAAGAGGGGGTGGGTCACCCCACCCCCTCTTGACACTTCAGACTCTCTTGGCTCAGAAAACCTTAGAGGGTCTTTCCCTTCCGCCTATTCGATCGCCTGACCAGCACCCAACCCTCCAGAAGGACCACACCAGCCGCAATCGCGACCGGATAGATATAGGCCTCTTTTGGTGTCGGAGGCTCCAGGAAGGTATAGTAGAAGGCCGAAACAGCCATCTTCCGTCCTGCGTCGCCATTGTGACCGTCCCAGGCAAAGAACACGGTTGGAATATACTGACCCATCTCGAAGAAGGTGTCTTCATCGTAATCCTGATCCGTCTTATTGCCCAATGGGCGCTGAATCATGACTGTCCATCGGCCATTCTTCCACTCCGAATGCAGGACCTTGATGTTTTCTTCATAGTTGAACCGCTCTTCAAAGTCCTTATCCCATCCGGTACCCTTGAAGGCACGGAGCGAACCATCCGCTTCCCATTTCAGAATGTCGACGGGGAACTGTTCGTTGCTCCCCCATAAATACCGCGGCTTTATCGGTGAGGGGAGCTCTTTCCATTTCACGGCGGTTTGTACGGCGATCGCATCGTTATAAACCGTATAGTTGTTCTGATGCATCGCAATAGATCCCTCTTCCCCCGTCTTCGGATCCTGTTCCTTTACATCGACATTGACCGATGTCGGAGCCCAAGGTAACTTTCCTTCGGCAGCACTCTTCGTCCGATCGTCCCACTGGAACATGAAAACGAGATGTTGATCGTTGTAAAGCGCCTTCACCCAGATATCGTCTATCCGGTTCACGAAGTTTCTTGGCTTGTGGGTGATCTGACCACCCATCGCAACATATCGCCTGGCCCGCTTCGTCCACAGTTCGTTTTCAGGGTCTGCCGGAATTTCTCCTTCGACCACCCCTGCAGACAGCACAAAATTGATCTTCGGCTTGTCTGCCAATGGATCGATTTGCAGGGGCTTACCATCTGCTTCTCGCTCACAGAGCGAGTTGACAAAGTTGGCGATGTGCCAACGTTCTTCGACTGTGGTGTTGTCAGCAAACGACGGCATGGGAGTGCCGTTAACTCCGGTCGAAAACGTTCGGAAAATGTTGGTGACGTTATAGGGATCTTGCCGGCTGCCTCTGAAATTCCAACACTTGTGCCAGTTGGCCGGCTGTATTGAAAAACCCCAGTCATCTTTCAGGTTGAACGCATTGCCGTCACCACGGCCTTCCATGCCGTGACACTCGACACACTTCTTCTCAACAATGAGCTCAGCCCCTTTTTTCAAACTCTCTTCCGACGCGGCAATCGGCTTCAGCTCGGACAATTGCAACACGGTCTGGCTCTCTGATTTCGTATCAGTAAACTTTCGATCCTTCACCAGTTGGGTCGTGACAAATGACAAGACTTGCAGCCGTTGCTCCTCTGTCAGAATGCCTTCCCATGGCGGCATGGCGGACCCAGGCAGACCGTGTGTCACAGTCTCAAACAGATCGTTCTGGCCTGGAACAGGTTTCTTCGCATCGAACAAGGGTAACTCGCCGCTGGCCGTGTGCCGAATCTTGAACGTACCCTGGTTGAAATTGCGAGGACGAGGCCAGAGACGATCTGCGCCCGGCCCATCGCCCCCACCATCGACCCCATGGCACCAGACACACTTGGTGAAGTAGACTCGCTTTCCTGCTTCGATCATGTCGGCAGAAGGCTCTGGGGCCAACGTGCCACTTTTGAAGCCCGCAGGAAGAGTATCTGCGGCAAGGGTCACCCCCCCGGTGCCTCCAGATACTAATATGATTCCGAAGGCAGTCATAAGCAGGCCGCCCGCCTTCAGACTAAACGAATTCTTCATGGCTTCCCTCTTCCTTGTGTCGTCAATTCAATGTTGGCTGTAATGTCCCGTGAACGACTAGTCCCAGGTCCGGGGATAGTACCCAGTGTGCCAATATTCAAACAAGACAACCTTCCAGATTTCGTCCACAGTCAAATGCTGTTCCCATGGTGGCATGACAGAAGCCCAAGGGAATCCTTCATTTGGCAAGCCGATTCCACCTTTGGACACACGCCAGAAGATGAATGTTTCTTGTAACTGCGCAATAGTACCCGGATCAGTAAAGTTTGCAGGAATTGGATTGAACGCAAAGGCATGGAGGCCCCGACCGTTCAGGTTATCCCCATGACAGAAGTGGCAGTTTTGGTAGAAGATCTCTCCACCTTCCCGTACATACTTGAGGTACCCTTGAGCATCCTTGTCCCAGGGGTTGGCATTGGGCTTCATCAAGCGGCCCATCCCCTGTTCCACAATATTGGCGTTGCTATACTCCTGATCATACTTACCTTCAGGATTAACGCGGTAGGGGTTTTGCGACGTCTGAAGCGTATAAGTCTTTCCGTGGACTTTGGTGCTGGCTGGTGGTGCAGGATGCACAGTCCGTAATTCGATGGGCTCCTCTGATTTCGGGATCATCGCGTTGTAGGAGAACCCGCCGATTAGAATTGGCAGAACAATCAGGTAGGCATACCGCAATAGCCTATTCCCCCCGGTTTTGGCATCCAGGACATTCATGATCGGCTGTTTGAATTTCTTCCAGTCTTCCTCGCTAGCAGATACCCACATGAACACTGCCACTAGGGAGACCGTCCCATACATCGCGCGAACGCTGAACGGAATCGGAGGATACACCCGGAACTTCAAATAGATGAGAACGAATGCCCAACAAAGAACCCCTTGCCAGAACCGAGGGAAAGTCATTCCCATAGACGCCATCATATAGCTGATCCCGGTAAAGCCCGCTACGAATAGCGAGAGCTCCAAGATCACTTGAACCGGCATGTAGCCTTCGACCAGGCGCACAGTGTTTGTCGGAACGATACCCACGACCATTCCGGCAAGTAGGAGTAGTGCCACTACCCCTATGAGTGCCCCGAGTGACATTATTGCTTTCATCTGTGAACTCCCATTGCTCGACAAAAGAGATGGTTGGCCACGATCATGAAACCTTCGGTGGCGGAGAACCCGTCTTAACTTGTGAGAGATAATCGACGATCTTTTTCAGAGCGCCTGCGCTCAACTTTGTCCCGAATTCCTTCGGCATCAGATTGTCAGGAAATCCCTTTACGACATACGTACTAGGCGATACGATGGACTCCATGATGTATTCTTGAGTGTTGTGCGCAGTTCCCTTGTATGCCGGATCCTTGATTCGATTCGGTGCGTTCGTCCCCTCTTCCAGCAAAGGACCCTGTTTGCCGACTGCGCCAGGGATGCCGGGAATCGTATGGCACATGGCGCATGTTGCTTTGGAAAAAATCACATCGATCGGCTCGGTTCCATCGACCAGGAGGCTCCCACCCGCACCTGCCGGCTTGTCTTCCTGCTGTTTAGGCCGTTCAGCTTCGGGAATAAACTTCTCATATGACTTGATGATCTCGTCGTATGACGGAGCATCGCGTCCTTCGCGCACATATAACCAGGTATCAACGGCTGCCAGCTCTTGAAGACTCAACGAGATCGGTGGTTTGTGAATAGCAGGCATCGGGCTCGATTTGTCGTTCGTTCCCTTGACGCCGTAACCGACAACCACATAGCAGCTTGGGCAAGCGTGGGATTCAGCGATATATTCCTGGCCACTTTCGGCAGTTCCTGACCCTGGGAAGGCTTCCTTTTGTTCATACTCTCTAGCCGCTGGCTTCCCCTTACTGTATTTTGGATCCTCTAACCGCTCCTTGCCCGCTCGATCTATCAGGCCAAGCAAATTGGGAGCTCGTTCACCGAGCATCCCTGCATGGAACGCGTGGCAGAGTGGGCATTGGCCTTTGCCGACCGCGCCCTGTTCTTTATTCTTTCCAATTCCGCCAAAAATGATCTTCTCGCCTTCATCGGCAAGTTGCTGGGCAGTCATTGCCTCCCACTGGAGTTTCTCCTCCTTGGGAGGAAATCCACCCTCAACTTGCGGCAACCAGTTTCCGTACCCTGACAGCCCAGCGGCAACAAGAAACATGAACCCACCGATCCTGAGCATTGCCGCGTGATTGGGGAAATAGACCCCCATCATAAAAGCCAAGGAGGTGATGAGAACTAGGGAGACGGGAAGCATCCGGTTCGCTTCGTAGAAGCTTCCCTTGTAGTGCGCAATGGCGATCAACAACATGCAGGCGGCGATGAGGCCAATAAAGAGCTTGAACAGCGAGCGCTTCTTTGCTGCGGCGTCTTTAATGGATACCAGGGAATAGACGAACAGGCAGCCGATAAGCGCGAGCAGCGGCCACCCTATTGTTAGAGCTTCCTTTAACAGCTCACTCACAGTTGTAACCTCCTGAGGTCCGGGTAAGAAAGAGACATGCCATCATGTCTCTTTCACCCCAGCCAAGATCCTAAAGATTATTAGTGGCCCCCAGCGGGCTGCGGTGCGCCGCCTGGAACCCCTGCCTTCGCTTCAACAGGCGCAGGCGCCCTCTTCATCCCGATACTTCCGAGCCAGAAGACGAATAGGATGCTGACCCAGAAGAACAGCACATTGAACGAAATCATATTCGCTGCGAAGCCCACGGTATGGGTGTATGCCCAGGGTGAGTTATCACGCATAATCTCATTCACGTGCCAGAACAACCTGACCGAAGAACGTATGTATCCCATCAAGCCCATCATCCAAGTAAAGGCGGTTGCGAGCATGATTAACGCATACTGCGATCGAACGGAGATCTTGCCCCACTCGATTGCCCCCATCTGCTTGGCACCCTTCATCATGGCACTATTGAGCGGGAACATGAAGAAGAGGCAGGACAACGTCGTCGCGACTTGAGGTACGGACAAACCCACCCGCACGTTCGCCGGAATGTAATAGCCATAGATAGCCAGCCAGATGATGTTCACATAGGCGCATGCGAAAAAGACACCCATGAAGATATTACCGAACTTGGACCAAGACACCGTGGATACTTTATTACCTCGCATGTACCAGACGAAACTGAGAATGGTGGTCGTGATAATCACGTTAATTCCACCATTTTTGGCCGACATCACCCCGTAGTTTCCCAACACCGGGTGTTGCTGACCACCCATCGCTTTGAGCTCAGCTGGAGTCATGACAATCGTATGGGGGGTAATGAACACCAGATAGCCGCAGCAGAGAACAAATACGAGATATTTAATGTAGCGTTGATACTTTTCAGCGCCGCGCATCCGGCCCAGTGCCTGCCACAGATAATAGTTCGTGCTCAGGAAGAGGATGCCGATCATGGTGGCTTGAATAATGAAGAGCCAGGCCAGGAGACCACCCATGAGCGTAATGCCCATCTGCTGGCGATAGGCATAGACTTCGCGCATCAGCCAATACCCGGCGAATGGCAAGGGAATCAGGAACGCCACGCCGAGCGCCATGGCGATATAGCCCATCCAGTCATAATGCGCACGATCCTCATCTGTCTTGGAGGCTAAGAATTTGTACGCCGCGTACGCCGCCACGACACCACCACCGAACGCCATATTACCCAAAATGCGGTGCACGTTGAGTGGGTTCCAGAGGGCGGTATGAATGACATGCCAGATGTTCCCCAGGAATCGGCCTTGCTCATCGACGCCGGCTGGGGACATCATGAAGCCGATCCAGGAATTCGCCAGGAACATAAGCAATGTACCGATCACGTTCAAAATCACGGACATACTCAAGTGAATCCACTTGAGGAACCCGGTGGTCATCTTGTCCCAGCCATAATAATAAATATATAGAGTTCCGCTCTCCGCTATGAACATCAGTGCATAGATATGCATGACTGGGCGGAAGATACTGGACAAGTAGCCAAAGAACGCCGGATAGAGCGTGAGGAAGGTGAAAATCAATACACCACCAAGAATTGCGGTCAGTGAATAGGCCGTCAGACTAATCTTGATGAAATCATGGGCGAGTTGGTCGTACCGCTTTGCCATCGCCTTATCCTTCGACACCACCCCCATGAACTCAATCACCATGCAGAAAATTGGAACCGCAAGTACGAAACTCCCATAATAGAGGTGTTGCTGGTTCGCAAACCAGAGCAACACGCGACTCTCGAAGTTGTACCGAGGATAATCCTTAGGACCATCCGTGGTCTTCGGAGCAGGAGCCCCGACGACAATACCCTCTGTCTTATAATAGACATCTCGCCCCTTCTCGACCTTCGCCTCTCCATCCTTCTTCACAGCATCAGGTGCATCTGCGCCAATAGCCAGTGATGGAAGCGATACGGCAATGGGGAGCAGGAGAAGGCCTATCATCGCGCAAAGCGCCATGACCGAGAACAGCTTCTTCCCGGCTACACGTCCCATGAGATACCTCCTTGATGCATTCTTAAAAAAACTCATGCCATTTCTTATCAAGCTCAAATCGAAATAGAACGGCAATCCGCGTTCTATTTCCGGAATAAATACCAGAAGTCGAGTCCCTGCGAATCCATTAAAAAGTGATCAACAGCGGTAAAATACGCGATGCAGATGGCTAAAGAGATCAGACCGTAAAGAATTGCACTTCCCATCGCATTCCTCCCTCAGACTTTGCGGACGTCCAAATATTTAAACCTGGCCGCCCCCTGTTTTAGCAGGGGCATTGAATTCCAGCGAACCAATAGAAAAACCACAGGCCCGCCGCACAGGTTATATAAAATATCATCTTGCCGATTGCGATTTTTATTTCGCTATCCGGTTTTGTCGGTGCTTCCGATGCTTCCGTTGCCGTGGCCATCTCGTCTCCTTATTCCTGATGCGAATGGTCAATCCCGAATCAGCTCAGCGAATTTCTTGACACTCATAAACCCGTATGTTATTCAGAATTCCTTGCCACACAGGCAAATTCAGGGGAAAACCGATGAAAAAGAAATCAAAAGTGTTCGACATTATAGTTTTGGCCGGAATGGTTGTCAATATACTTGTGGCCGTGTTTCTCGTTCTCTACTACTTTGATATCCTGTAAGTTCTGAATGGTTTCCCCCCTCAGGGCAGCTCCGAACTCGCACAGCGAAATCCGATTGCTTCATCGCGAAAATCCGGAACCATTTTGCTTCTGCTGGTGATCCGGATATCGGCTCCCGTGGTCGCATATCCTCCCCCCCGAAGTACCCGGAATACCCCATGGTCCGGGCTCGGCGGGTTCCGTTCAGGAGCCTCCTCGAAGTAGCGTTCCGCATACCAGTCGGCCACCCATTCCATGACATTTCCCGCCCCATCCATGACACCGTACGGGCTCTTGTCGGTCTGAAACGCACCGACGGATGCGGAGACGTCATGGCCATCCTGCACCCTGGCCCAATTCGCTCCGTTGGGCTGCTCCACATTGCCCCAGGGCCATAGACGGCCATCTGATCCCCGCATAGCCTTCTCCCACTCGGCTTCGGTTGGAAGCCGCTTCCCTTTCCAGTGACAGTAGGTATCCGCATCCTCCCATGATACATAGACCACAGGCTGGTTGACGCCCTGCATCTTGCTCATGTTCTTGGCATAACGGGCAGGAGGGCCCGATTTACGATGTCCGGTCACTTTGACAAATTGCTGGTATTGAAAGTTCGTCACTTCGTACCGATCGAGGGCAAACGCATCCAGCACCAGCGTGCGCTGTGGCTGCTCATCAAACCCTCCGTGATCCGTGCCCCGGATGAAGGGTCCTGCCGGAATCACAACCATTTCTTCCCGGACCGGTTCTTCACGAGAGGCCTGCGAGGGATCAACTGACTCTGATGGGGTGGCATCCACGGATTCAGCCGGGGCCTTTTCGAATGGTGTGAGCGGGGACCCACGGAGGATTCCCATGATAGGAATCGCAGCAAACCCAAGAATGGCAAGAAGAAAGAGGATCTTGAACTTCGTTTCGAGCATGTCTACTTTGACGCCGTGGGACTGTCGCCGGCCTCCACATCGCTCGCACAGCGAAACCCGATTGTGATATCCGTCCGCCACAACTTCGCGGCAAATCGTTTGGATAGCCGAGCGTTGTGCTGGGTCTCTCGCCAGGACCCTCCCCGCACCACTTTCAATTCACCTGGTTCCGGCCCTTTCGGATCACGGTATGGTGCTTTCTGATAGTAGTGTTCATCGTACGAATCGGCAACCCATTCCGCAACGTTCCCAGTCATGTCGTAGATCCCATAGGGGCTTCTCCCGGTCTCGAATGAGCCAGGAGGCGCGAGATACCGAAACCCGTCCTCACTTCCGTCCACATTCGCATTGGCACGGCCGCTCATAAAGGTGTCGCCCCACGCATACTTCCGCTTTCCCTCACCACGGCCGGCTTTTTCCCATTCCGCTTCTGTGGGAAGCCGCTTTCCCGCCCACTTGCAATAGGCCACCGCCTCGTCCCATGTCATGCTCATCGCAGCAAACTCTGGCCTAAGCAGTTTGGATTGATCGTCCTCAAACACTTCGATCTTGGGCAGTGGCCGCTTGGTCATTTTGGCAAACCGGGCATATTCTTCTTGTGACACCTCTTTCGTGTCGATATAGAACGCCTTGAGATACGTTTGCCGCTCCGGCATCTCATCCGGATCGCCATCTTTACTGCCCATAATAAATGGGCCTTCGGGAACCTGTACCATTTCCCGGCCTTCATCGCTGATCTTCGTCTTGTACATGGAATAATCCAACGCAGGTGCGCTGCTTAGCGCAGGGCGAGCTTCGATCTTGATTGACGACGCCAGTGCCTTCATCTTATTCGCTTTGTAGGACTCATAGAGCAACAAACTCACCATCAGGATGAAGGATCCAAACACAAAGACGATCGAACCGATGAGCACTCCCCTATTTCCCATCCTGTCTCATGCTCCTTCGATTGCGCGTGACACGGAGTGATCTGTCCCCTCAGACGCGTTTTTTCTTTGCCGCACGCATATCCAGCAACATCGAGATCTGTACACCAAGAAATCCACCCATCGCCGCCCCGGCTCCCGCGCCCGCCGATATTCTCTCCGGGCCGGCAATCCACCAGGCCAGTGCCCCCCCTAACAGTGTGCCTACTAAAATACTCAGCAGAAAACGGCGTCCACCCATAAACCCGATGAAGCCGCCGAGCACCAGTCCCGCCCCACTCGCAACCGGCATGATGCCACCACCCATAATAAGCCCTATCAGCACCCCGACCGTTCCCATCACGGCCACACCGAACAGGATATCAATCACCCTTGAAGGTGCCGCGTATCCCATACTGGACTCAATCATACTAACAAAGATCTATTGTGCTAGCGTGCTGCGCTCGCAACCATCGAGCCAAAATCGATTTCTACGCCGGGCCCGGCGATGATCGAAATGCCCCAGGCTTTGGGGGCTGGTTCATGCTGATGAATCCGTTTGAAATCTTCGTAGACGTTCACGCGTTCTTCAAACCACTGGCCGACATCCTTCGTACCACTTTGCACCACAATCTCCGAGCCGCTGAACATGCCGCCCTCAGTAAACGTCCCTTCGGGCTTGGTGGCGCTCCACACATATTTGGTAAACACGGGAATAAACATCAGGTCGGTGTCCAGTGACGCATAGATCGCCGCGATAGGCTCATTGTCCGTTGTGGCTTTCTGCAGACGCCAACGCCAGGTGAGAACCGGAAAGGCCTTCGGGTCCCAATCGATCTTTTTCTTCTTGATCCTCTGTCCCGCATCCTTCGCTGCCAGAAAATTCACACCGTTCTCTGCTTGGACCTTATACGCATCCCGGCCCTTAGACTGGCTTCGTTGATTTTCATGTTCCCAATTCGAGGGAAATCCGTCCGCTTCCTTCGCCTGAAAGTTCTCTAACACCAAGGATTGGTTTTGGGCCGAGACCATATCAGCCATTGCCACGCTCACACACATCACCAGCCCGACCGCGAGATATCTCCGGATCATCACCCCTTGCCCCATATCACCCACCTCTTTCAGTTGTTAGGCCTCTTGCGACGAAGACGGCGGCACCAATACTCTCGTGTTGTCCTCGACTGGTTCTTCTCCCATCACAGGCGACTGGTCACGCTGAGACAGCCAGAATAGGGTGAACACCGCTCCCCAAAACACCGTCATATTGAGCGTCACCATCTTTGCAGCAAACGCGAAATCCGGCGTAAAGGCCCAGGGAGAGACATCGGCCATCAACTCACTCACGTGCCACGCCAATCGCCCGGAGGAACGGATATAGCCCATGAGACCCATCACCCATGAGAACGCAACAGCCAATCCGAATAGACCCACCATGCCCCTGAGGGATATCTTTCCCCACTGAACAGGTCCATGGACGATCGCTCCTTTGAGCATCATATGATTGATGACCGCACCGACGACAAGGACTGTCAGTGTCGTTGCGGCCTGCGGCGTCGACAACCCGATACGGAGCTTCGCCGGCAGATAGTAGCCATACACTGAGAGCCCAATAATGTTGACTGCCCCCAGGAGGAACAGTGCGCCCATGAGAATATTCCCTTTTGTGACCCAGGACACAACCATCGTTCGATTGGCGCGGCGGTAATACAGAAAGCTCATGGTGGTCACAAGGATCATGATGTTGATCGCGCCGTTCTTCGCCGACATGACTCCGTAGTTGCCGACCACGGGATGGGATGCTCCGCCCATCGCCTTCACTTCACCGGCCGACATGAACACGGTATGCGGCGTCACCCAAATAAGCAGGGCCAACATGAACACCGAGAGCAACACTTGATAATAGGGCTGATAGCGTTCCCCTCCACGAAGACGTGTCATACTCTGCCACAGGTAAAAGTTCACACCGAGGAAGAGGACGCCGATCAAGAGAGCCTGCACGACGAACAGCCAGGTGAGCAATCCACCCATCATCGTCACACCCATGCTCTGGCTGAATGAGTAAACCGATCGCATCAGCCAGTAGCCCGCGAAGGGCATCGCTAACAGTGCGCAAACCATGACAAACAAAAAGATGTGACCGACCCAATCGAAATACGCGCGTGATTGATCGGTCTTGCTGGTGAAAAATCGATAGCAGGCATAGGCCAACACCACTGCACCGCCGGACATGATATCTGCCAGGAAACGATGGACGTTCAACGGATTCCACAGAGCTGAATGGAGCAAATGCCATCCATTCCCCAGAAACCGTCCCTGGGCATCGACACCGGCCGGAGCCATCATGAAGGCCGACCAGGCGTTCGCCAACAGCAGCAATGCCGTTCCAAATATATTGGTCAAGAGGCCGATCGATGCATGACCCCACTTCAAAGCCGGTTCGGCCATCCGGTTCCAGCTGTAGTAATAGACGACAAGGAACAGCGAGGTCCCGACAAATACAATGGCATAGACCGGCATAAAGGATTTGAATGTCCCGCCCATGTACCTCGTGAAGCTGGGATAGAAAAAGAGAAATATTCCAAGCATGACGGTCCCCAGCACGGCCGTCACCGACAGCGCGAGAAGCGCGACTTTTGCCAAATCCCGCGCGAGACCGTCATAGCGAAGTGCGAGCGCGGGCTTTTTGGTACTGAGCCCAAGAAATTCCAGCAACATACAAAAGATCGGTAACGCGAGGACAAACCCTCCGAAGTAGGTGTGTAGTTGCGTAATGAACCACACGAGCAATCGACTGTCGAACCCTCCAATATGCGAGTAGACAGTTTCTTGGGGAGAAGGAGCCGCCGGCCCCTGGGGGGTCCCAGGTGTCTTGAAATACAGATCCGTTGTGTCCTCGGCAAAGGATTGGCTACACAGTCCCCAGCCAATCCCCGAAACCGCGAGCACAACGAGCAGGAGAACAAAATACCCAACCACTCTGGACGCGATTTTCTTCATTCCCAAATCTCTTCTCAAAAGACTCAACACATCCACCGATGGCCTCGATCCCGGTCCGGAACGTACGAGCCATAGAAGTTCTTGCTTGCCAACATAGTTATCCTTCAGCCTATTAGAGCTTCGAGCCTGAACCGGCCGTCATTGAGGCGCCTGCCCCCGTCGACTTGCCAAGAATTCCCATGACAAAAGGACATCTGAGCAGGGCGCTCGACATCGTGTGTCCCTGTCGTTCTTCGACTTGCCGGCGAAACCCAAGATAGTAACAATACAGCGCCATCATGCCCGTCACGAATCCCCCGCTTGCCATCGCATAGGACGTGGGAATTCCAGGTTGACCCAAGAGAAAAATGACACCTCCTGCCGCCACCAGATAGTACGTCGCAGCAAAGGAGAGTCCGGGCCACCACCAATATTTCAGCAACTCGCCCACCTTCGTCTGTACCAACCCTTGACTCCATGAAGCCTGGGGGCGAAGCCCGCCGAAGTAGGCACAGAGAGCGACCCCGCCCCCCAGTACCGCTACTGCGGATAGCTGGATGAGGACCGCGCCCTGATTCGCCTCAACGAGATGTCCCAACGAACCGCCTAGTGCCCCGACGACGAGACCGACTGCGACCCAGGGAGCAAGTCCTACCGTAAGATCACCCACCATCGTGCGGAGAGCCGCCCCATCGGGAAACGTCGGAAATGGACGGCCCAGGAGGGCCATTTTCCGCACGTGACCAATCTCGAATGCATCGCGCGCGACGGAGGTACAGGAAATGATGATGGCCATCATGGCCGGTCCGTCAGGATGTTTGAGATAGTCATACCCAACGAGCCAGAGCAGTGCCAAGACCAACAGAGACAACTGAACCCCATACACGAACCCAATCCAACCGCCGAGCCAGAGCAGCAAACGGCTCCCATCCTCTTGAACAATCCTGCTCCAAGGAGTGACGCGACCGACACGATAGGCTAAGAGCGCAGTCACCAACGCCACAAGACCGCTGACCATCAACAACACGATCGGTTCCGACAGCGGCAACAGTAGCTTGGCCAACCGATAGACAGCGAACGCCACTAATCCTGGCACAAACATGACGATTCGCTTTTTCTTGCGCACAGAGTTTTCTGTGACGGCCAGACTCAGGCTCGGTAACACGCGTAACGCCATTCGATGCAGCATATGTATTCCGTGAGGCTCCTAGGCCTCCGTTGTCCTCGTCTTACCCCTCACGCCTGACCCCTTACGTCTTCTGTGCGCCCATTCCGAAATAGCGCGCCTTCACTTCTTCCATCAGCACGACGGTGATGCGCGGCTCTCCACGATCGGCCGCCGTCCGCTCCAATTCAATGCGCGCCATAGCACGTACAGGCGCCGGGACCCTATCCAATCGACGTTCCGCTTCAGGGTCCCACTCGATGCGTTCGCCTGTTCTTGGCCGGAGCAATGTGTCGTATGTGATCACCCGTTCTCCCCTCACCCGCACGTCCTGCTCGACCTCACCGCGTACGAGCGGGGCAAGGTACGGAGGCATGCGATCCAGCCGTTGAATCGCATCATCGGTCCACATCACCCGATCGATGAGTCCACCAGTTTGACCGGCAGGAACGTCCACCCCAACTCGTAAGCCACAGCCACGACATTCCGATCGAATGAGCCACTGAGGTGTCCCATCGTCATACAGACGCTCTTCGACCCCCTCGGTATGCATCCAACGACCGCAGCCACAGGTCAGCATTTCGAGCCCCACGTGCTGAGTGCTGAGTGCTGAGGACTGAGCGGTCTATTCGACTTACTTGTATGCATATCCCTGTCTTCAACGAGTCTTAGCACTTTTCTCGTCATCCAATCTTCCCTGGATACAAAAGATACAGCATCGTGTATGTAGTGGTTCCGGTCACAAACAAAATGCAGTAGATGGCCATCGTGAAGCGTCCAAGTGCTCGGTGGCGGTGCCCGCCGTCTGGCCACAGGCGCTGAATCGTCATCTCCACGGCGAACACAACCGCGATAATGGCGAGGAATCCAGCCCACACCACGAGCCGTCCCATCCGAAGACGATCTACAGCCATCAGATACAGCAAATACACCGCCACCGGCAGGCAGATAATACCGAAGATCATCCCGATCTTCCCCCACGTCGTCTGTAAGATACGATCGCTCAGGATCCGTCGCCCTTGCTCGATCAACTGTGCTCGGAACCCCAGGACAATCATATAGACCGCCATGACTAACCCAACGACCACAAGCACGATATGAACAATGAGGATCGGGATGAACACATTATGGTAGAGCGCTTCAGATCCCCCGAACCCCTCTTTCCCTTCAAAGGCCAACACGCCTAATTGGCGAAAGAGATAGTAGCTGATGAAGAACGCCAACATGGCGATCATTCCGCCGAACATCATCCAATGATGGACATCTGCCCGATGTCTCCGTGCCTGAAACCACCCGATGACGAAGAGCCCAGTAAAGAGCGTCGCCATGAGCTGGCTGATATCCGCCCCAACTGTGGCGTGGGTTCCGAAAAATCCCGGCTCTCTCAGCCATTCAAACATGGATCTCCTCGTCGTTCGCCTCTCGTGACTCTCACAATGCGTTTCACGAGAGACACGTCATACTTCGCGAGCTTTTATGCCCTGCACGACCGCTGATGGTTCCAACTCTGTCACGGCTTGAAAGCCTGCATCCCCCATCCACTGAACCGCATCTGCCGTCTTGTAGCAGCCACCCCGTTCAGTGTTTACGAGAATGTGGACCGCAAACGCGGTGGTCCAGGCCGGACCGGTTCCCGTCTCATTTAAAAATCGATCCTTGATGACCAATCGGCCGCCGGGCGCCA
>OELA01000021.1_pt1 | contig 18109 bp, 23 predicted proteins | sample 1503161 | NCBI WGS metagenome assembly OELA01 (sample SAMEA104379559, study PRJEB20068) | metagenome | biome: 1000743; feature: 77; material: 1998 | place: USA | collected 2012 | depth 25 m
GTTGGGGGGAGGGGGGGCTAGGACTTCGATGAAGGTAACGTAGCTGCGGGGGCGAGCGATCATCTGAAACGGGTCCTGCCAGTGGGAGTTCTGCTCGGCTGCGGATAGCGCACGGTTCCAAACCCATGCTCCGGCAATCAGACCATGCACATTGTTGGCAAACGCCAAACCGCCGGCATAGGCGGAATTGATCTGACCAACGGCATAAGTCCGATCATTACGTGAGGAGCTGAGTACCGTGTTGAGCGCATGGCTGCCAGTATTACTGGTTTGAGGGGATACCATGCCATCGATGTAGAAGATGATGTCAGTATTATTGACGCCGCCTATAGGGAATACGACCGAAACCATGTGCCAGGCGGCATCTAAAGGGAACGAGGTAAATACGCCATATGTGTTGTCATGAAAGGCCAGTTGAGTGTCGTTATAAAATGTGGCGAACCAGGCACCAGCAGTCGTAAAAAACGCCAACTCCCCATAGTTCTGCACCACGTGCCCGCTCGCGGCGGATACGGCAGGGTCACGCTGGATGAGAGCCGACATAGTGCGGGGCGCGGCGCCGGAGGGGAAGGTGGCGGCGTAGAGTGCGCTTGCCGGGTAGAGCAGATATTCGTCATTACTGACTCCGAATCTCTCCGCCGTACCCCAGGGGGAATTGCCGGGTAGCGGCACACCACCAGCTCCTGTCTGGCCACCAGGCTGCCACTGTACACTAAAGGGGTAGGGGCCAATATCGAGAGTCTTATTAGCTATCCCCGGACCTGCCCTGCCTTCATGTGCCTCTCCGGTATTCAGCGGGACAAAAGCGATCAGGCCCTCAGTAAGATGGTTGGAGCCCCTTAGCTGCAAACCCTGACTGGGTTTGCCATAGCCTTGCCTAAGGATGCTGGTCCGCACCCGCTACACCGTTTGCGCCTGCACGCCCTGATACCATGCCGATCCCACGCTATTGTCGAGCGTCTGGAGCGTGTTGTTGTAGACCACGATCCCCCACTTCTGCGGCACCGTGCCCCCAAATGCCTGAGCTAGAGAGAAGGTGCGCTGGTCGGTGACGGAATTGCCAGTGATGTTGACCGTGCCCAGGTAGGCCAAGTTAGGAGGAGTAGAGGGAGGGGTATAGCTGCCGTCGGTGCCGGTGCAGCTGCCGTCGTAGGAGCTGCCATCGGTAGATCCGTACGCAAACACCTGTACGGTGCCGGAGCTGGATACAGCAGCAGCCGCTCCTTTGGCCTTCACCGTGATCAGCACATCCAGGTAGAGGTTGGCGGAGTTATCGACTACGGTGGACTGGCGGTAGCCCTGGTAGGCTAGGCCGGTGATGGTGCAGGTGATGGCTTGGTTAGCTGTGCCGAATAATGCCTTCAACGTACTCAAGGTATCCTCCTACTGAATTCTCTCCGTCGTGATGCGGACCGAGTAGGTGCCGGTGCCCGTGGTGCAAGCCGTATAGTTAGTGGCATACGTAATTACTGCCGCACCGCTAGACCAGAAGTTGATGGTGGACTGGCCGAAGCTGGTGAGGTCGCCTATCACAATGTCACTCCCGCTAACTCCCGATCCGACGAGGGGGAGCTTCTGGGTCTTGGCGGCTACGTCGTCGGTCCACCCTATCGTGATCCCCGTAATCCCCGGCCCAGGAGTAGCGCACGTCACGGTAGATGCGATATAGGCAGTGACGCGATACTGGCCCGCTATGCAGTTGGCCGTGGCACACAAAGTAGACGTAGTAATAGCCGCTACTTGCGCTGTAGCCGACACAGCCCCCGGCAGCACTCCCGTGTACTTGGTCACTACGCCGGCATCGTCCACCGAGCTGATGCGCTTCTTGGTGGTGTCGAAGAATAACGTCAGGTTGGAGGCGGCAGGGGTAGTCGGCGTCGTTCCTACTAGGCCGGTTATGGTCCACGGCACCCCACTCATCCCCACGCTCTCGAAGTTGCCGGTGTTAGTGACACGCCAGCCCACCCCGTTTGCGTCTGCCTGCCACGGCACCGCTTGAGATCCGGCTGCCGATGACGAGCGCCACAGCTGGCCGGTGCCAGTGTTGTTGACGGTATCGGTGACTAGCTGCATGGCCGAGCTGCCGGTGGCGGCGTTGTAGGTCCAGATGGATTGGAAGGCGGCCATAGTGAGCGACAGGGAGCCAGTGGGATTGGTCAGGGCCGACCATGCTGGAGCGCCGCCCGCCGAGATGGAGACGGGGGTGCAGGCTGTGGTCAGGCCCTTAGCGTTGAGGGTGACTTGGGGGATGTGGGTCGAGTCGCCACAGGGGCCGGTGTTGGAGTTGACGGTGGCTAGGGTTAGGGTAGCGGTGCCAGCGGCTGATGTGGCGTCTCCTGAGAAGGCGGGGAGGCGGCCTGCGGGGAGAGTGCCGGAACTGATGTTGGACGCTACTAGGGCATTGGTCGTGGCCGATGCCGCAAATGCCGATCCACCCGTGGCGCTCACCGTGAGGACGCCAGTGGTTGTATTTAAACTCCCATCCCCACTCACGGTAAAGCCTCCGAAGGCACCGGAGTTGTTGTACTGCACTTGGCCGTTACTGCCGCCGGGGGTGCCAGAGGAACCGGCCACGGTTTGGGTGGTACAGGCGGTAGCGCGGCCCTTGGCGTCGAGGGTGATGATGGGGAAGCTAGTGGTCGAGCCGCAGACGCCGACGTTCGAGTTGACCGTGGAGAGCGTGAGGACGCCGGTGGCCGTGGATAGAGTAGCGTCACCCGTCACCGTGAAGCCGCCGAAGGTGCCCGAGGCGTTGTACTGAATCTGAAGGTTGGCTCCCCCCGGTGTGCCGCCTCCACCTCCGCCGCCTCCACCTGTAGTCAGAAACGTTACATCGCCTATGGTAAACGGAGGGGAGATGTTGGAGCCGGATAGCTGGATGTCGTAGCGGCCGTCAGCGGCGTAGAAGAACCACATGCCGGTGACCGAATTAGCAGTGAACGGGTTGGCTAATGGGGTAGCCGAGGAATCTGAATAGATAGTAGCCAACGTCAGGGTGCCGACGGCATACACGGTCACGGTGCAGCCGGGGTAGGAGCGCTGGAACTTGGTGGTGGAGGATTTGGGGGAGATGGTGACGACTTGGCCTCCCTGCTGACACCAGCCCGTTAGGCGCATGTTCACGGCTAGGGCTGGAGCGGGCAGCAATAGGACCAGCAGCGACAATAGCTTACGCATATCCACCATCCTTGGCCGCTTGGTAAATCTCATAGGCTACTAATTTCCCGTAGGATTCCGCTTCCTGAATATCTCTTTGTGTAGAGCGGCAGGCGGTATTGGCACAGGTAGCTACTGTTTTAGTTACCGGCCGCTTCTGACAGATCATGCATAGCTTAGGCTGGGACGGCAAGGTCGGCTTCCTTTCTACTTTGGCCGAATAGGGGCGTTAAGTATTCGGACTTGGCGGTGAGGATGGAGTTACGCTGCTTGGCCCCCGACAGGAAGTTGTCATAGAGCGGCATGGTGGCGGTGAACTCGGCCCCACCCAGTTTGAAGCTCAGGATGTGGCGGCAGTAGTCGAACAGATAGGGCAGCTCCTCGGGGCCGACCTGGAGCAGCGTGTTGGTGGTCAGCGGCACCGGGGCAGAGCGGACGACGTCGCAGCTCACACTGTATTGGGCATTAGGCGTGGGGGCGAATACCAGCAGGTCGTAGGCGCAGGCGGCGAAGTTGGGGGTGCCAAGGATGTTCCTCCATTGAGGTCGGGCAGAGTCTAGATTGGCCACGGTGTCGAGCGGGATGGGGACGCTACCTACCTGGGTGCGGATGACGGAGCGCATGAGAGCACTAGCAGCGCCAGTCAGCGACGTATACCGCTGTTTGGCGTACTGGGCACGCAATGGATCGAAGGCTTCGTTGTCGCTATTCAGTACCGAATACATCGCCCCATACTTGACGGCAGCTGAGAACTCGTCGGGGAGCAGCAGGCCAGTGAACTGGTCGATAGGAGCCGCCGCGTAGTCCTCGGATTCCAAGGCGAAGGCCGAGATAGCGCCGGAGTTGCCGGGGATGGGGTAGAAGCCGACTTCTAGCGGGGGCATCTCGGCAGTAGAGTACGCAAACGGGATGGCGGATTGGGTAGGCCACGTGGGGATATAGCTGTCCTCGGCCCATGCGTCGATCTTGCGTAGGGGATACCAGATACCGCTCGGGGCGTCCTGCCACCACAGATGCGAAAGCGCCACCACCTGCTGGGGGAGCGGGGTGCGACCAGAAGGCGGATTGGGTAGGATGCCGGATACTTCTAGGTCGGCTATCGGGAGCCTGGCATCAATGACGAATTGGTTGCGGGATCTACCCAATGCAGCCACGATCTGGCCGATGGTGAACTGGGTAGACATATCAGTTCCCAGAACGCCATTTGATGGCTCGTAGAAGTGGTATTGGACTTCGCGTGCCAGTTGGTCGAATGTATAGACACGGGATCGCAGGGTTGGGAGCAAGACGGACAAGTCATAGATTGCGGTTGAGGACGAGGTGTTAAATATCCCCCTCTCCCTCCAGTAACTGGTGAGCGCCCCCCATACCAGCAGCGACTCCCGGATCGCTCGCTCAATCTCATCTACCGTCCAGTAGACGTTGGCGGTGTCCAGCAGCGCCGAACTGATGTCAGCCGTGAACTGGGCGAGCGTGGTCTGGGAATAGGGCACTCACGCAGGATTAGAGCTTGGTTTCCTTGGGCGATTTGATCGGGTACTGGCCTTCTACCCCAGGCCCCACGATCTTGTTCGATCCGCCCGAGCCGCCAGAGTTGAACGTCCCGCTGTATGAGTGGACGCCGGGGCCGTTCTTTTTGCCCACATTGGCTTCGCACATCGAAGTCTGGATCTGGTCTACCTTGGTGCCCTTGTCCATCGGGCTATCGAAACTGGCCATGATTTTAGGTGTTCTCCTTCACGCTTAGTCTACCAGCATCCTAGGGTCTTGCATAGCTCACGTCAGCTCCTTCGCCCCCTACTTGGGCATCAATCGTATACGCCAACGCATCCAACCCCCCCGGCGCATCGGGGATCGTGACAGAGAACGAGGGGATGGAGTTGGCAGTGGGGACAGCGAGGGTAGCCACGCGCTGGCCGTAGCAGTTGATATAGATGCGGCCTGTATTGGTGAACAGGGCCTGGATGAGGATCGACTGGCAGTTGAGCTGGGTGGGGGAGATAGCCACTGGGGTGCCGGGGGTGAGTACCACGATGGTGCCGAGTGGGCGCTGCATCTAGAATCCTCCGATCCGAGGCTCGGGAGTTTTGAGTCCGAAGATGGTGCCGATCGCTACCCGCTGATCGTTGGCAGCACCCGATGGTGGCGGGGTCACGGAGGCACCAGTTGACCAGTCCAGCAACCATCCTAACGCGTAATTGCCAATATCTTGCGAGTTCCAGTCGATGATCATGTTTGAGTCACCATGGTGAGGTAGCGGGTGTCGGCCCCAGTACCTGAGAATTTGAACGTAATCACCGCGCCGTTGAGGTCGGATGCATTGAGATTGATCACATAGATGCCAGCGCTGAGTTCTGTAGCGGCGTTGGCGCATGCTGCAAAGGCGCCGCCGTCGATAGAGCGCTGCGCGGTGATAGTGAGGCCGGTTTTGGGGGTGATGTGATCGGTCGAGCTCACCATCAGGAACTCGAAGTTGGCGAGCGCCGTGTTCTTTTTAATGAATAGCTGGCCTGCTAGTAGCGAATAGCCGGTTTTGTCGTTGTTGGTCCCGACAGTGACCGCTGCTGTGACCGACCCTACCGCGCCCGTGACCGACGCTACCGCTCCACCGGCATAGGTGCTGCGACTACTGACGGTGGCGTCAAGGTTGGTCAGACCCAGAGTCGTAGCGTTGTATGGGTCGTAGGCGGTTAGCTGAATTTCGACCGGACATGGCACCATATTCGCTGCCCCCTGGAGCATCATCACGGCCCATGTCGCCCCAGTAGCCAGCACCGCGTTGGGCACACCTAGTTCATAGAAGCCGGGGAGATTACTGGAATCAATCTCGATGAAGCCGCTAGAGGTGAAGGTACCGCGAGTGGCCGATACTATATTCACTATGGTACCTGCTGCGTTGCCAGTATCCTCGCGCCAGTAGTACCAGGTGAGGCCGCCGCTATTATTCACCAGCCCCGTCAGCCCTGCGCCGTTGGCCGATATCGAGCTTTGAATAAACACCACGATGCGCTTGGAGGTCTTGCCTTGGAGGATGTCGAGCTTCATGCCGGAAATCCTCCCGCCATACCCGTGTGGAAGAAGGGATCGTGGTGCTCGATGGGGCCGATGTCGCTATAGCCGGTAGATCCTCCATCCACAAACACGCCGGGGAACCCAGCTGCTCGTAATATAGCGCCTCCGTTAGCAGTAGTATTAAGGGAGAAGTTTAGAGAAGCACCAGCTATGAATGGGTCGATAGCGGTCAGCAACACATCATGGATACCCACCGGAAGTCCGGTCTTAGTCGCGTAGGCGTTGTAATCAAAGTAAAGCTGGCCATCCGTCACCGCCGTGCCGGTTTCATTGATGTCCACACCACCGTTGCCGTAAGCGATGTTATTGACAAGTACAGCGGCATCAAAAAGCCCCACCGATACCCGGATGCCGTCCCGCGCATTGGTATAGGCAATACAGTTCACCATGCGGAAATTGCTAGAGGTGGCGGATACGAAGCCATCGGTAGAAGCCCCGGTATTATTGGCCGCGATGCAGCCGACAAACGCGCACGCCGCCCCCGCGGTGAAACCACGGCAGGCATTGCCGGAAGCAATGCAGTAGAACAGCGTGCTGCTGGCTGAATTGACGATAAACGCTTGGGTCGACGCCGAGCTACCGCCTGTAGCCCAGATATTCGACGCCGATGCGCCGCCCGTCACCACGACTGCCTGCGCGCCAGTGAAGTTCATGCACTTGATGTTATTCGCGTAGGAGGTGGCGGCGCTGATGCTCAGGCAGATCGAGGCAGTTTGACTGTTGGCGTCCAGAATGAAGTTCTGGAATGTCGTGTTCGCATTCGACATCGTGATGGCAGTAAGGGTGGAGCCGCTAAGCTGGACAGTGGCTTTCCCGTTGTCGCCGCGCACAGTGGTGTAGCCATACCATCGCTTGTTCAGGCTGGCGGCCCCGGCGGTAAGAGTGATGCCGGAGGTGATGACATAGGTGCCCGCCGCCACATAGCAGCAATTGCCGCTCACCATGATGCCGTTGGGGGTGCCTAGAGTTAATAAGGCTCCCCCCATGCCGCCCGTGCCATTGTTGTTGGTACCGGCATTGTTGTGGAGGTTGGTGGGGCCTATGAATGTGCCGGTGACGCCGGATACCGAAGCTAACACGTAGCGACCCATAAGGAAATTCGTTCCACCTGTACAGACCAGACAATTCCCCACCTGTTGCTTGCCGAACGGATTGGCGGCGCTCGTGGCGGTCAGGCCCACGCCGGTCGAGGTGATGTCAGTGTAAGTTTTTTCCGCGCCCGCCTGCTGCGAGTAGTCGATAGACCATGTGGCTCCAGTGGGGGAGGCCACGGTTGCACACCCGGTTAAGGTAGTAGGAGTACGGGTGGATTTGACGGCGGTTCCAGCAGTGGCAGTCAGGGTAGCAGCATTAGCGGCGACCGAGGCAATCTTATACCACCCTGCAATCCAGTTGGTACCGCTCGCTATATACAGCCACGCCGCCACGTCGCCTGCCACGAAGTTGTAACTGGCGGAGGTGAATACGGGGGCCGCTGTAGTAGCTACAGTCGCGGCACCGTCGGTAAACATGCCTGCGGTCTGGCCGGGGTCGAATGCGCCGCCGTTGTTGGCGTCCGAGCCTCCGGTCTGAACCTCCCAGATTGTGGTAGCGGCTAGGGCCATAGGTTAGAGAGCCAATGCCGGATGCGTTGCCAGAGAGTGAGTTCCAGCTTATCCACGCGGGAGGCGATGTCGAGGGCCTGAGCGGTATAGAGGCGGCGGTCGGCGGCAATTGCATCCTCCAAGCGATGGACTAATGGCAGCAGCAGGGAGACTTGGGAATGGGTGTCCTCAGTAAACTTCTCTATCCGCTGCTCGGCCAATAGCAGCCGGGAACTGAGGTCGCTGACGATGGAGTAGGCGAGAGAGACTTGATTCAGCGCCGACGCTAGCTCGGCTGATTGCTTGAGGGTGACAGCTTCCAACTGGCTAACGCGTGGGGTTAGTAGCTGTAGTAGCTGCTCTATGTTCCGCAGCCTTGCCTCGCTACTACCGTCGAAATAGGTGGCGGCGTGGGGGAGGGCGATGGGGGTGGTGCCGACCGAGGGAGTGGAGTCGGACAGCTTGAGATATGGGTCACGCATAGGCTACGGACTATTATAAATGGCATGGGTTTGCATCCAACTACCGTCCATCCATGGGGCTGGGGCGAATGGTGCCGCCTGATAGCGCAGATCCTTAATGGCTAGGTCGTCATCCTTCTTCTCCAGCTCATATATCATGCGCTCCGCCCGCGCCTCGTGCTGCACCGCGACGTTGAGATTGAAGTAGGGATTGGCCATGGTGTCGGTGCCGGGGAAGCGGGCACAATTCGCCAGTGCCATCTCCAGCAACACGTCTCCTCTCCTTGCGATCAGATCCGGCAACTGTGGCCGTGTGTCGGAGAGATCGGGGAGTTTGGCGATGTAGAGGTAGGGGTAGACGTAGGGAGTGTTGATGGGGCGCGGCCACAGTTCGTAGCGCGGAACACCCGATGTGGTGGCAGCAAAGGCTTGGATAATAAATACGTCGCCTAGCACATAGGTGTCCTGGGGGAAGTAGACCTGGATACCGTTGGATAAGTCGATAGGGTTGTTGTCAGCTACCGCAACCCCCGTGTTATAGGGGTTCGAGTCTTGCTTCCACTCAAAGACGAGAGCGCCCGAGGGTTGGCCTGCCGTCGTGATTTCGACAGTGTAGACTGAGTCTGCCGGGAAAGAAAACCCTTGACTCGTGGTCGAGACGGGCGCAGGCCCGGTGCCGCTAACTTGGAGGGTGGGGGAGATGCTGCCGTTGTAATTGGTGGTGTAGTCATAAAATGCCGCCGCGAAGGTGATGCCGACCTGGATGCGCTGTGGGTCGGCTAAATCCAATTCAGCTTGAGTCAGGTTGTGCCATAGCCGGTAGTTGGAAGTAGTATTGACGATGGAGTAGAAGTAGTTGAAGTCCGCTGGCACCGGGTAGTAGCACTGGAATACCTGATATTGCTGGGTGGAGAGAGAGGGACCGGCCCATGGCTTGTCCATCACCAGCAACGTGTCGGAGGGGATCTGGGCGATCGTGTAGGTAGGGTAGGAGGAACCGCCTAGGCCGCCAATACGGATTTGAGCGCCGATAGCCAGGGCCGTGAACGTAGTGGCTACTCCAGTCACGTAGACAGAATCCCCGACTACGCTCACGGTGCCAGTGAGGGTGAAAGTGGGGGGAAAAAAAGCGCTCGACCTCTGGAGCCAGCTCCACTCGCGCCGTTCGGCTAATTGGTTGAACGCGTCCCGGATGAAGTCCTGGGCGAGCGCGGGGCCGATAGCGGGCGAGCGGAGCTGGAGCCGGTTCCAGAGAGTGGTGAAGGTGTCCACACAGTAGCCGTTAGTTGCCGATCACCTCGACCCCGACGTTGGTATAGGCGCCGCCCGAGGTGAAGGTGACGACGCCGCCGGAGCTAGCCACGGTAGGCGAATTGGTGGCGTTGGGCTCGACGTTGACTTCGATAATCGAGTTGAGGCCCGTGGTGAGCGTATCGCCAGTGCCCCCCGAGATGCGATAGAGCTGGGAGCGGCGGTTGCCCACCACGTTGAAGCGTGCCGATAACTGGGTGACTGCTGCCATGGTCTCCTCCTTTACGGCAGATTCGGGATGTCTACGTCCACGGTAGCGAATCCCCCCGAGTCGGCGGTGCGGGCGATGCCGATCTGGGTGAAGACGCCGGTGGCAGTAATCACGTTGGCCGTGGATGCGACTGCGCCCGCCATAACCGTAGAGCCCAGAGCGGTGGTGCCAGCGGCCACGGTGATAGCCGCACCGCGCGTCAGCACGCAGATCAGCGATCCGTAGGTGCCGGGAGTCAGGGCCGAGCGGAAGATGCCGGCTACCGAGTTGGCAGGGACGGTAGGCGTCAGGCATTGCTGGAAGTTGTTGGTGACGACGCGCAAGGTCTTGGACTTCCAGAACGCCACCTGGCCGGCAGTAACGGCACCTACTCCGGTAGCCGAGGTAGCGCCCGAGTCCAGCAGCACAACCTCATAGGTCTTGTCGTTCAGGTCGAAGCTCGCTCCCAGGTCGCCAGGGGCATAGGGCGTAAAGCTGCCGGGAGCGGTGGGCGACTGGGTGAGCTGGACATTCATGGTGTCCGGGTTGCCGTTCACAATGAAAGGGGAAATGATGCGAACCACATTTGGCATAGTAGTAGTCTCCTATAGATCCTTTCTCTATGAACTGAACCCGTAGAGGTAGCGGTGGTAACGGGGGTGGAGGGTGAGGTTGTGGGCCAGGAGAACCTGACCGACCAGAATCGTGTTGTTGGCCGACGGGATGAAGTCGCGGAAGCCGCCGCCGAACGTGGAATCGTTCGATACGTAGTAGTTCAGGAACGGCTTGCGCGCGTTCAAAATGAACAAGCTCTCGCCCGAGTTGCCTAGCGATCCCACCGGGTAGGCCACTACTGCGCCGTTAGACATCTCGCTCAACACCGTGGTAGCCACCGGGTCAGCGGTACCGGCACCAGCGGGGCCAGTCATGTAGCTTCCGGGAGCGTAACGGCTGGCTACCAAGGTAGCGCCGTTGAAGCTCATGCCCCTGAATCCCACGCCCACGTCCAGCTTGGTGTCCTGGAACCGCTGCTGGGTCTGGAATTTGGACTTGATGTAGCTGAACCCGATAGGGGTGGTGATCATCAGGTTGGGCTCGTAGTTGCCGCTGCCGTAGAAGGCGTTCATATACTGGCGGTCGATGGTGTCATACTCGATAGCGCCCGCGATCACGGTGGGGGCGGAAGTAAGAGACGGAGCATAAGTAGCTCGGGTCAGGCCGCCGTAGGTGGTGTAGGTGTTGCCATCCCACCCGGCGGTGGTGCCATCGTTCAGCGCCTCCGCCAACCCGTTGATGTTGGGGGTGTAGTTGGCGTTGATGCCGTTGAGATAGGTGAGGATACTGACGAAAGCTCCCAACGACATATACCCCTCGTCGATGCGCGCCCTGAGCAGCTTCACCGCCGCCAGATCCCCCTTGTTGAGCACCTGGATGTCCTCCTGGTAGAGGGGGACCGACACTTGGGTAAACTTCACGTCAAACCTGAGCTGCTGCTCGGTCTGGCGCTGGGCCACGTTGAAGTTTTTGCCCTTCAAATAGGGGCCGCCGATCATCGAGGCGTAGATGAAATTCTCGTTGATCGTCGAGCCGCCGGAGAAGTCCTCCCTGAGATTCTTGCGGAGGAAATAGTTGAGCGCGTCCTGGTTGTAGATGTTGTCGACTAGCGCGGGGTTACTCCGAATATACCTTCGCGTAGTCACGTTGATCTGGTCAAGGTTATCTGGCATAGTTTCAACAGGTTAGATTACCTAACCTCCTTCTTTACTTTGGATTTTTCAAGGTAGTCAGCGAGCGCCCGCAGGATAGCCGGATTCTCCTTGACTCGACCCAGTACAAGATTGCAATCATCACAGAGCCAGCCGCGAAATTCGGCAGTCGCATGTGAGTGATCCATGCAAAGCTTCTTGGTGCTCCCGCAAATTGGGCAACAGGAAGGTTCGCGAAGATTCTCAGACACACCGCGAATGTGGCGGTATCGGTGCTTTCTAAGGGTTGCCCTACGCCTCTCCAACCTCTCTTCATCGGATCTGCATGGGCGTCTACCAGCACGCTTCGGAGGATTAGTGGCACGTAATTGGTCTAGAAGCTCCTGCTCGCGTGCTACCCCGGCAGCATCGCCTATTGACTTGTAGTAGTACTTTCTACCTTGGGCTTTTGTTATCTCTGGATCTCGTCTGGAGGAACCATAACGCTCATAAAAGCGCTGGTTGGCCTCCTTCAGCTGCTCCTTGCGAGCTTCAATGACGAAATCAAGTACGAGTTGCGGGGCTGAACGTATCAACTACCGTTCTCCTTTTTCTCCCGACAACTCTCTGAAGGAACCAGATAGTGATCGGGTCTTTAAGCGCCAGACTTGGCTGTCGCTCCATGCCAAGCCGCCAGCAGGTCCGCGTCCATGTCTTTCGGCATGTCCTTGGGATCTACGGTGCGGTACATCGGGGCCGACTCGGTAGGCACGGGATCGACGGGCAGATGATGCTGGCTCTTGTAATCCCGCAGCTTCTCGGCGGCATACTCCTCTTTCTCCTTCTGGTGCCTCTTCTCCTGCTCCTCCCTCAGCCGTGGACCCACCATCTGCTCGTAGGCTTGGGCGACTGAGAGGCCAGGATGTTGCTTCAGTGTCTCCTCCAATGCTTCGGTATCCAGCTCCTCGCCGAACTTGGCGGCGTGGCGGCTGGAGACGCGGGTGATGTCCTTGATGACGCCGGCGAATCGGGTGTTTTGTTCGTTCATCGCCGCCAGCAGATCCTCCTTGGTCAGAAACTTAGAGGCATCAATTGGCATCTGATGGCCATTGGTAGGAGGTTGATAGCCATTGCCGGGGTCCACGCCTAGCGATTGCTTGAGAGCCGATAACTGCTGGTTCATGGCATCGCGCTCGGCTTGGGCCTGTTGGTAAGCAGCGTTGGACTTGGCATACCAGTCCGTCACCTGCTGCTCATAGGACTTCAACTTATCTTCCGCTGCCTTCTGTCGTCCAACTTGGGATTGATAATCGTCTTGCGCGGTCTTTAGTACGCCGCCTAGTTTGCTGGATACTTTTTCGTTCTTGGCGAGTGCAAGTAGCTGGGCAGTCTGTTCTGCTGAGTACCCGGCTTCGGTGCATAACTCGGTGAAGAATTGCTCTGGTGTCTGTGCCATTGGCTAGTCCTTACATGGGAGGTAACGGAAGCGACTGGCCGCCTGTAATAGCCGGGGGTCCGGGTACACCGGGCATGCCGCCGCCCATAGGCTGTTGCTGGCCCATGGGAGGTTGTCCCTGACCTGCGTTAGCTCCAAGTGCGGATGGAATTGCCATGCGGAGTTTAGCTACGAATTCCGCGATTATGGGAGTGAGGGATGGTAGCTGTGACGCCAGCATCTGAGCTCCCGCTTCTACCTGCTGGATACCTTGCATCAGACCGGGCAGGCCGCCGGCCATGGGGGATGGTGGAGTGGGACCGGGGGCACCACCCATAGGAGGCGCTCCTGGGGGCGTAGATGCCGCGCTCGACTTGGATACGTTTTTAGGGAGAGGTGGGAGCGAGTCGGGCATCGTGGCTAATAGGGGGACTTGGTGGCCGCCCCCTTGGCGGAAAAGCGGGCGGAAGACTTTACCTTCGCCTTAGCTAGGTTGCCGCCCCTTGTCTGCTTACCCATGGCTTTGCGGCCTCCGCGATGAGACGGCATACTGCCGTGAATTCCCATGCTGCCGTTGCCGCCTGGATGACGCGCCATAGATAGGGCTTACCTCAGTGTGGAAAATAACAGAAAAGAAATAGTTTGTAAAACTGGTATTAGGGTCTAGCTAGAGGTAGAGTAGTGGTTGAAGGGGCGGCGAGCGAAAGCCAGCGGGTAAGCACTGGCCCAAGCGATGACCCGCCCCGATAATATGCCAGCATATCCTTACCAAGCGCGGCGAAAGCCCAGGAGACTGAGAAGAGCGAGTCCGTCCGTTCCAGAGCAATCTGGAAACCCCGGCATCCAGGCATAAGGGACGGGTAAGTCACAGCCAGCAATGGTCGGCCATGTTGCCTAACCGGGTAACTGTGGGGTCTCCTGCTAAAGTTTAGGGATATGCTGGCATATAGAATTATGCCGTGCCAGCTCAACTGGTAGAGCAGCCGATCCGTAATCGGCAGGTTGCTGGTTCAAATCCAGTGCGCGGCTCTTAACTTTCTTTCGTCTGGCACGAATCGTCAACTTTCTTTCGTGACGAGCCTCGGAGTTTCTTGGCCCGAAGCCTTACGGCCCGCAGGCGAAACTATACCAGTCAATCCCAATGCCTGCTGGTAGATCAGCCGCTCGGGGATGGTGCGGACATTATCCGGCAGCACCCCTATGTTGGGTATGCCTAAGATTTCCCATAGCGTGAAGATGTCCATCCACCCGGCGCGCGCTAGCTGTAGATAGATCAGCTTTTGCTCCACTTGGGCCGCGTTGAGTAGCGAGCCGGGGGCTATTTTGAACACAAAGCGGCGGAGGAATTCGCGGGCGCGGTCGTAGCGGGGGCGGGGGCCGCGCAGGATAGCACCGTCTGTCGGCTCCCCGGTTTCGGCGTTCAGGTCGTCGGGGTGGATGTATTGGGGGATCATGGAGCCGGGGTCGAAGTCGAAGTCGTCCTGGGTGATACTGCCGGGACCCAACTCCGCCGTCCGCATCGTGATGCTAGTGAACTGGGAGAAGTTGTAGGCCACCTGCATCGCGAAGTCCCTAGCGAAGGCCTCCATCACACGACTGCGGAACCTTAGTGCCGGGGACATGGAGCGGATAATCGACTCCACAGTAGAGGTGGAGGGGATCTGGTTGAGGTCCAGTAACTGCCGCATATCGGTGAGGCCGCTCAACTCCGACATCTCCGCCTGTATCCACGCGATGTGCTCCTTGATCACGCTGTCTAGGGGCGGTGGGTTGACGATCTGGATGCCTTTGCCAGCGAGCGGATTCTGGTAGATTTTCCAGCCGGCGCGGCGGGTGTCGAACGACTCATACATGGAGCGGCTGACGGAGTTCTTGTCGTGGACCGATCCCGGCTGTGCTACCTGGCTGGCGTGGTCGTCCACTACTCGCAGCAGCCGGTTCATCGACGTTTGCAGGCGCAGCAGATCCCACAACGGGGCCTTCCCCAGCCACGTGTTGGGCCACGGGTTGAGGGTTAGTTTAATGATGGGGAATTGGCCGTGCCAGTAGATCGATGGGCCGTCATAGATGAGAGTATTGCCCACCCACATCACCATGCGGCGGTGGGGGTAGAGGAGGTCGCCCTTGTTGACGATGTAGCTCCAGTTGTCGGCGGGGGTGCCGTCATCATTGAAGTTGCCCATGCGGACTGGATTGGTGGACTTGGAGCGGCGATTGTCTTTCAGCCACGCCGTGTAGAGGGTGACGGTGGGGATACGGGGGATGTCGGGGTTGTCGCTCGTCTTGGTGAATTTCCAGATGGGGCTCGTGATGTCGGCGAACGAGTCGCGCATCTTGTTCAGCCACGTCACCGCCGAGCCATCGGAGTCCGCATTCACCTTCACGCCGTAGCGCTCCTCGATATAGTTGACCGGCACTTTGCGCTTGAGGATCACCCCTAAGCAGGATTCGAGAGAGGTATAGTCGACGGGGCGGATGGGGAGGACGTTGCGCGGGTCTTCGGCGGATACGTATTGGTCCTCGATTTCAGGCGACCAATGGAGATGAGCATACCCGGTACCGGCGACGCAGTAATACTTAATTACGTCGGCCATACGCATGTCGATGTTGCGGCGCGCATACCAGTTGGTGGCTAGCTTGGAATAGACGTTGGCCTGCTGCTCGAAGCGGCGGTTGTTGATCTGATACTCCCAGAACGGTTTCGTGTCCGTCATCATGGCCGCGATATCTTCTGCGATCTTGGCCACTCGGTTGGTGCGGGTCTGGGAGATGGTGGAGCGTGGGTCGAAGATCTCGGTTTCGTCCAAAGACAGAATCGTGTCGAACGTTTTGGAGATTTGGCTGAAGCCGGGTTGGGCGGAAAGGAATGATTCTCCTTCCTGCACGGCCTCCCTCAGCCAGCCGATGACTGGATCAGACAGCTTGTTGGGGCCGGGTAGGTCGGGGATAGGGGCGTTGGGGATGTGGGAGAAGGACTGGGTGCTCACATTGTGCAGTATGGCACCGTTGAAATTGAACTAATCAGCGAGATCCTGTTTCACGCTCGGCCCTGCCTGAGTGGTCGTAGTTGGATTCCTCGTGGATCAGGCCGTGGCGCTTCTCCAGCTTGCGTACTTCGGCTAGCGAGTTTAGCTCCTGCCGCACGTACCCGGCAGCCGCGTACTTGGGGTCGATAGGCCTATCAGCTCTACCGGGGATGCGGACTTCACCTGTCTGTGGATTCACGTTGACGACTACGCGCTCGGATGCGTGGACCAAGGCGTTGCGGGGCTCGACGGGGTCGTGGGGGCAGTAGGGGTAGTCGCCGATCGCTAGCTCCTTCCTACAGTGGCCGCAGCGCATCTACAGCCCCAGCCGCTTCCTCAGCGCTTCCTTCCGCCGCTCCTGCTCCTCGGCGGGCAGATCGTAGTGGTTGCCCTCGGCGTCGAACGCGAATACGGTTACCGAGCCGTCGGCATTATGCAGAAACGCTCCCTCGTGGCAGACCATGTAGGAGGGCGTCAGGTGGGAAGGCTCCGGGCCATTGTCTAAAGCCGCTTCGTACATACGATCAATCTCGTCCGTGTCCAGTTCACCATCCATGTTGGTTACCCCTGAACTGATGTTGCGGCGGAGTGCTGACTGCCAATTCTGCCACCCAGCCATCCCGTATCCTGAACTTCAGAGTAGGCAGTTTGACCACACACCTAGGATCACGAGACCAATCGACCATCGTCCGTACCTCGCCAAACGCCTCTAGTCTGAGGCTGCTGCGCCTATTATTGGAATTCTGCCGACTGGTAACCCAGTGGCAGTTTTCTGGGCTGTAGGGACCATCATTGTCTATCCTGTCGATCTCTAAGCCATCCGCGTATCCAGATTCCAAGGCCCAAGACCAAAATGGCAGAAACTCCAGCCACTCAGGACAAACACTGATCCCGCGCCCTCCGTAGTTGCTGTAGAAGGCGAAGTTCTGGTTGAGACACCTCTGCTTCATTCCAGCCCATATCTTGTACACACGAGTGCCGTAGTACCCATGACGCACGCCGTACTTGTTGCCAAAGGCCCTATGGCGTGCCATCACCAATTAACGTATGAGTGAGCCCACTCCTTCACCCGCTCCCCCAGCCACTTGCCGAAATTGGCCTTGTCCAGGCAGCGGGACTTCAGCCGCGTCAGCAGCGCCGGTTCAAAGATCACATCCGTATTGTCTAGCCGCAGCGACGACAGCATCTTGATGCGCGTGATCAGATCCTCCCGGTTGGCCACGTTGAGACCGAGGTAGGGCGTGATCTCGGCGATGTCGGAAGCGAGCAATACGATCGCCCACGGCTCCTCAGCGGGGTCGGTAGGATCGTGCGACAGATAGGGTTTAGCTTCGGCCAGCATCTTGGCGTCTTTGACTTTAGCCGCTGGTTGAATGACAGACATAGTGGTTTAAATTATACCTCCTGAAGCGGGTAGTTTTTCACGATCACCTGATGCAGAAACTGGCCCGGCGAGCGGTAGCGGCTGAAGTTGGTGTAGGCCGACTGGGGGACATTGCGGTAGGTATAGCGGCGGCCCGTGGTGGAGAAAGTGACGTGGAGCAGTTTGTGGTCGGGCTCGTATTCCACCAGCTTGATATGGGAGGACTTTTTGGGCTCAAACGACAGCATCAAACCACCAGTCTCACGATCCAGTCTACCAAGTGGATGTAGTCGCAGTTGGGATTCGCACGCTCAAACGCCTGCTTGTCGAAGATGCCGATGAAGCTAATGGTACGGTCCTTGGCGTCAAACATCGCCATCTCGTCTTTGGTCCATTGCTCCATCACAATCAGCCGTCTCACTCTGCCAGTCTATCGTAGGCCGCCGCCCAGCCGTCGCGGACCTCGTCGGGGCTTAAGTCGCTGTTCTGCCAATTCACGTAGCGGGCGTCGCGGTGGATCAGTTCCTTGGTGCGCTCGACCGAGAAGCTCCAGCCATTCGCCTGCCAGATAGCCAAGTTCATGGCGCGGACCCGGTCATCATGGCCACCAGGGTTGTCCGCATATTGCTTATCCTGATCCATGCGGCAATCGGCATACTCCTCCGCCAGCCACGGCGACCGGATATGGACGTTGCGGAGGTTGAGGTGGCGGCTCGCTTTCACCCACAAATCGCGGTTGGTACGCTGGCTCGCATGCCACCCAAACGCCAGGGTGCGGGTAGGAGCAGCGGGGGCGTCGGCGTAATACTCCCATCTGAAGTGGTTGG
>OELA01000060.1_pt1 | contig 17890 bp, 20 predicted proteins | sample 1503161 | NCBI WGS metagenome assembly OELA01 (sample SAMEA104379559, study PRJEB20068) | metagenome | biome: 1000743; feature: 77; material: 1998 | place: USA | collected 2012 | depth 25 m
GCATCTCCCTAGGAACGTGAGGCAATTTCCCTAGGATAAATCAGCGCCGATTCTTCATGGGCATCTCGGCTGCCAGTGTAGACTCTCGGCCTTGACCGTCGGCAGACAGGCGCAACGCGGCGAGACAGTGCCACGAATCCTCTGGATCGACCGCTGGCGCGTAGTAACGTTGAGCCGATACAAGTCGGGGCAGGCTGTTACAACGACGCGAGAAAGCGCTGGGCGAGAGCTCAGTTGGCGCACAACACATGGAGACATGCCGATAGTCTTGAGAAGGTTGACTGTGTCATCGCCCTTTCAGCTATGCTAGACTGTCACCTTCTACAGACTGTACGGATCAATTATGTTTCATCATTCTCGACGTGCGCTTGTTCTTCTCAGCGGAATCGCCCTGACCTTGTCCGCCTGTGCGGCAGGGCCTGAGCTGGATGTCACGATCCATGAATCCGAACGCGGTGCGGTCTATGTGGAACGGTTTGCCGATCGCTCCTTTCACGCATCCCACCCCATGAGGGTATCGGCCGAGATGATGACCCGGGTACTTCGAGGCGTGGTCGTCAAGGATACTGGAGGAGTCTTGGGAAGCCTGGTTGGAAGGAAGCCACAAACCATGCAAGCGTTTGGGAACGAGGACGTTGAGTACCTGGCCCCACTCCTGGCCGACGGGCTTGCGAGAGCTGCATCGGACCAGCAGGTTGGATTTCGCATTCTTCAAGTCAGCGAGCCGGTCTCTCCGCAATCCGGTGGGCTGGCTTTCTGCGCGTCCTCTGTCCGATTCCCTGGTGCTTGTTCATCGGAACAGCCACTACTCACAGAAGGTTTCCTGTACGTCTACGGACGGTCACTGCATTTGACCTTGACCGAGTTCCGCCACCGGCTGGAACCGGGCGAAACAAATAGCAAGACCGCTCCGCGCATGTCCAATTCGAACGGATTGGCGAATCGCACGGTGGACTTCGTCCCGGAATCCGCCGCTCGCTCAACCGATGCAACTCTGGTGATCGACTACGACCTCCTTGCCACAATGCCTGCCGCATCGGACATGCAACCAACTTCCGCTCAGCCGCCGATTCCAGTAAAGGGGGAACCGACACAGCGAAATACCGATGTGGACGAGCTACGAAAGGAGTTGCAGGACATCAAGAAGAAACTGGCGGAGCAGGAAACGGAACGGAGCCGTTCAAAACCGTGAAACGACGCGTGACGGGTTGATCCGGTTTGTTTTGTTCTTCGGGTGAGTCTCGTTCAACCAAAAATCAAATAAACAAGAGAAACAAATCGGTTCTCGCGCGTCTCCTAATTTATCCCCGCTGCTTTTCAGCCCGTTGGTCGAGTTCTGCGGCTAAGAGTACCGCCTCGGCGATCTCTCGCATCGACTTCCGCAAGTCCATACTTTGCCGCTGAATAAGTTTGAAGGCCTCTTCTTCGGTCAGCCTCCTCGAGCGCATCAGGTAACCCTTGGCTCTCTCCATGAGCTTCCGCACCGCCAATGCCTCCTGCATCTCGAAGGACCTCTCAACCAGGGCCGTATGCTCGATGGCGATGGCGGCCTGATTCGCGATGGCCTGGAGCAACTTGACCTCTTCGCTGGTAAATACGTGCGGGAAAGATGTGTAGCTATTGATCACGCCCACCGCCTTCTCGCGCACCATCATCGGTACCGAGACTAATGAGCATAGTCCTTCCTGCTTGGCCATATCCCGATAGATATAGTCTCGATCTGTCGTGACGTCGGCCACGATAATCGGTCGACGATCCTTCACCGCGCGGCCACTAATGCCCTGCCCCACTTTCAGGTTCGGCTTGCGGCGGTACTGTTCGCTGAGGCTTTGCGTCGCCTCGATGCGCAGTTCCCCGCTGGCTTCGTCCAACAACATGATCGAACAGGTCTTGGAGTTCATCATTTGCGCAGTCATCGTCACCAGGAGTTGAAGCACATCTTTGATCAACCGATTGGACGCCACCGTTTCGGAGACCTGCGACAACGTTTCCACTTGCAGGGCTTTGCGTTGCATTTGATCGTAGAGCCGTGCATTCTCGATCGCGCCACCGACTTGATTGGCAATCGTCGACAGTAACGCGATCTCGTCCGCCTGATACCGCCGTGGGCGCTTATGTTGGACGTTGATCACGCCGACCACTTCTTTCTTGGCCATGATCGGGACGGAGACAAAAGCTTGATGGCGGTCTTCTGGAAGATTATGAAAAAACTTGAACCGCGGGTCGTCGTTCGCGTTACTCGGAATAACGACGCGCGTTCGTTCCTGAGCCACCCACCCGGTGATGCCCTCTCCCAAACCGATCGTGATGCGGCCAATCAATTTCGGATGAGGATTTTTCGAGGCGCGAAGGATGAGTTCGTCCTGGCTATCCGACAAGAGATACAGGAGACAGGCGTCCGCTTTGGTGACTTCGACAACCACTTCGACAATATGTTTGAGAATGGCTTCGAGGTCCAGCTGGTTGCTGATCGAGGCAGAGATCCGATGGAGCACATCAACTTCGCGTGTTTTCTCCCGCAATGCCTGTTGGAGGTGTGCCACAGATGGTGTGCGTGGGGTCGTCATAGAAGTCTACCTTCGTGCACGGACTTTCGCCGGACAGGATGCTTGCCCGACAGACGGCCACTCGACCGTCGCCTCCCACGGCCGTGCGTGCTCCGAAACCACGCTTCGCACACCTGCTTCTCGATCGGCCGAATGACCACCTCTCCAATCCGCAGCGGCCATACCCCAATGACACGCCCGCCTATCACCTTCTTGTCATGTTGCATGGCACCCCAGAGAGACGTAAAGGATGCCCGTGGGACCTGTTCGGATAACCCAGCCCGCTGCACCAGACTCCTGATCCGTTCGACAACCTCTCGCCCGCACAGGCCCATGTGACAAGCCAGATCGGCTTCTTGCACCAATCCGATCCCAACCGCTTCACCATGAATCAACCCGCGGTAGCCTGCGAGTGACTCCAGTGCATGTCCGATGGTGTGGCCGTAATTGAGAATCCGCCGGCGGTCCGACTCCCGTTCGTCTGCGGCGACCACCTGCGCTTTGATCTCACAGGATCGTGTAATCGCGTGAAGAACCGGCTCGTCCTTAAGTTTCAAGAGCGCAGAAATTTCCTGCTCCAGAAAGGCGAAGAATTCTTCGTCGGCGATAATGCCGTATTTGATTACTTCGGCTAATCCCGCAATCCATTCTCGGCGAGGAAGGGTGCGCAGCGTGAGCGGGTCGATCAATACCGCGCGCGGCTGGTAAAAGGCTCCAATCAGATTCTTTCCCAGCCGATGGTCCACGCCGGTTTTTCCGCCAACACTGGAATCGACTTGAGCCACAAGCGTGGTCGGCACTTGTACAAATGGAATTCCTCGTTGATAGATCGCCGCAGCAAATCCGGCGACGTCACCGATGACTCCGCCGCCGAGAGCCAGTAACATGGACTGACGTTCGAACTTGTGCCTGGCCAATACATCGAGGATCTTGGCAATGGTGCTGAGTGTCTTTGTTCGCTCTCCCGGCGGCAAGACAATCGGGGTCGGGTCATATCCTGCCTTGCGAAGCGAACGGATGGCCCCTTGAAGATAATGGTGTGCGACATGCCGATCGGTCACCACCCCGATCTTCGGAGAAGTCGTGAGGGTCTGGAGCCTGTCACCCACTGTCGCAAGTAAGCCCGGCTGGAGGACGATCTCATAGCTCCGTTCTCCCAGGATCACCGGTACAATCTGTTCTGCCACACCGGTGATGGTCAACGATGGTCTCTCCTGGCCCGACATACCAAGCCCCCATTCCAATCCTCCTGGATAGGAAGGGTCGGACCCACGGTCACTTTGCCTGGTGTAGTGGTACGCTGCAACGGCTGCCATCGAGGGGGGATGGTATCACAACGGGTGGGAAACTAGAAGGTTTTCAGATAAGCCGCTAAGCCGACAGCTCGTGTTTCACGACCTGTGGTGTATCGGCTTTAGACTGGGTAATCATCACATCGGTCATTTTGAAATGGACATCACCGCTGCCCCGACCATGAGTCTGTTTGATTGCGATGGTATTGCAGGAGGATACGACCGATCGCCCGCCGCATGTTCTTGCACTGGACAGGTGCGACCTCGATCATGTCAGACATACGCGGCAGACGAGAACGTGCGCTTTGGAGGATAGAGATGAAACACTAACCCGAACGCCTCACCTCCTTGAGCCCGCCATTGATGAAGAGCCAGAAGGTCAGCTCCTAGCTCTTCACATCGTCTTCACGATGGTGGGTGTCAAGAAGATGAGCAGTTCTTGTTTCGCAACTGACTCGGTCTTGTTCTTAAAGAGCCATCCCAAAACAGGCACTCGAGAGAGATAGGGGATACCAGCTACGTTGTTGCTCTGCGTATCGATAAACACCCCGCCGATCACCATGGTTTCGCCATCGCGGATATTTACCTGGGTATTGGCTTCCCGTCGGTCAATACTTGGGCCAGCCGGATTGCTTCGGGCACCGACAGCGTTTCTGGTTGCGCGAACCTTCATCATAATCAACTTACCGATTTCCTTTGGATCCCGCGAAGTAATCTGGGGCGTTACGGTCAGTTCCAAGTTCGCATCCACAAAGGTTGTCTGAGTCCCCTGGAGGGAGGTCGTCTGGAACGGGATTGATTCCCCCTGCGAGATCTTGGCCTCCCGCTTGTCCAAGGTTGTGACCTTCGGTGCGGCAATCACTTTGCTCAGACCCAGCAACTCACCTGCCGACAAACGCATATCCAACATCGCTCCATTTGTTTTCCCAATCGTGAACCCGACACCAGGAGTCGCCACCAAGCCTCCGACTGTGGCGGGAAGATTGACCAGAAAATTCGATGTTTGATTGCCGAATGATCCGGTATTACCGGTCTTAAAGTTCGCCACTCCAAAAGAATCTCCGAGCGTATTCACATTCTGGATACCCCACTGAACCCCCAACGAACGGGAATAGGTCGTATCGGCCTGCACGATCCTGGCTTCGATTTGGACCTGAGGTACTTCGAGGTCGAGCCCATCCAGCAGCTGTCTAAACACCCCGAGCTGGGTTTCCGTGTCCCGGACGATTAAGGCATTGGACCCCTGGCTCTGTTGCATCAACCCTCTCGGGCTCAAGTACTGCCGAAGAGAGGTCATAAGCTCTTGTGCTTGCAAGTTTCTAATATAGAACACCCGCTCGACCAGTGGTTCTGCTCTCACCTTGGCATCTATCGCCTGGGCTTCTTCACCCTGCTGCTTGGCAATGTTCGCCAGCGTATCAATCCACAGGATGTTGCTCTGCCTGATTTTGCCCAACCCATTCATCCTCAAAATCATATCGAGCGCTTGATCCCAGGGCACACTCACGAGCTTCATCGTGACCTTGCTCTTGACTCCTTCACCAACGACCATGTTAAACCCGCTCACTTCGGCAATGAGTCGCAGCACATTACTGATGTCGGCCTGTTGGAAATCGAGTGAAATACGGCGGCCGACATAGTGCGTCTCTCCAATAACCAAATCGTCCTTTGGCGTGCTTACCTCAGCCGCAGGATCTCCCCCGGGAGTTGCCAGAACGGGTCCCCCGGATGTCAACTGGACAGGTTGCACATGAAACTTTGTTGAAGGTCGCCGAACCGTAGCCAATGTCCGCTGAACCACCCGAGAGGTGGCATCCGTCTGGATCAACGGGATGAAAGAACTCTTCGACTCGATGGTGTGTACCGCCTCGACCTGGCTAGGGTGTGAACCTACACCTGTATCCATCCCTGCACCTTCCCGAAGGTTTACAAGAAGGTTCATGCCCTGCGGTTCAACCGAGTAGGCAATCGTACCGGCAAGATCCAAAACTACCCTTGTCTTATCAGGGTGATAGCCCAGACGTACCTGCTTCAACATTCGGTGATTCACTGATATGAATGGCTTTCGTATGGCAGACGACACGCCTGGCATGTCAATCATGAGACGTCGCTCATCAAGACGTGTCACCTCGTGGGCCAGCTTGCCATCTCCCGAGAGGACCACACGGAGATCGTCCGTGCCACGCTGAACATCTATGCGAGTGAGGGTCTGCGCCGGACTTCCCTCGAAAGTCACCGGCATGCCTGCATCGGCAGCAGGCACGTCGGTTGACGCCGCCATCGATGGCATGGCCATCGAGACACTGAGCGCTCCGACTGCTGAGAGCACGCGAACAAATGCTGTGGTTGTCATGGTCAGCTTAGGTGTCATTCTGCGCCCTCTTTCGGGTGGAGGAGCTTGACATACTCTCGCTCCTGTTTAGTCCCATACACATCGGTAAACCGTTCTTGCACGACAATACCTTTCTCTGTCACGGCACTCACCACTCCATTGTTGGGACCGATACGCGTTCCTCGACGCACCGTATATCCATTCCCATCGGGCGTCTGAACCATAGCTGTATTGCCGTAGGCTCCCCATATCACAGCGATCAGATTCATCTCCGTGAGCCCGACACGTTGAAGGGGAGGTAGCGTCGGATCAATCTGCCCGAGCCCCAACTGTTGCAACACCGGGACGAACGGATCGCGCCGCCCAGACGGGTCATAGGAATGTGTGCTCATTGGCTCTACCATTGAATTGGGGACACCTGGTTGAATCGTCTCATTAGCGGCTGTCCCAGCTGATGTTAGGGACGGCACCTGCCCCGGCACACCGTTGATAGGCTGAGAACCCATACCTGTTCCAGCAAACCCCAGGCCAACTGCAACGAGCAGACAGGTGCAGCCAATCAGAGTGATAGGTGCTGTCTTCATGGTCAACCAACCAATTTCACAGATGACTTTCATCACTCATGGCCTCTCACACTTCCAAGTCGTTGTACTTCATTTCTTCTGAGGGGTCGCCGGAGCCGCCGCAACCAGCTTGGTCTCTTCTGGCGCCGCATAGGCGATAAGGTCAAACACGGTTTGTGTGACAACCCGCCCCTTCTCCATCTTTGGCGCTCCCATCTTGAGACCGGACACGGTCACAATTCGAGGCAACGCGTTGATTCGATCGAAAAATAAGGCCGCCGTATGGTAGCCGCCGGAGACCTCTACGTTCACCGGCATCCGCACAAACAATTTCGAGGCATCCTCGCTCTTGGCGCTCGGTTTCCACAGCCTAATGTCGAGCCCAAGCCGAATCCCCAGATCTGATACCTGTTTGAGCAACATCACCGCCTCCTCTTCAGGCGGCAATCGCTCTTTCTTTTTTGCCAACTCAATCTCCAGTTGTTTATTGGCCGCAACGAGTTCGTCAAGATGCTTGACTTTAATGGTCAACGTTTGAATCTCAGTGTCAAGCGTGCCGATTGCTACCTGAAGCCCTTCAATCTCAGCAGATTTTGGCTCTGCCACGTAATAGTAGAAACCGACGATAATCCCCGCAAGAACCATCAGAAGCAGACCCACTTTCTGAACCAGTGGAATTGACCGCAAGAGGTCAAGATTAATGGTCGGCAACTTCATGATTCTTACCCTTTAAGACGAAATCCAAGTTTAAACTGATAGACATTAATTTGGCTCTCCACCGCAGCTCGACTTTCTTGAAGGTTGATATTCGTGAAATAGTCGGTACGGCGCAGGTTATTCACGAATTCCACTACATCGTCGTTGGTCGCCGCTCGCCCCTCAAGTTCGATCTCTTTCCCGGTGACCGCGACTCTCACGAGCCACACTTTCAACGGCTCGAGACTCTGACTGACATGGTCGAGCACCTTGACAGGGCCGACGCGTGACTTTTCCAATTCATCGATAATGCGATTTTTGTCTTCCAGCACTTTCTTTCGGCTTTCAAAGTCGGATACCTGTTTCACTTGTTCTTTCAGTTGCGCAACTTGCTTTTCCTTATCGAGTTTTTCAGCCTGTCGCACGCTGATCTCATCATCGAGGGACGCCGAGTACCACCAGCACCCCGCCAAGGTAATGAACAACAGCCCCACACCCAACAGCGCCTGTGCTCTGACATCGTACTGAGGCTTTGCCTTGTGCCCCTTGGGCCCCGGCAATAAATTAATACGGATCATCGATCCCCCACCGATCTAAGGGCCAATCCAACCCCCACGGCAGCCAACGGAGCTAGTTCAGCTAACGTATTTTGATCGAAATCGCTCCCTGAGGTATCGATTTCGCTGAACGGATTCGCCACCTCGACCACAGCGTGCATTCGATCTTTCAGTTGCGCGAGCAGACCCTTCACTTGAGCGCCTCCTCCGCACAAAAGTACCTGCTGAACGTCCGTATCCGGCATTGTTGATTTGAAATAATCGATGGTCCGCGCAATTTCAGACGCCACCTCGGCATTGACGCTGTCGACGACCGTCGTCACCGCGGCTTGATTGCTCCCTCCCGAACGCTCGCCTTTTTTCGTCTCCTCCGCCTCTTCATAGGACATCCCCATTTCTCGCTGAATCGCTTCCGTATAGCGATTCCCTCCGATGGGAATATCACGTGTGAACAACGAGGTACCGCCTCGAACAATATTGATATTCATCACACTGGCGCCAATGTTGACGAGCGCAGTCGTTTCCTCCTGCGAAACAGGGTAATTAATCGCATGCATGTTTTCGATCGCAAAGGCATCGACATCCATCACGATTGGAAGCAGTCCCGCCCCCTTGACGAGTTCTGTCAGCTCATTGATCTTGTCCTTCTTCGCCGCAACGAGAATGATCGACATCTCTCCCTGGGCATCGCCTCCGGCCTCGGAAGAGGGCAACACACTAAAGTCGATGTTCACCTCATTAATATCGAAGGGAATGTACTGCTCTGCGGCAAGCCGCACCTGCCCCTCCAACTCCTCATCAGGCATCGGCGGCAAACTGATCTTTTTAATGATGACCGCATGGCCGGAGATCGACACAGCGACTTGCTTGACCTTGATCTTTGTTTCCTCAAACAACTCCTTAATCGCCGACACGACTCGCCCCTCATCCATCACCGTACCATCGACGATGACTTCCGGCTCGAGTGGTTTGAAGCCAAACTTCTGGAGAATGTATCGCCCACGACTTTCCTTCAACTGGACGAGCTTGATACCACTCGATCCAATATCCAGCCCCACGAGCTGTCGCCTCGGGGTGAACATCGTGAACAAATCCGTTTCGGCAAGACCTTTGAATGAACTCAACATATGTGTCCCCGACTGTACATGACAATCCGCGCAGGACAAATCTTTATGTGAATTTCGCGCAGACGATCCATTATGACCAACCCCCCGCACACTTCAGCGTTCACAATTCAGATTATGTACTGATTCCATTCAGGCCATTCACCTGCGTTCAGCCCATTCTGCTTCCGCCTGATGATGAGAAGCTTCCCATGAATATTTTACGTAAGCCACATATCTTAATTATTGACCACCATTGTAGATTTGCCTCATACACATGCTAAGTATAGTCCAGATGCTCCACCTGTCAAGGAAATCACTTTTCGTACACACACATGTGGTTGAGTCGAAGACGAGGGCGGCGGGAAGCAGAGAGTCTGACAACGTCGAGGCTTATTGCCTGTTAAGATCGCGATGGGCAACGGTCACCTGATACCCGAGGGCTGAAAAGCTTTCTTGAAGTCGGCCGGCAATGGCCACAGACCGATGACGCCCCCCGGTGCAGCCCAACCCAACATTCACATAGCTACGACGTTCTCGTTCGAAGAGAGGAATGAGAAATTTAAAGAGGCCTTCTAGCTGCCCGATGAACGCGACGGCGTCCGGATCTGTCAGCACGTAGGTCCGCACGCGCGGATCTTCTCCGGTTAACGGCTTGAGGTCTGGAACGAAGAACGGATTCCGCAAGAACCGGACGTCGAACAGAAGATCAATGTCGTACGGCACACCGAACTTGTAGCCAAATGTGACCAGCGAGATGGTCAACCGGTGAGGCGCGTCCTCCTGCCTGAATTGCCTGATCAACAGCTCCCGCAACTCATGCACCGTCAAATCCGAGGTATCGATAATACGGTCGGCGTGTCGACGAAGTTCAGCAAGACGCTCCTTTTCAAAGCGCACACCTTCCAATACCGGGAGATGCGGCAGAAGCGGATGGGGCCTTCGAGACTCCGAGAATCGACGAACCAACACTTCCTCACGGGCTTCAAAGAACACGAGCTCAACCGCATGGCCCAGTATCTTCACCCGCTCAAGAATGCCCACGAGATCGGAAAAGAACACGCGCTCCCTGACATCGATGCCGAGCGCAACGTTTTGTATTTCTCCCCCCTGCTGGTTACACAGCTCGACAAAGGTCGGCAGAAGGGCCGGCGGTAGATTATCGATACAGAAATACCCGACGTCCTCGAAACATTTCAGGGCATGCGACTTCCCTGAACCTGAAAGACCGCTGAGCACAACCAATTTGAGTCCAGCCATGCCTGCCCGTTATGGATCAATCAGAACCATTCGATGACGATCAATACGCTGTAGAATCTGTAATTTTCCAGAAGCCAGTGCCGTGAATACCAGCAGCGAACCAGGCAGAGGATCGAGCCGGCGCTTCGCATCTTCCAGAGTCAGAACAACCCTGACTGGGCGAATGACTTCCAGCTCTTCCTCTTCCTTATGGAGCGTCGGAGGCGGAAGCTTACGCACTGACCGCTTCGTCGGTTCCTTATGATCAGTCTGGCGCTCCTTTTGTTTTCTGATCTGGGCACCCAAACGGTCCACGAGCTGGTCGATCGTCGCATACATTTCTTGCGTCGAAGCTTTGGCCTGAATCCGTCGCCCTTGCATCGTACAGACGACCTCCGCACTATGCTGAAGCTTGCTCACACTCAGGGTCACTTCCAGATGGCTCAGCGTCACTTCATATCGCACGAGCCGCTCAAATCGACTTTCAATATGTTGCCGGAGCGCCGGTGTGATGACGAGGCGTCGTCCTGTAATTTTCATAGGCATTCATCCTTTCAAGCTGAAGAACCTTAGCTCCGTGGTCACTCGACTATGCCGGTTGGATCTCATCATCTCTATCACCAGGGGAGAGACCAGATAAGAGGGGCGCGCGTACACAGCTGGACAGGGAAGGTCTAACAGGCCGCGGGAACACTCGGTGGGCACGCCGCTGGAGGGATTTGTGAACATCCTGCTAAAAGAACCGCTTACGCTGCGTGGCAGATGGAATGTGTTCTTCCGCCCGATACTTGGCCACCGTCCGTCTCGCGATCACGACTTGCTGTGTGAGCAACCGCGCCGCGATCTCTTCATCCTTGAGGGGATGGCTCGCGTCTTCCTCTGCCACCATTTTTCGAATCATTTCTCTTACCGTGACGGATGACATCATGTCGGAAGGCTGGTCCGCTCGCTGCAGGCCGGCGTTGAAGAAGAATTTCAGTTCGAGCATCCCCTGCGGACAGTACATATACTTGTTCGCCGTGACACGACTGATTGTTGACTCATGCATCCCAATATCTTCAGCCACCTGTTTGAGCACCAACGGCTTCAAATGCTGCACGCCCTTTTCAAAGAACTGCTCCTGAAACTTCACGATACTCGACACGACCTTGACAATCGTCTTGTTCCGCTGCTCGATACTGCGAATGACCCATTGTGCCGCCCGCAGTTTTTCGTCCAGATAGGCTTTCGTCTCTGCGGACCCACTTTCGCCTGCCCCCATCAATTGCTTATAGTACGGACTGATCCGCATCCGGGGTAGCCCATCGTCATTCAGTAAGACCACCCATTCCCCTTCATTCTTGACGACAAACACGTCAGGGACAATGACATAGTTCTGGGTGTTCGTATACGGTCGTCCGGGCTTCGGCTCAAGCGCTTCGATAACCTTGGTCGCCTGAAACACTTCATCGACTGTGACATCCAAGGCTTTCGCAATCCTCGCATATTGTTTCTTTTCCAAGTCTTTGAGATGGTGTTGAACGATGGCTTCAACAATCGATCCTTTCAAGGCTCCGGGCCGAGCCCCTAATGAGCCCATGGTACTCGTCCTCAAATGTCCGATTTGTAAAAGCAGGCATTCCACAAGGTCTCGTGCCGCCACGCCGGTCGGATCGAAGCTCTGAATATCCTTTAAAACCGACTCCGCCTCCTTCTCCTGAAAGCCGGTCCCGGCAACCATCTCTGCGAGAGACATGCGCAGGTATCCATCATCGTCGAGGTTACCGATGATCAACCGTCCAATCCCCTTCTCACGATCGGACAAGCCAGAAAACGACAGCTGCCAGAGAAGATGGTCTTCCAAGGATGTCGCTTTCGCCATGGTTTGTTCATAGGAAGGGAACTCGTCCTGTGACGATGATTGAGACTCGGATCCGCCGATCCGGCGATCACTCCCAAAGTACTCTTCCCAGCCGGCCGCTGAGGCCTCATCCGGCGTATCGCGTTCTTCCCGAGTGGACTCCTCTATATTCGAGGGTTCACTGTCCGCTGATGCCGCCGCATCCTCCGCCTTTTCCTCTGCACTCGTGGCCTCGCTATCCTCAGCTTCTGCGGGGAGATCCTCCAACAGTGGATTTTCCATCAAATGTTGCGTGAGGCTCTGCTGAAGCTCAAGTCTCGACAATTGCAGGAGCTTGATCGCCTGCTGCAATTGTGGAGTCATGATCAGCTTTTGACTCAGTCGAAGGTCGAGCCTAAGCTTCATCGTACAGATCCTTCCGCATCATAGCTTGAACCGTTCCCCTAGATAGACAGCCCGGGCCATTTCACTCTTGACGATGGTTTCGGGAGACCCGGCCTCAAGAATCAGCCCCTCGTTGATGATATAGGCCCGATCCGTGATGGAGAGTGTTTCCTGGACATTGTGATCCGTGATCAAGATGCCGATCTCTTTTTCTTTCAACCGGGTAATAATGTGTTGGATATCCGCAACAGCAATCGGGTCGATCCCTGCAAAGGGTTCATCGAGCAGCATGAACGACGGGCTCGTTGCGAGTGCTCTGGTAATTTCCAACCGCCGACGTTCCCCACCCGACAGCGCATACGCCATACTCGTTCGAATATGGGAGAGGTCCAGTTCCTTGAGCAGGACATCGACCCGGTCGCGCCTCTCTGCCCGAGAGTAATCCAGCATCTCAAGGATTGCCAGAACATTGTCTTCAACTGACAAGCGTCGAAACACCGATGATTCTTGCGGAAGATACCCAATGCCTTTTCTCGCGCGTCTGTACATTGCGAGATCCGTGATCACCTCTTCTCCGAGCGAGATCGCCCCCTCATCAGGCTGGCACAGACCGACGATCATATCGAAAATGGTGGTCTTCCCAGCTCCATTGGGTCCCAGCAAACCCACGATCTCACCGGCATGAACTTCGATCGAGACGCCCTTGACGACCTTACGCGAGCGAAAACTTTTCACCAAGCCTGTGGCGCGTAACCCGATACGTTTCGCACTCTTCACTGGAGAGCCTGTCGACGGCGCATTCCCCTGAGCCGCCTCGATCACTTGCTCGCCCCTCCGTCCGGCTCGATCCGCACATGGGAGCCTCCTTCCACGACACTCCGATCTTCTGCCAGAAACATCGTGATTTGTTTGCCGCTGACCCTTGTTCCCTTATCCCACGCGACCGGGTCACCTGTCAGAACAATCTTATCTCCATCATGGTAGTAGATCGCTTTTTCACAGGTCGCACTGCCGGAATCCTTCTCGATTTTCACTCGCCCGGTCGCCTCAATCTTGTTGACCGAACGATTCGACACCGCCGGCATCGTCCCAGACTCTTTCGCCGGTGCGGCCCCCTTGACGGCCTCATGCCCTTTGTGGTTATCGATTGCAGCCGGATCTTGTGCGCGAAACGTCACCACCATATGATCGGAATAGACCACCAATGACCCACGCGTCAGGATCACCGTCCCTTCAAATACCGCTTGGCTATCCTGATTCTTTACGGTCATCTTTTTGGCGGTAATCGTCGTGCTGACCGCTTGATCAACCCCACCTTTGGGAAGGGCAGCGTCGGCGGATTCGCCCAACGACGCCATCCCAAACGGCACCAAATTAAGAAGCAGGAGCCAAATCCACATGGACGTCCTCGAGTACCTCAAATTCTTCGCGGTCCAAATGTCCCAACAGCCCACGACCCGTCACCTCCAACCCATGCCCAACGATACGAACGGGATCCTGCGTGCGTATCTCTCTCGTCTGATCAGTCCAAGCCAGGTGGTTGGTATAGATCACATATCCACTCTCGGTGTGGATCACGAGTGGCTCTGATCGGTTTGCGAGCACAAAGTCCTTTGTCTCCGTATTCAATGTCCCTTCATCTCCCGTCACGGTCAATTCCTTCCCCCGCTGGCCGAATAGTGTGACGGCAACCGCGTGAAGCATCGCCTGCTTGTCCCGCTCAAAGAGCCGAGCTTCTCGCGCCTGCACTTGCCATAGAACCGTATCGCCCTTCGTTTGAGTGAACGTAAACTGAGAGATCGTGGCATCAGCGGTACTTATGGATCCAGGTGCCGCCGCCGTCGGGGTTGGAATCGTTGTCGAATTGGTCATGAGCAGGTAGGCGAGGAAACAGGCCAACACCATACTGAGGGCTAGCAAGCCTCCCCTTACCCAGCGTTGCCACACGGTGTTCCCACTTCCTTTCACGCAGCATCAATATTACTGGCACGATAGTAGCATGCGGGTGAAATCAAGTAAACGTATGCCGGAACCACGGCATGGTCGACTCGGTGGAGGTGGAGTGAACGAAAGAATGCACTCGTCGAAGCGATGTCGCGGCGTCGCACCTTCGACTAGATCCCGTCAACAGGAGAGCTAGCCGGCAGCGGGACTCGCAGGAGCTGACACTGTAGATACTTGTTTCTTTGCAGCCGTCGTATCCGGCCGCGTGACGAGTTCAATTGCGACAAGCTTCGCGGCATCACCGATCCGCCGTCTCGTCTTCACCGTTCTCGTATAGCCGCCTTGACGGTCTTTAAACCGAACCGCCACGTCGCTGAATAACTTTGAGACGACATCCTTACTTCGGATAAACGCGAGGGCTTGGCGCCGAGCCGGCAATGTCCCCTCCTTGCCGAGCGTAATCATTCGATCCGTAAACCCTCGAACTTCCTTCGCCTTGGCCTCAGTTGTCTCGATGCGATCATGTTCGAGCAGCGAGGTCACGAGACTTCGGAACAGGGCCCACCGATGTTTGGTCTTTCGTCCGAGCTGTCTGCCTTTTTTTCTATGACGCACGGGGTTCCTCTTGTTTCGTTACTCGCTCTTCAGACTACCGCTGTTCTGTTGTACGGCATCCAGCTTCACACCGAGACCCAAACCCATTTCCGTCAGAATTTCTTTAATCTCATTGAGCGATTTCTTGCCGAAATTCTTCGTCCTCAACATTTCCCCTTCGGTCTTCTGGACTAAGTCGGCGATGGTCTTGATATTCGCATTCTTCAAACAGTTCGCAGCACGAACCGACAGCTCCAACTCGTTCACGCTACGGAACAGATGCTTATTGACCTCCCGTTGCGCCTCATCGCCCCCAAGGTCTGCACGCCCTTCGACTCGCTCATCGGGATTGATAAAAATGTCAATGTGATCACGTAAAATGCCGGCCGCCGTGGACAGGGCATCACGAGGCGAGATGGTCCCATCCGCCCAGACCTCCAAGGTCAACTTATCATAATCGGTCATGCGACCGACGCGGGCATTCTCCACATGAAAATTCACCCGCTTGATGGGTGAAAACACCGAGTCGATCGCGATCACACCAATCGGCAGCCCTTCTTCCTTATTTCGCTCAGCGGGCACGTAGCCCCGCCCATGTTTCACCGTCATTTCCATGTCGAACGTGGCATCCTTGTCCAACGTCGCAATATGAAGATTCGGCGTCAGGATGGTCACGTCTGCATCATGAATAATGTCAGACCCCTTCGCTTCACCGGGTCCCTTCTTTTTGAGACGGATGGTCTTCGGCTTGTCAGTATGTAAAGCGAGCCGCAGTCCTTTGACGTTCAAAATAATGGAGGTCACATCTTCGGTGATACCAGGGATCGTGGAGAATTCGTGTAGGACCCCTTCAATCTTCACTGTGGTCACTGCCGCACCAGTCAAGGACGATAACAGCACGCGCCGTAATGCGTTGCCGACCGTGGTCCCAAACCCGCGTTCATAGGCCTCTGTCGTAAACCTTCCGAATGTTTTTGACTGGGTATCTTTGTCGACTTCCACCCGCGCCGGGATCTGAAAGTCCTTCATCGCTTTAATCATGACTCCCCCTTCATCTCATCAAGTAGCCAGCCACTGAACCGTACCAGCTTGCCGCAGAGATCACTTCATGCCCCACATCCACATCTATCTGGAGTACAGCTCCACCACCATCTGCTCATTTACCGGCAACGAAATCTGGTCTTTCGACGGCAAGGCTCGAATCATGCCCTTAAAGGCCGTCTTGTCGAGCTCCAGCCATTCTGGAATGCCTCGCCCATCAACAGACTCTAAGGCTGCCTGGATCGAGATCAAGTTTCGGCTGCGCTCCCGAACGCTGATGATATCTCCAGCTTTGACCTGCGCACCAGGCACGTTGATTTTTCGACCATTCATGGTCAGATGCCCATGGCTCACCAGCTGTCTGGCTTCTTTTCGTGAAGCGCCGAACCCTAGTCTGTAGGCCACATTATCCAATCGACATTCCAGTAACCGTAAGAGCACCTCACCGGTAATCCCAGACTGGCGTTCCGCACGCTCAAACACGCCACGGAACTGGCACTCCATCAATCCATAAATTCTTCGTAGCTTCTGCTTTTCTCTGAGCTGTGTACTGTATTCTGAATTCCTCGGACGCTTTTGCCCATGCTGTCCGGGAGGATAGCTCCGCCGCTCAATGGCGCATTTCTCCGTCATACAGCGCGAGCCTTTCAGAAACAATTTCTCACCCTCTCGCCGACACAACCGACAGACGGGACCGCGATACTTTGCCACTGCTCTACCTCCGGTTACCGGACATCACCACAGAGGCGTGTCCAACAATTCTCGTGTATTCGACTGTCTCACCATCTGCCATTAGACACGCCGCCGTTTAGGTGGACGGCACCCGTTGTGCGGAATCGGGGTGACATCACGAATCATATGGATCCGCAATCCAGCGGCCTGAAGAGATCGAATCGCCGATTCACGACCGGACCCAGGCCCATTCACATAGACATCCACTTGGCGCATGCCGCTCTCCATCGCCTTGCGCGCAGCAGCTTCGCCGGCCCGCTGAGCCGCGAAGGGCGTACTTTTACGAGAACCCTTGAAGCCTTGGTTCCCTGAGCTCGCCCACACGATCGTGTTGCCGCTCATATCGGTGATCGTGACGATCGTGTTGTTGAAGGAAGCCTGGACATGGGCCACCCCGCTCTGCACGATTCGGCGCTCTTTCTTCTTCTTTTTTTTGATGCTCATACAGGCTCCCTACTCAGATAACGGTCACGCACTACGCCGAACGCACAGGCGGTTTCGGTTTGCTTCCCACACCGGAGCGACGGCCTTTTCTTGTCCGCGCATTCGTCTTGGTCCGCTGGCCGCGGACCGGCAACCCTTTCCGATGACGCAGACCGCGGTATGTACCGCTATCAATTAATCGTTTGATATTCATCGAGAAGGTCTTTCTCAGATCGCCTTCGACCTGATAACCCTCCTGAATAATTTCTCGAATCTTGACGATATGCTCTTCACTCAAGTCTTTGACGCGAATCGATCCGTCAATCCCAGCCTTGTTCAAGATAGAGAGTGCGGACGCCCGCCCAATCCCATAGACATAGGTGAGGCCAATGTCCGTCCGTTTTTCCCTCGGCAGATCCACCCCAGAAATACGAGCCATAGTTCCTCCTACCCTCTTCCTCTATCTTCTCAGCGGCCGCGGCTGGGTGAGCCTCAACTGCGCGCATCGAACGAGCGCCGTCTCATCGCGCGCGTTCTGCGAGCACAGAGGCCACCCAGCCCCGGCCGCCCCCTACCCTTGGCGCTGTTTGTGGCGCGGATTCTC
>OELA01000028.1_pt1 | contig 17771 bp, 19 predicted proteins | sample 1503161 | NCBI WGS metagenome assembly OELA01 (sample SAMEA104379559, study PRJEB20068) | metagenome | biome: 1000743; feature: 77; material: 1998 | place: USA | collected 2012 | depth 25 m
TTCGATCTTCATCACATACTTGGCGTGCTTGTAGCCGAGCCGGCGCTCGAAGCGAAGACGGAGCGGCGCGCCGTGCGGTACATCGAGAGGATTGCCGTTGAGCTCATAGGCCAGGATCGTTTGCGGGTGATAACAGTCGGCCAGGGCCATGCTTTCATAGTAGGCCACGCCTTCGTCGTCCACATCGGCACAATGGAAGACAGCAAAATTGGCATTCGGCAACGGCTCAACCCTATGCATCAGATCGCCGAGCGGGACGCCGGTCCACTTGCCGATCGCACTCCAGCCTTCGACGCAATCATGGCGGGTGACCTGTGTCCGCGAGGGCAATTCCTTCAAAGCCGCGAGCGACCAACTCATCGGGGTCTGAACCAGGCCGCCGACCTCCACCGTCCAGTCGGAGAATTGTTTCGCCACGTGTTCGGCATAGTATTCCGTGCCGGGATCGGTACTCCCGTTCGCCGGAAACACCTTCGAAATGTCGGCATCTCCATATTCTTTGGCAAGGGCATTCGCAGGTGTGACGGCCCGTTGCACTCGTTCGGTCAGTTTCTCCGTCTTGTTAAAGATCGAAGGAAACCAGCTGCTCTGCGTCAGGTTGTCGCAGCCTGCGAGGGCCACGAGGCTCGCGGCGCCGAACGTCCCTTTCAGAAATTGTCTGCGTTTCATGGCACGTTCATGCTTCATGGCCTGCTCCTTCGCGCTCCCGTCTCACGACAAACCATCCGGTGACCATCGACCGCATGTTATTGAAAAATCCTGTCAGCATGACTTGCACGACGTGAAGGACGATACAGCCCACGAATGAGAAACATGCGATGAAATGAATCGTCCGTGCCCCCTGGCGCCCGCCGAAGATCGTGAGCAGCCACGGGAACGCCGCATCGATCGTCGGCGACATTGCGAGGCCTGTGAGGATGACAAGTGGCGCCACCACAAAACATCATCCGTGAACCCGACGGTGGCCTTGTAGAACGGTCCCGTGCCGTCAACGACGGTAATGGCGGCGTAGGGCGTTCCGCAGATGTGGGCAGCAAGCTGGGCCAGCCGGTCGAACACCGGCTGAGGTTTGGTATCGAAAATCTCGTGTGAGCGAAGCACGCCCAGAAGTTTCGGGTCGTCCAGCGCGGTGACCTGTCGTGCCATGCCGACCTTTCCCGTCAATACCTGCTACGGCTATTTTCGTACTGGGAAGTGGCAGGTTCGAGGGGGGAAAGTTTAACATTCTCTCGGATTACGCTGCGACCAACGAACTCTCGGGGAGACCTATGACGACGGACACGCGTTGCAATACGGTACGTTTACACCATGCTTCCATTACCGCCCTGATTCTCTGAATGGTTGGCGCGTGCTTCTGTGAGGATAAACACGATGCGCGCATGTGCGACTCCATGTCTATCCGGTACTCCCACTCCGCGAATATGCACCGGCATATCGGACCCGTCCGCAGAATATAGGATCTCAACCTGTCCCTTCTCGCTCCTGTCATGGCGACTTTGAAGCATGCTGAGGATTTTACCCGCCAGGTCGGTCAACGGTGGAGGAAGGATCCTCGTTGCATTGTTTGGCAGATGACTGTCCGGCTGGGCTGGACCAAGCAGGCTTGCCAACTTGACCGCTTGACGATTCATGTGCAGGACCTCCAGCACATGAGAAAGCACCACAATTCCCGGTCCTCCTGACGGAACCTTTCCATTGCTCATGTTGCGTTGAGACTCCTTCGCATCGTTGACTCTGTTGAATAACGTCCTTTGTTCTCACGTACGGTCTTGGCAACATGTATCTTTTCTCGCCACTCGTCATCGATGGACGTCACCAGCGATCTGTACCCTGTTCTGCTGTAAGGCCTCGATTGTCGCAAAAATTCCGAGGACACTCACCAGGCGGTAAAACCATTTTCTCTACCACGCCACACGTACTAAGAGCAGCCTCATGTAGGGTATCGAGACATTTCTGCATGCCGCTCAACGTGCCGTCCGGCAAACTTGCAGCGAGTGCGGAACGCTGAGGTCGAGACCACGGTCGAGGAAAGATCCGACTGACTTCATCTCAACCTGCACCTCAGCCTTCACCTTCCAATCATGCCGACGAACGGTGTCAACATCCTGTTACGAACCTTGATCGATCAGTTGTCGTTCCGCCTCCAACCAGTCATCAAGTGCATGGCCATCCTCTCGGCCATTCTGTTCATACAAGGCGTACGCTCGCTCCGAGATGCGCGCATGGAAAGGTTTCGCATATTGATCAGACTGGTTCGCCGTGGTGTGCTCTTGACTCCGTGATTCGACCTGGTTTCGTGTGGCACGCTGTGCTGTTCGTACGCCTAACTGCGTCTTCGTGGACATGACAACTCATCCTCCTTTTATAATGACCGCCCCACATCGTGCTGTCCTTCGCCGATTTCAGTAAAGAGACACTGCCCTGTCTCTTTCAGTGAGCCCCAGACGGTCGTCGGGCGATAGGCCGCCATGCGCTCGTCGAAATGTGCGACACATTCAGGGCAGTAACCGTGAGTAAAGACGAATCGATGATTGGGTGGCAACTGCCGGCTGAAGGCATAGGCCTTCAGCTCGACCCATGAACCTGTACCACCTTCCATGTTCTTCTCGTCTCGAACCCTGAGGCAAAAGCAACAGATCGGAACGAAATCATCCATGGCACCCTCCTCAAGCCTAGGCCCGACCCTAGATGAAGGCCCCCCATGGCGGTCATAAAGAGGCCGGAACCGTGCGGACCGATTGACGAGACGTCTTCTGTCCTCTGACACATCGCCGGTCCCTCGGGCGAAGACGATTCTGAACGATCACACGGTCGATGATCTCGCCGCAGGCCACACATCGCCACGCCAGAATACCGTCATGCCCGCTGCCGCTCGCCCACTCGAGGAGATCCACAGGACACATGAAACCACGACACCGATGACAACTCATCCGCTCTTTGCTTCCCGTCAAAGCGGGCATCCTGCTAGGTCGCAACATGCTCTCAGTTACCCATTACCCATCGATCGCGGGTCCATGACTATGTACCGGACGTGGCCACTTCTGCGCCGACGAGCTGAGTTCCGACCGGAGCACATGATTGATATGTGCGAACTCGACCGGCTTGACCAGAAAGTGGCGAACCCCTTGGCGAAACACAACTTGTGTCAGATTCTCGCTGGCCTGGTCCGCAATCGCGACCATCGGCACACGAGGGCACAAGGTCTGGATCAAAAGCAGTATCTCAGACATGCCGATCTGTGCCGCAGGCTCAGAAAAGCCGCGGCCGACAAAGACCGCCTGCGGGCGTATCTCACTGAGTTCCTCGATCGCCGCATCAACGGACCGAACGAGCACCGCCTGATAGCCGTGAGCTGCAAGCCAATCGGCGAGTTTGAACCCAAAGTCCACATCCTGTTCTACAATCATCACGCACAGTCTCTCAGCATCCTGCTGGTTCGCCATCACCAGACCGCCTTTCACTCCTGTCTCAGGCTTCTGCCACCTCGCGCTGGACATGAAAGCACCGTATCGGATCACGATTAAGGAGGTATTTCGGTTCGGTTGCGGGGTTGTAAAATCCTTCCGTTCTCGACCGCCTGCTCCCTGCACGCGCTTGTTCATACCCCATGCCAGGCATTATCCTCATGCTCCTGTATGTTTACTTTCCAACGAGGATTGGATCCCCCGTCCCGCTGACACAGCCCTTGGCTCCTCCAGTCTCATGAAACCTGGACTGGGGAGGAGGATCTGAACAGACGGAGAGGACATAGCCGAAACGACTTATACGGTTGAGCCTCAGCGTGCCCTCCCGGCTGAGCCGATCGACCGCCGCAAACACTTGGGCCCACGAATAGGCCGGCAATCGTTGAGCCAGCTCATCGAGGGTGCAGGAGACGAGACCGATCACTTCATGGTAGATAACGAAGTCAACGCTGGGGGCATACGTCTGTGTCATGGCATGCTCCGCTTCCGGGATGAAGGGGATTTTCGATTGACCGGCCTCGGTGTCTCGAGGAGGAATTGAGGAGAGTACCATCGCTTCTGTGAGATGTATTCGTTGCTCGTGTGAGCCAGGTTATAGCCGAGTCGTGGTCGAAGCCCTATCGAACGAAGTAGGATTTTCTTGTCGAATCGATTCAACCGGCACTGTCGTCATTTGTACGACAGAAGCGACGGGCGTGCGGCCTGCTGTCTTTCGAGTGCCGGGTGTTCAGCGGGAAAACCGGAGAGGGTGGGGATCGGTGCTCAACATGCTTACTCCACGAGTCCCTTTTGTATTGCGTATCGGGCCAGCTCCGCATTGGTCTTCATACGCATCTTCTCGAGAATCCGTGCCCGGTAGGTGCTGATCGTCGTGACGCTCAGGTTCATCGTGTCGGCGATCTGACTGATGGTTTTTCCCGAGCCGATGAGGCACAGCACTTCGTATTCCCGATCCGACAGTAATTGATGCAGGTCCTTCTCGGCCCCGGGATTGACGGTAAAGGCAAGGGCCTCACCCAGCGAAGGGCTCACATATTTACCGCCTTCGTGCACCTTCTTAATCGCCTTGACCAGTTCCTCCGGCGCGCTGGATTTATTGAGATACCCGTCGGCGCCTGCCTTGAACATTCGGATCGCATACTGATCTTCAGGATACATACTGAGAATCAGCACGGGCAGGTCGGGAAACTCCTGTCTTACTTGTTTGAGCGCATCCAGACCGTTCATGCCGGGCATGCTGATGTCCAACACGGCCACGTCCCACGGTTTCCGCCTGAGCAGGTCCAGCATCTCGTGGGAATTACCAGCCTCGCCGATTTTCGCACCGTGAAATCCCTCGATTACGAGATCCCGCACTCCTCTCCGAAAGAGAGGAAAATCATCAACCACAAGAACTTTTAACACAGAAGCCTCCCATGGAGTCAGGTTCGAGATTGGCATCGGGGCAGACATGCCGTGACGGTCGTTCCCAATCCGTGATGACCTTGGATCGTAAGCTCTCCACCAAATTGCGCGACGCGTTCCCGCATCCCCAGCAACCCCAGCGACTGGCGGTTCAAGACCGTGGTCTCGGGAATCCCCAGACCGTTGTCGGCCACCACCAACTCCAGGAAGTGACTTCGAGATTCTAACTTGACCGTGACCGCCGTGGCCCGGGCATGCCGCGCCGTGTTCGTGAGGGATTCCTGGCAGATGCGAAAGAGTGCCGAGGCCGGCTCCGGTTCCATCGCGATATCCTCCGCACTGGTCACGCAGGTACAGGGGATACCGGTGCGCTTTTGAAAATCCTGGCATTGCCACTCGATGGCCGCGACGATTCCCAGGTCAGTTAAGATAGCCGGACGCAATTCCGTGGCCAGTCGTTGCACGGAGGCGATGGTCGCATCGACCTGTTCGACCATCATCCGGATCTTGTCCTCCACCTTCTTGGGAACTCCGGCCCCTTCGCTCGCCATGGTCGTAGACAGGCGTGAGAGATCGATTTTGAGGCACGTCAGCCCGACCCCTAATTCATCGTGCAACTCGCGGGCAATACGGGTCCGCTCTGCTTCCTGCACGGTGGCGAGCCGTCCGCTCAGCATGCGGACTTCCTCGAGCGTGGTGCGTAACCGTTCTTCCGCGAGCTTGCGCTCCGTCAAGTGTTCTACTGTGCCCTCGTACCCGACAAGGACCCCAGCCTGATTGCGCCGACCCCGCACGTTTTCAGAAATCCAAATAAAGGTGCCGTTCTTTCGGTACACCAGCGCCTCAAAGCCGGTCACTTCTTTCTGTGTCTGCATGAGGCGAATAAGTTCATCGCGCCGCCCAGGGTCCACGTAAATCTGACTGCCGATGTCCGTAATCGTGGCGATCATCTCGTCCGGGGAATCGTACCCACACATGCGCGCGAGCGCAGGATTCACCGCGACAAACTTCCCGTCGAGCGTGGTCTGAAAGATGCCTTCAATAGCGTTTTCAAAAATGCTGCGATAACGTTCTTCGCTTTCCTTCCGCGACTTTTCCGCCTGTTTCCGTTGGGTGATGTCCGTGGTGATGCCGCACACCGCATACGGCGTCCCGTCGAGGCGCCGAAGCGGAAACTTGGACACGATACTGGTGTGGGGACCGTCATCGTGGAGAGCCACTTCTTCAAACTGGAGCGGCCGTTCGGCTTTCATGACCGCGAGATCATTGCTGCGATATGCGGAGGCCTGTTCCGGCGGGAAGATGTCTTGATCCGTCTTACCGATGATGTCCTGGCGGGTGAGATGGAAGGTCCGCTCGAATTGTTGATTGACATCCAGATAACGGCCCTCCAAGTCCTTGAGGAAGATCAGGCTCGGGCTGTGATCCAGAATGGCTCGAAGCTGTGCCTTCCGTTCGCGTAAGTCGTACTCAGCCTGCTTCAGCGCGCTGAAGTCCAGGAGTGCCGTTCGCCAGCCGATCATACGCTCGGCCTTGTCGTACACCGCAAGACTCTCAAAATGGGTCCAGCGCATGACACCGGTCTTATCCAGAAGATGAGCCTGACAGGCCTGTCTCGTGCCGGTCTTCAAGACGTCCTGGCAGTGCCGGTGAAATGTACCCTTATCGTCCGGTGCAATAAACCGCCTCAGTGGGCAACCTATCACTTCTGTTCGACTCACGCCGAGCAGTGTGCAGGCCCGCAGATTCGCCTCCACAACCTCACCCTGCGTATCCAGCGTGAGATGGCCGGCCGGGGAAAAATCGTAGAGTTCCATATAGCGGTTGCGCGTCGCTTCGATCTCAATCTGAGTCCTGTGGAGTTCATCGTTTTGCATTTTCAGCTCGATCTGATGGACCTGCAACTCATACACGAGCTGTTGCACATCCTTGATCGGCATGGTCGCGATGTCGCGCTTGGTCAGCCGCAGCAACTCTTCCACCTTCCCGAAGACTGCAGTGACATCCGTTGATGCATCCGGTTTCTTTGCCATCACATTACCCTCTTCACAACAGACTGAGGTCCAGGTTAGGAAATCATATATTCCGCGCTCTGCTTGCTCGGAAGGTCGAGTACAACCCGGGTGCCTTTCTCGGGGTTCGACTGCACCGACAATGTCCCGCCGAGTTTGCGGGCGCGCGCCGCCATGCTGACAAACCCCTGTCCATCTCCCTTTGCATCTTTCCGACGGAGGCCTGTACCGTTGTCCCGCACGGTCAGGCGGATACTGTCCTTCGCCTGACGAAGCGAAAGGTGAACTCCTGTCGCCCTGGCATGGCGAAAACTGTTGCTGAGCGCCTCCTTGGCCAGATTGCATATCTGTACGCTCTGCATCTGTGAGAGACCGCTCGCGACAGCAGGGTCGACCGATACTCGAACCCGTCGGCCATGGAGCCGAGCCAGAATTTCGGCCATGGTGCGTAGCGATGCCGGCAAATCACGTACCGGCAAAGCGGTGTCCGGCAAATCCGTTACTTCAAGTTTTCCGATAAAACTGCGTACGTCTCGCATCACGGAATTCAGTTCTTCGATGCCGTGAGTCAGCGCAACGGCAGCCTTGTTCGAGACACCCGAAAGGTCCGCCTTGCCGACTTCAAGACCCAAACCGATTGCATAGAGAGACTGGAGAATCCCGTCATGAAGATCGTGGCCGAGCCATACCCGCTCTTCCAAATTCCGTTGTCGCTCAAGTCCCTGTTGCCATGCCTGAAACGCCACCGCTGCGCGTGTACGTTCCGTGATATCCAACAGAGAAGTGAGCACACAGTTATGCTGCCCTGTCTTGTCCTGAACGGCCACCGATTCGAACTGGATCGAGACCGGAACGTCGCCCCTTCGTACGAGATTCACTTCGCAGGCCTGCCTGGCTCCTGTCTTGAACATTCCGCGAATGTGGCTCAGAAATATCGGCTGGTCCCTCGCTGCCACAAAACCCACGATTGACTTTCCGAGCAGATCTTTCCGATTGAACCCAAGTAATGCACAGGCCGGCAGATTTGCCTCCAGGATCATCCCCCTGGGATTCAACGTCAGGTAGCCGGTGGGCGCGCTGTCATAGAGATCCTGATACCGGTCGCGGGCGGCCTGAAGCTCCATCTGGGCCCGGCGCAGTTCTTCATTCTGCATTTCCAGCTCGATTTGATGAACCTGTAAATCGTACACCAACCGTTGTACATCCGTGATCGGCAAAGCCGAGACATCGAGTTTGGTCATGTGCAACCGTGCTTCCGCCTTCCGGCGAAGTGCCGTGACGGTTCCACTAGGAGTTTTTCCCGCATTTGCCACAGCGTGTTTCTCCTCGGTACGACGGAGACCGCGGCATTGGAATGTTGCGCCTCCGGGTGGAGGGCTGATCGGATGTCAGAGTCTAGGCTTTTTCCACAAGCCAGGCAAGGCCTTGACTTCAGGAGGAGAACGAACACCCATGAAAAGATGTGCTCGCGATTGTTTCTGGAAAGGCTGGGCAGCTCAGTTCGTACAATTGGGGAACGTTGTCTCTTAGGGTAGGGTTCAGCCGGTGTAGGAGCTTGCACACGCAATTTACACTCTCCAGAGAAGACGCGTGAGAGCCCCCATGCCTTTCTCTTGAAAACATAGACAAAGTTTTACTGGCACTCCGCTTGCTCACTGCTCGTAACGCCATACCCTCTTGATCAAACCTCGGAAAACGAGATGAATCCAAACAAGAAGATCTCGCGTAGAGGATGGCAAGAGACAGTGTTCACACAACCGGTTCAAACAAGGAGGACGTTATGCATGTGACGGGACGTATCGGATTCATGGGATTAGGAATCGCATTGGTGGGGGCACTCAGTGGGGCACCGGTGTTCGCAGTGGACAAGCCCATGGAGGATGGGTCGAAGATTATGATCACGTCTCCCAAGGACGGGGACAAAGTCGCCGACAGTTTTGAACTGAAATATGAGTTGACCAAGGGCTCTCAGGCTGCCCATGCCCACGTGTTTGTGGACAATCAGTATCAGAAGGGGTTTACCGGAGCCTTTAAGGGCCTCGCCAAGGGGACACACCAGATCACGGTGACCGGCGCCACAAAGGACCACGCACTCGTCGCGGCCTCCCAGACCATCACCATAGAAGTGCAATAAGGCTGCAACCCGCCGTCTTCAGAGCCACCAGGGCCTCTTGTACAAGAGGCCCTGGTGCGCCGGATTTCACAAGCCGATTCCAATTTTCGTGAATGAAGAGAGCCAAGGGAGCTTGGAGGGAGCATGTTTATCACACGACGCAGGCGGTGAGGGATCGACCGGGCCACCATTCAAGAAGCACGATATCTCTGTTTCTTAGACCCGCACGTCGCTCAGTTCGGGGTCATGATGACCTTCCCGTCGATAAATACCCCGCCCCTGCCTCCGCCTTCACCGATCATACCGATGCCGGTCCGTTGATTACTGCAATTGAATTGACCGCCGCCATAGTTCTCGCACTTCGCGCTCGAACCGCCGGACGATCCACCGCCGCACAAAGCCGCAAGATTGAACTGCGGCGGCCCGCCCTCGAGGCCGCCGACGCCATTGGCCAGCACCCAGTAGCTTCCTGGCACGACGACAAGACAACGCTGCAACGATGCGACATCGAGCACGTGCAATTCCCGGCCATTGACGATCACGCCTGTATGGCCTTTCGAGGCATCCCGCCGAAGCGGACCGCCGAGCCGGAGCCCCGCATGGATCTGGCCTTCACTTGGTCCGCCCTCGCGCCCCCAGACACCGGAGACGTTGTCGTACCAATACCGGCCCGGCTTGATCGGAACTCCATACTTCTGCTCGAGCGATCGACGTGCCGACTCCTCCAGTGGGATACCATTGACGACGACGTCTGCTGCGAACGTCGGTGCCGTGTCCAGCAAGAAGCCACACAGAACTGACAACCCGACTGGGTTGTTCATATCAGGCCTCCTTCGTCGGAATCGTTGGGATCTCGCAAGGACTCCGCCACCCTAAGACAACCTTGCAGTCTAGTCTGCTCTGAGGATGGCAATTATAGTCCACGAATCCACAACTCGTACACCTGAGTCGAGACAGTTGCACAGCGGCTCTCCTCCTAAAGTTGACAGCTCCTTTTCCAAAATATAGCCTGTCTTACACTTCTTCCCTCTCATGTATTGGAGTCGCGCACGTACACTACGATGAGACCACGAATTACTCTCATAACTCTTGGTGTTGAGGATTTGGAACGATCGCTGAGGTTTTATCGCGATGGGCTCGGTTTTCCTACGCGAGGCATCGTCGGCACAGAGTATGAGCATGGTGCGGTCGCATTCTTTGATTTGCAGAAGGGGTTAAAGCTTGCCATTTGGCCCCGCACCTCTCTCGCCCATGAGGCAAACGTCCCGTTAGGCCCTCGAAGCGCGACTGAGTTCATGCTCGGGCACAATGTCGCGAGCAAAGCCGAAGTGGACGCGGTGATGGCGCGGGCGAAACTGGCCGGAGCGGTGATCACCGACCCAGCCCACAACGCATTTTGGGGTGGCTACACTGGTTTGTTCCAAGACCCCGATGGGCACTTATGGGAAGTGGCATGGAACCCGGATTGGGAACTTCTCGACTAGATCGCGGCACGCTGCCATGCTCGATCGATGAAGCATATCAATGACACATGAAAACCAGCCAACGGGGACGCTCCTTTCCCGGCGTGAAGTGGTGAGACTTCTTGGTGCTACGGGCGCGGCCTGGCTGATGACCGGTAGTCTGATCCCTAGGCGGGCTATAGCAGTCGCGCAGAACCCCTCCTGTGTGGTCCGACCGGAGCAAACCGAAGGCCCGTTTTTCGTCGATGAGCGGTTGAATCGCTCCGACATACGCTCAGATCCGACCGACGGGCGAGTGAAGCCCGGTACGCCACTGGTCCTCACGCTGCTGGTCTCGCGCCTCACCGCCGGAGACTGTCAGCCGCTGCCAGGTGCCCAGGTGGACATCTGGCACTGCGATGCGTTGGGGATCTACTCGGATGTACGGGATTTTCCGGTGAACAGCATCGGCCAGAAATTTTTACGTGGCTATCAGGTCACCGATGTGCGAGGCGCGGTCCAGTTCGTCACGATATACCCTGGCTGGTATCCGGGCCGGACGGTGCATATGCACTTCAAGATTCGCACTGCGCCCATGGCCAGGCGGAGCTTCGACTTCACGTCGCAATTGTACTTCGACGATGAGCTGACGGATCGCGTCCACGCTGCCCCACCCTATGCGGCGCAAGGACCACGCACGGCGCGAAACCGGCATGACTGGATCTTCCGGCGTGGTGGAGACCAACTCATGCTGGCTCCGACAACGACGACCGACGGCTATGCAGCTGCGTTCACGATCGGCCTGCAGCTTCCTTGAAGCCGTTGTTGCCTGCGTTGCGGCTGAACTCTGATCAAGAGCGGGAGCGTCCGGTCCATAGATACGGACACAAGCCCTGTCACCTCGGGGTAAGAGGGAGTGATGCGGGCGAGCAAGTAGCCCTTACCCAGTGGTACGGCACGTCAAGAGCCTGCTTAGTCCAAATCATCAAAGAGTATCGCGTATGTCGCGACCTTTCCCGTTGTCATTCTTCTGTGATGGGTCTGTGCTCTTCGATGGTGGCTTCACAACCGGGCCTGAGTCACGGCGGCGGCGTACGATCACGGCCTTCACCCTGGGGCGGGCAGTCTCGGCGATGACCCCGAGATCTTCGATAAGGACTCGCAAGGGTTCGGCCACCGACCATGCCTGCGCAAAACAGCCGCGCGGCAGGTGCGGAGCCTCTGCGTCGAAGACTTCCGAAACATGGCCCAGACAGGCTTCCTGCAGATGGGCTTCAAGGCCTGCGAGGAAGCCGCGAGCCTTATTGCGTACTGCGGCAGTCCGGCCGAATGCTTTCATCCAGGCTGTCACAAATGCGCCCAGCAAGAAGGGCCAGACCGTGCCCTGGTGATAGGCGCGGTCGCGGTCCACCACGCCGCCTTCGTATCGAGCGCAATAGCGAGGATCGTGCGGTGACAGCGTACGGAGCCCGACCGGTGTCAGGAGTTGCTCTTCAACGAGGCGAAGCATCCGTTGCGCACGGTCGCGCGGGACCAGTTCGTCGACCAACGAGACAGCATAGAGCTGATTGGGTCGGAGCGATGCATCGTTCCCTTCCGGTCCATCGACCACATCGTAGAGATAGCCCCCTTGCTCGTACCAGAAGCGTTTGCGAAACGATGCGATCGCGTTGCTGCGGTCATTCCTGCATCGATCGGCATAGCCCGTTTCGCCGAATCGTCGCGCGAGCGTTTCGCCGGCTTCCAACGCTCGAACCCAGAGCGCTTGGATCTCCACCGGTTTTCCATGGCGCGGGGTGACAACCCAATCACCGGCCTTCGCGTCCATCCAGGTCAATTGCGCACCGGGAACTCCGCCCGTCATCAACCCATCCTCGTCCATCCTAATCCCATATCGTGTGCCTCTGCGGTAACCGTCGAGAATCTGTTTCACGGCAGGCCAAGCAGTCTCGCGCACGCGTCCCTCATCTCGAGACGCCGAGAGGTAGCGATCGATCGCGTGGATAAACCAGAGTGACGCATCAATCGTGTTGTATTCTGGTTGCTCGCCTGTGTCGGGAAAACGGTTCGGTACCATGCCTTCGGACACGTGCGCAGCGAAGGCCGCAATGACTTGCCAGGCCACCTCCAATCGACCGGTAACCAGGCAGAGACCAGGCAACGAGATGAATGTGTCGCGGCCCCAATCGGTAAACCAGGGATACCCGGCGATCACCGTGTGTCGCGGCCCTCGCTCGGAGAGGTACATCTCCGAGGCACGCCAGAGTTCGCCGGCCAGAACATCAGCAGCCGGTGCGGCTTGCCGGACTGTGTCCCGGCGAGACGTCTCGCGCCTCGTAAGGGCCACGACGTCGAGCCGGTCGATGGCCTCGCTGGTAAGGGCCATCGTCTGAGTGGATCCTGGTTCAAGGTGGACGGTGAACTCTCCGGGTGACCACCAATCTTCTTCGGCATCGAGCCCGCGTTGCCGTTCGACTGGAAGTTGTATGTGCCGATACCATTGTGGTTCATGGCGATACCCTCCCGGATGGAAGGCCCGCACTGGAGGCAGATCGGAATACGGATGCCACAGCACCATTCCATTTCCGACCTGGGCCTCCGTCAAGAGGCTTCCATTCTCGTGATGTGTCCCATGATAGTCGCGTCCGGTGAGTTTTGGTCTCACCCGCAGTACAGCTCGTGAGTGTTTCTTACCGACCAGCTTCCATCGAACGATCACGATATCGCGGCCGTGGATTGACAGGACCTCCCGCTGAACTGTAATTCCGTTGCAGTCGAGGGTCCAGGTCGGCCAGGGGTCTGTTGAAAACTCAATCCCCTGTTCATAACCAGTCGGATACACGACGCCTGGGTACAGATTCGCTGAGAGTGGTATCGCCTCGCCGTCGACGTCGAACCATTCTTCGAGATGGTTGACCAAAACCACGCGTTCGCTCGGCGGTTTACGGGCCGTCAGCAAGAGCGCATGATACCGGCGGGTGTTGATCCCTGCAATTGTGCCGGAAGCAAATCCCCCTCTCCCATTCGTCTCGAGCCATTCGAGACTCAGAGCCCGGCCTAAATTTTGACAATCTTGTGCCGTGACGTTCATGTGTAACGTTCAGCCGACTGCTCCGTCATTCTCCGGATTGTTGGATCAACTTCGCCACTAACCCGGTCCAGCCTGTCTGATGGCTTGCCCCAATCCCTGCCCCGTTGTCCCCGTGGAAGTATTCGTAGAATAAGACGTGGTTGCGCCAATGCGGATCGTCTTGGAATCGCCTCGTGGCGCCGAACACCGGACGCTTCCCCTCGGTATTCTGGAGAAAGATATGCGTCAACCGTCGTGAGAGTTCGGCTGCCACGTGCCAGAGCGTGGCTTGGCTGCCCGATCCTGTCGGATACTCCACTTTATATTGGTCGCCCAAGTAGTAGTGGAACTTTTGCAGCGACTCGATCAGGAGGTAGTTGACTGGAAACCAGACGGGTCCACGCCAATTCGAATTGCCCCCGAACAAGCCTGTGCCGGATTCCGCCGGTTCATAGTCCACCCGATGCTCCCGGCCCATGACCGAGACGACATAGGGGTGATCTTTGTGATAACGAGAGAGGGCGCGAATGCCGTAGGGAGACAGGAATTCCTCCTCATTCAGCAGGTACCGCAGCACGGACTTGAGCCGATCACGATTCACGAGCGAGAGAAACCGCCGCACGCCCCCGTCGTATGACTGCGTCTCCAAATGCTGCGCAAAGTCCGGCCGGTTCTCGATGAACCACTGCATCCGGTGCTTAAACCGCGGCAAACTGTCCACGAGTTCGGAATCGAGCGTCTCGACCGCGAACAGGGGAATCAGGCCGACCATCGAGCGGACCTTCATGTGCGTCGTGGTCCCGTTCGGCAAGTGCAGCACGTCGTAGAAGAAGCCGTCCTCGCGGTCCCACAATTCGATCTTTGCGCCGCCCATGTTGTTCATGGCGTGGCAAATGTAGACGAAGTGTTCGAAAAACTTGCTGGCGACGTCTTCGTAGGCCCGATTGTCCCGGGCGAGTTCCAGCGCAATCGTCAGCATGTTGAGGCAGTACATCCCCATCCAACTGGTCGCATCCGATTGTTCAATGCGGCCGCCGGTCGGCAGCGGCGCGCTCCGGTCGAAGACCCCGATGTTGTCGAGGCCGAGAAAGCCGCCCTGGAAGATGTTCTTCCCCTCGGCGTCTTTCCGATTCACCCACCAGGTGAAGTTCAATAACAGCTTGTGAAAGACGCGCTCCAAGAACCGGCGATCGCCGACGCCGGTGCGCTTCTTGTCGATTTTATAGATACGCCAGGCTGCCCAGGCATGCACCGGGGGATTTACGTCGCCAAACGCCCATTCGTAGGCTGGAATCTGCCCATTGGGATGCATGTACCATTCACGCAGCATGAGGACGAGCTGTTCTTTGGCAAACGTTGCATCGACCAGGGCCAGCGGGATGCAGTGGAAGGCGAGATCCCATGCCGCGTACCAGGGGTACTCCCACTTGTCCGGCATGGAGATCACATCGGCGTTGTAGAGGTGCGTCCAGTCGACATTGCGGCCTCTGAGGCGCTCGCGCGGAGGTTCCGGCATGCTCGGGTCGCCCTTGAGCCAGCGGTTGACCTCGTAATGATAAAACTGCTTGCTCCAGAGCAGACCGGCAAATGCCTGGCGCTGGACGCGCCGCGCGTCTTCCGACAAATTGCTCGGTGCAAGACTGTCATAGAACTCATCCGCCTCTTTGAGGCGTACCGTAAAGACGGCATCGAAGTCCTGCGTGGTGAACTCCGGAGTCTCGTCTTCGTTGGTCAAACGCAGACGGATGGTTTCGATCGCGCCAGGCGCGAGCGTAAGCACATATTGGGCCGCCGCTTTGGTGCCCAGGTGATCCGGATTGACCGCGCCCTTTTCGCCCTGCACGACATACTCGTGAAAGCTATCTTTCACATACCGGGTACCGTCTTGATCGCCATAGAGGCGGCGGGTGTTGGTCTCGTTTTCCGTAAACAATAACGTGGGCTGACCCTCGCAGAGTAACCGGCGAAGGCCATAGTACTCGTGTTGCGTCTCAATGACGCTCATCCGTTCTCTCGATACCCCCTGCTTGAAACGGGGGCGTCGGATGTCCGATCCCCAGGACCAAGTGTTGCGATACCACAGAGTCGGAAGCAGTGTGAGCTCCGCCTGCTCGGGGCCACGATTGACAATCTGGATACGGATACACAGATCTTCCGGCGTCGCCTTGGCATACTCCACAAACACATCAAAATACCGGTTCTCGTCGAAGACCCCTGTGTCCAGCAATTCAAACTCCGGATCGTGGCGCCCTCGATGCCGATTCTCCTCGACCAGCTGAGTATAGGGGAAGGCCGCCTGCGGGTACTTGTAGAGATACTTCATGTAGGAATGTGTCGGCGTCGAATCGAGATAGAAGTAGCACTCCTTCACGTCCTCGCCATGATTGCCTTCGTTACCGGTGAGACCGAACAGGCGTTCCTTCAAGATAGGATCGCGTCCATTCCATAAGGCAATGGCAAAACACATCAGTTGGTGGCGATCGCAGATGCCGGCCAGGCCGTCCTCGTTCCAGCGGTAGGCGCGGGATCGTGCATGGTCGTGCGGGAACGCTTCCCAGGCTGTACCATATGGACTATAGTCCTCGCGCACTGTTCCCCACGCCCGTTCGCTCAAATAGGGGCCCCAGCGTTTCCAATGGCGTTCGCGCCGCGCGTCTTCATCCAGGCGCTGCTGTTCTGCCATGAGCGGGGAGATGGGAGAGGTCCGACGCTGTGAGGCCATACAACTCCTTCGGTCGAAAGGGAACGAATCAAGAGTCGGCCGACTGCGGAACGTCTTACCGCAGGCTAGTACCGGGCTACGCGTGTAGTCAAGCGAATGCGACAGAACGATGGCCGCTCGTAATCAACGGAACCTGGTCATCCTCTCCTCACACGACCTTGGAGGTTAGGTGCCCAGTCTCGATCGCCGCCGTGAGCGTGCCCTCAATTTTCTTATACGCTTGAGATGATAAGAACCTTGGACTGGCACGCCGGCTTGGACTCGAGCCCATGTCTCTTCTTCAGCGGTGATCGCTGGCTTACTGAGGCGGGCAATATGGGTAATTCACGACGGTTTTGGAAACCCGCCGGCAGGCCTGGTGCTCTGGATAAAGGGTCGAAGCAGTTCCGGGGGAGCGGTTGGATGGATGATTTCGCAATCATCCATCCACTCGCTCAGGGATTCAGGGAAAAACCAATGACGCCCGGTAAACTGACGGAACAAAGCCACGCCCAGCTCTGCTCGTCACGAGGACGTCCGGAGTCGTCAGATCAGACGACTCTGAAATACTACTTGCTCGAACCCTTGCTATCGATCAGCTTCCCGTCCAGCATCATTACCTGACCCTCTTCCAACTGCGATTGCTGCCCGTCCTTCGTCATGATCTTGCCGTTCATCATGACCTTCGTACCATTGGCCATGACCGTCATGCGATCCATCGGGCCAATATCCTTCCCCTCTTGCATCTTCTGTATTCTGCCGTTCTTCATCATGACGCCATCCTTCTCGGCGGCCACAACATTGGAGGCAAGGAATGATACAGACAGGAAAAGTCCAACAACCGCAAGTGTAATGTTTCTGTAGTTCACCATGGCTTAACTAACCCTCCGTTAATGTTATTGAATGATGTGAATGAACTGCCTCGGACTACGTTGAACCTGGAACGGGAAGGCGGACCCCGGCCCGCCTGGGCGGATGTGAGACCGACTTCGTTACCCTTTGGCCACCGTTCGATTGAATCGAAGTCATGCCTTATTCGTTGCGGGTGCGCAGGCACAGGGTTTCCTGGTTGATCCGACCATGCGTGAGCCAATGAAGCAGACAGGGAAAGCCGTTGAAGTAGCGGGCACAGGCTCATCCTCACGACTCGGCGCGCACGACTGCGCATTGCAGATCTCTCCATCAGCTTGTCGAATGGCTCGTCGAATTTCTCGATGCGGTCATCAGGCGATCGACGACCGTTCTACACTGTGAACACCCACTGTTCCACACCAATCACCCACCTTATCGCTTAAGGGACATGCTCGTTGCGCGATGCCCGTGGATGTTCCTGCGCGCATCTTCAACCGTTTCGCTCGCCCCACAACAGGCAGACAACGGTCTGGATGATTGGCTCGACGCGAACTTTCGACACGCGCCGGTCATCAGCCGCCACGCCGCAACACACGTCGTGCTCGGTGACGACGCTGACCAGCATGAGGGGGTAAGGGCATGTATTGTTCAACAGTGTCTTAGGGCTTGTCAAGGGCCCCATTTATTATTCTCCGTCGGCAGTCTAATATTGA
>OELA01000179.1_pt1 | contig 17578 bp, 18 predicted proteins | sample 1503161 | NCBI WGS metagenome assembly OELA01 (sample SAMEA104379559, study PRJEB20068) | metagenome | biome: 1000743; feature: 77; material: 1998 | place: USA | collected 2012 | depth 25 m
CAAAGCCTTCTGGACCTTACCGTCACCGTCGTTCCAGGCGCTGGGTTTGCCCAAAAATCGGCGAGCTTCTCGTTGCCGCCCTTCCAGCCCGGGACCCAATTCACGTTCAAGTTGGTCGGTCCGATCATGAATGCCAGAGTGGCGCTCTAGTGAGAGAAAACCGTTATTTGGTTTATTTGGTTCGTCTCGTTTGTCTGGTTTCACGACACTAATCAGATCAACCAAACAAACAAGACAAACCAGATGAACCAGACAAACCGAGTTCGTAAAGAGGGTTGTCGATGATTGCGGAATGTGTCGGGCTCGATATCGGACAGACGGCCATTAAGGCCGTACGGTTTCGTCGCCGTCTGACCGGGCGTGAATCGGTGGAGTATTTCCACCTGCCCGTACCCTATGGACGTCGGGAACAGACCGAGCCGGCCTTTCGAGCGGCTATGCTCAGAAATTTCCTCTGGCAGCATGGGTTGTATGGGAGCGGGGAGATTGTGACCGCACTCCCCTGTCAGGATGTGTTTGTCAGAACCCTCTCCTTCCCGTTTCGTGATGCCGCCAAGCTTGCGCAGGTTGTCCCGTTCGAAATGGAAAATCTGATTCCCATGCCCTTGGAGGATGTCACGGTCGGCAGTCTGTTGTTACCGCCGCGAGAAGCTCAGGAAGGGGCCTCGAAGGCTAAAGGCTCCGAAGTCCTCGTCACGGCCGCCCCCAAGGAAAAAATTGCTGAACATCTGCAGTTTATGGCGTCCGCTGATTTGAATCCTTCTGCAATCACGATTGACGGCATGGCCCTATTTTCTGTCAGCCAGTTTCTGAAAGAGGAAGGGGCCCAGGTTCCCGGCGATATGGCGATTATCGATGTCGGCGCGTCCAAGACGACCCTGTGCCTGATACATGAGGGCCGTCCAGTGCTGTTACGGACCGTGTTGTGGGGAGGCAATCATCTCACCCACGCGCTCGCTGTCCGCTATGCCTGTAGCTTCGCCGAAGCGGAACGACGGAAGCGGACCATGGCGGTACAGGAAGTCGATACCTGGCTCGAACCTGTTCTCAAAGAATTACGCGTCTCCCTCCATTCCTATGAAGGCACCGTGCATCAACGGTTATCTCATTGCTGGGTCTCGGGCGGCGGCTCGAAACTGAAAGAACTCAGCGAACACATGGCGCGTCAACTGGGATTGCTTCCGGTCGGCCCGCGGCAAGGATTTGGAGCCGGCTGTCCCCGCGCCTTTTCCGTTGCATTTGGATTGGCCATCCATCCGAATATCGTCAGGCCTCGCTGGAAGTCGAGGCTGGCCGGGTCAAGTCTTGCCCTGGATTTCAAGGCCAGCAGCGATGCTGCATCGGAACCGGGACAGGTCTCGAAGCAGGATCGCCGGTTGGCCATGTGGGGTGGCCTCATCCTGGGTATTTTGGCACTGACCGACCTTTCCGTTCGCGTGATGCTGAAAGACTCCACAGTCAAGAACCTCAAGGGAGAGATCCAAGCTCAGTACGAGCAAGCTTTTGGTCCCGGCGCGAATCCCGGTGAAGAATTGGACCAAGCCCGGTATCGAGTTTCCCAGGTCGAAAAGGGACTCTCGGTTGTCGACGGCTCACGCTACAATGTCCTTGCCAGCCTGGCGGAATTAGTGAAGCACGTGCCGCCAGGCACACCATTGACGATTCGTGAACTGACGATAGACGGGACCAGCATCCATCTGGAAGGGGAAACGACGACTTTCGATGCAGTCGAGAAGATCAAGCAGGCCTTTATGGCGACGGAGTCATTTCAAGACGTCACCATTAGTGATACGCGGGTCGGAGCCGTGCAGAACCAAGTCGTGTTTCGCCTGACCTATACGGTGCAACGGCCATGATGCAGATGCTCAAAGAACGATGGCACCATTTCTCACAACGCGAGCGCATCCTTGTGGCCACCGGTGTGACTGTTGTGGCCGCCGCGCTCGTCTTCTTGCTGATCATCGATCCACTCATGGACACGATGGACAAGCTCGATCGACAAGCCCGACGAAAAGCAAAGGACAGCCAGGAGCTTATGCTCGTGGCGCAAGAGTATGTGGCCAAGCAGGCCCGCATTGCCAAGCTCGAACAGCGCATGCCGAACCCGCCGGCTCAGTTTTCTTTGCTGGCCTTCATGGAAGAAGCGACCACGACGGCACAAATTCGCGATCGGATCAGTGGCATGCAGCCACAGGCTCCTATGATCGTGCAGGGTTATCAGGAAACCGCTGTCGATCTTCGTCTCGACGGTGTCTCGCTTCCGCAAATCCTCGCGCTACTCGTGGCCATCGAGCGGGCGCCTTACGACGTGCAAGTGCACCATCTGCAACTGAAACCAAAATATGACAATCCGGCTAATCTCGACGCCACGTTGAGAATCGTGACCTATGCGAAGGTCTGATGAACGTGGTATTGCACTGCTTCTTACCCTCCTCGTCCTGACCCTCCTGGTGGCATTAATTCTCGAGTTCGATGCCGAGGCGAGGCGGGAATACCGCGATGCCGCTGCCTTCCGCGATAATTTTAAAGCCACCGTGCTCGCGCGCGCGGCAGTCCAGGCAGCCCGTGGCGTCTTACAACAGGACAGCGTAAAGGAGAAACAAACGGGACAGGTCTTCGACGCCCCAACCGACCTATGGGCCTTTCCCATTACGAATTACGCCATCGGTGACGGTCTGCTCAACGCGCAAATCGAAGATGAACAGGGCAAACTCAATTTAAACGACTTGGGTACCACTGGAGAGCCTGCCAAAGCGGTCACGGTGAAAAAATTCAAGCGGCTCTTCGATCTCATGCAGATCAATCCCGATTTAGTCGATGCGATCGTCGATTGGGTGGATGACAACGAGGTTCAGGAACCTGCCGGCGCAGAGAGCCTGTACTATCAGGCGCAGCGGCCATCATACAAGGCAGCCAATAGTGCGTTGCAGACACTCTTAGAATTGCGTCTGATCAAGGGGATCACTCCCGAGATAATCGAGAAGCTCTCGAAGGTCGTAACCGTCTTCCCCATAGATGGTGGAAAACTGGTGAATATCAACACAGCCGGCCCCCTCGTGCTTCAGGCCCTCGATCAGCGTATTACACAAAGTATGGCCACGGAAATTATCCAGTCTCGTCCCTTCAAGACCAAGGTCGATTTGGATCGGGTGAGCAGTTTTCAGGAGATAGGGATGCAGATCCGAAGTCAGTACGACGTCAAGAGCGACTTTTTCTCAGCCCGCTTGACCGTGAGTGTGAACGAAGTGACCAGAAATGCGACCGTCGTGCTGCAGCGCGATCCAAACACTGGAATAAGCACGGTGAAGTACTATCGCGTCCTCTAGCGGACGCAATTCTGCCCCCCGCGTGTGAAACCGAAGAGATCGGCGCATGCAACGGAACCCCCAAACAGGTCGGCCAATCTTCAGCTACGTTTTTGATGAACAGATCAATCAGACTGATCACGAGACGGCCAGCCGAAGAAGGTCGGCCTTGCAATGAGATAAAGACGGGATGCTCGAAGCCTTCCTCAACACGTAATCCCTCTCCCAAGCACAACGCGTCGCAAGAATCTTACTCAGCGCGAGCAATGTAACGCGCCGTTAATAATTTAACGCGTCGTTAACACTCCGGTATCAGTCTCATAACATGCGGGAAATATATTCCTGTCGTGTCCTGATCCGCGAATCATATCCATGACAAGTTCGAACTGAGTCAACAATTGTCATCAAACTGGAGTTAGCACCATGAAACTTACTCATCTCATCACGTTCACGGCTTCAGTATGCGCAGTGCTGTCTGGATGCGCTCCGAACACACCCTTTCCGCCAGAAGTCATGGACAAGGTTGCTCCGACGTTTCAGTTTGAGGCCTGGCGTGACGCGGGTCCTTCAAATGAGTCGGGGAAATCTGACTCAGGGATCAAAGTCCTGCTAGGAGGCCGGATCGTCCAGGCTACCAAGGACAGCAAGGGCCTCGTGATTGTCGCGGAGCAACTTCCAATCGTGAACAATCCCGCATATGGGCCCATAGATGTAAATGGCACGAGAACAGGTGACCATGAATTCGCATTTCTCTATGCGGGAGGACTTGATTCGCTGGATCTGATGAAGGGAAACCGGTTCATTATTGTCGGAACAACCACGAGCAGACGGCCGGTCCTGGTGAACGGCCTACCCAAGACAGAGCCATTCATAGTCGCTGACTGCATCCATGTGTGGCAAACAGGCGGGCTTGAGATAGCAGAATTTAAGGAAGATGCCGGAGCGGGTTATTCCTCCCTTCCGGAAAAAACATACTGCGTCGCGAAGAAGTAACGGGGTCAGAAAGAAGCTACTTGAAATGTCATGATGGAGGTATTTGAATGACACGACTGGGGTTCGCAACCATCGCCTGCATGATCAGTCTTGGGGTACTTGTCCATGCTGAAATTGTTCAAGCCGGCCTTGAGGACCTTCTCTATGAGAAGGGGCAGATCACCAAAGAAGAATGGCTCAAACTTCAAGCCGATCGTGAAAAAGCAGGACCGGGAACACAGGGGGCTCCGGCGCCTGGTTCCCCTGCGCTCGGACCAGATCCCGTCACGAATCTCGATCAGCGCTTAGGCATGGTTGAGGAGTGGAAGGCCAAGATCGAAAGACTTCCCTCGCTGGGCGGCAAGTTTAACATCGGATTGAACGCCCTGCAGTTTCTCTACACACATCAGAATGCCGATACTCCCGAGGGCAAAAGCCAAGATAACCTGTCGGTCCGACGGTCTGAGGTACTTATGTATGGGAAAGTCAATGAATACATTCCCAAATGGCATACCCTGATGGAAATGCAGAGCATTAATCTAACCAACAACACACCGGATTGCACTGCCGCGCCGGGAGGCAACTGCTCCGCGAAGGCAGCAGGAACAGGGGCTTCGACCACCATGTTCCGAGAAGCCTACATTGATTTCAGGCCGATGCCCAGCATCGCGCCCAATCTCAACGTCGTTCGGATGGGTGTGTTCCGTATGCCCTTCGGCATTTTCACAGAACAATCCGGCGGTCTCCGCGATGTCATCAGCTCACCCTACCTCAACTCGGTCGGTAGCGGCACAGTGACGCGGAACGGGACCGGGAATAGCACAGTCGGTACGATCGACTTCATTCAAGAGCGCGACTATTTTGCCGATGTCAGGGGCACCTTGTTCCACAAGCTGGACTACGTGGTCGGAATCATGAACAACAATAACTTCCAGGCCAACGCGGTTGGAGCGAACGGCCCCAAGGTCTTCTACTCACGAGCTCGATTTCTGGTGACGGACATTTCGTTTGTCAGTTTTACGGTACTCGCAGGAGAGAGCAACAACACGAATACCGAAATTAACGGGCGTGGGAAAGGAGCCTTTGACCGGTACGGAATCGATTTCCGCTATACCTCGCGCTACCTTCCCGGATTGATGGTGCAGGGCGAATGGTGGCAGGGACATGACGGAGCCAATCAAACCACGGTCGGCACTCCGGCTCAAGGAGCCTGTTTGAACGTGGTCCAGTGCGGTGGAAACGGATCCCCGGGTGTCCAACGGCGGACATGGTATCTTCTCGGAAAATACTTTATTTCGGATGGCCCCCTTCAAAACTATGAGCCGGTCGTGATGTATGAACAGTTCGATCCCAGTACCTCAATGAGCAATGATATGTACACACGTGCCATCGTGGGCTTCAATTACTACTTTGAGAATCTTCCACCCAAGATCCAAAGTAAGATCTCGATCAACTACGAGTTTCGCCACCATCAGGGAACTGGCCCAGGCACTACGGTTCCCGAGACCGATGCCTTCGCACAGAACGTCTTTCTGGCTCAATTTCAGGTCCGATACCAATAGTGGGCATCCGTACTTACCTAGTCGAAAGAAGAGACGGACGATCGGGAGGTGGCGCGAAACGTCAGGGGTGATTATAATGCGCTACCTCCCTTTGCTCATACAGAAGGACCGCATCTCTCGCCGTTTCCTTGTATGAAACAAGAATATTGTCCGCGAAAAGATAACGTTCTGGTGGTACTTATTTTCTCGATCGCTCTCGCGAGCTGTGCATCGAACGTTCGAATCGTCAATGAAACGGCAACGGGAGGAACAGTGCTTTACCCATACATTGAGGAGCAAGATGTGCTGACCTCATCGGAGCGACGGGATGCGCTTCGCCTACTTGAGGAAAAGTGTCCTGCCGGATACCGCATATCTCGTGAAGGAGAAGTTCCTCGAATCGATCAAGCTGTCGACCGAGCGTGGATGGGACAGGTATCCCGGGATGGGCAGGTGTCCCGGGAAAAACTCTGGGCAATCCTATTTGCATGTAAATAGTCTCCCCTTCTTAAGGCATTGGCATGAGGCTCACGGCCTGTGTCATCCTCCTGGTTCATGAGGTAAAGAAGCATGCGACAATCTTCCGATAGGTCCCTTTCTTGTGCCACCTCGTGGCTTACGAGGCGGGCCGGCGTGGCACAGAGCACGAGTACCACGGCTGGGCTCCTGTTCGGCCTTTTGTCTCTGTTTGTGCTGACAGCCTGCGGCGCAACCAGCCAGGAGCGTATTCTCTATCAGGCGTCAGGGATTCAGGTCGGCATCACGAATGATTTGTCAACGAACGAACATGGCGCACCCCCCGTGAGAAATAGGCACCCAGCAAATCTGACCCCGCGAAACGTGCGCTCACTCCTCGGTTCGTTGGAAGTATCGGGGTGGAGCGGGATTGTGACCGGGTTGTTCAGTACTCCACAGCCAAAGCCGGTGTTCACAGAGACTGAACTCGTCGAGTTGGCTGAGCCGCTCGTTGCAGCATTCCGGGAAGCAACCCCACGCGAACGGGTCTTCTTTGCCATCCAGAATACGGATGCACCATATGAAAGTGACCGCACCTCCGGAAGCCTGTTTTTTCGGGACGACTACCTGCATGTGGTGCTCACGGATCACGCCGCATTTTTGCAGGCTGACCCAGGAGGGGGTGAGACGCGAGATCCACGTGATACAAAAGGCATGAAACTATGGGTAGTTGGACCGGCCCAGGCCGCCGTTGTTCCTAAGGAGAAGGAGCCGCACTGGACTGCGTTTGAAAAGGTCCACATCTCGCTCAACCCGATAGAGGTTCTGGCAGGACAGAGATTCCCCCAACCGACAGCAGGCCCATCTCACTCCCAGATCGCACCACCCGTAGCGGGGCAGCAGGCAGTACAAGGCGACACTTCGGCAACAAACACGCCAGAGTCCGTCAATGACCTTCGTCTGCAAATCCGCGAACTCACCAACGCCAATATCGATCTGCGCGCTCAACAGAAAGAACAAGCCAATACCATCGAGAAATTACAAGCCGAATTTGAAAGGCTTCGCAACGAGAAACAAACGGGAGCCTCGAAGCCTTCCCCGGAATCTAAACCCTCTCGCAAGCAGCCCCCACCATAAACGATATACATTGCTGGACTTCATCCACATACACCACCGCAGGAGGCAATCCCCTTAGGTGCTGCCGTACTAATGAAATTTGGGTCTGTCGATTGAGTTTCCCCGCAGCCGGCGAATCACATGCCAGAAGTTTTTGAATCTCCCTGCAAAATTAACAATCCTGTAATACCTCCGTCATCCCATCTTAATCTGGTGGACCTAACATGTGAGGAATTATCCATCTCAACTCGGTTGCGTGGATGAGTAGAAGAATCGCGAGAGTTAACACGTCTGTAACAACGGGGTTACACCACCGTAATAGCACGCCACCATACTTCTGATAATGAAAGGAGTCTCAATGAAACGATCTACTCCCAGGTCCGGTCTGTGGTGCCTCGCGCTCCTGTGGGCGTTTGTCTCCGGTATCCCATCGGCATTTGCCGATGACGCGATCGTGCTGGACCCAGCTCTGAAAAGCTATATCAAAGTCAGCGGGGTATCCGGCAATGTCAACAGCATCGGCTCGGATACTCTCAACAATCTGATGACACTCTGGGCTGAAGGATTTCGCAAACAATATCCCAGCGTCAAAATTCAGATCGAAGGCAAGGGCTCAAGCACTGCTCCTCCGGCCTTGATCGAAGGCACGGCTCAGCTTGGACCGATGTCCCGTATGATGAAAAACACCGAGGTGGACGCCTTCGAAAGAAAATTCAGATATAAACCCACTGCGTTACCGGTCGCCATCGATGCCCTTGCCGTCTACGTCAACAAGGACAATCCGGTCAAAGGACTCACGATGGCACAAGTCGATGCGATCTTTTCCAAGAGTCGGCGCTGGGGCCATAATGAGAACATTCAGGTGTGGAAACAAGCCGGCTTGACTGATGGTTTGGGCGACAGTCCCATCAGTATCTATGGACGAAACTCGGCCTCCGGTACCTATGGATTTTTCAAGGAACATGCCCTGAAAAACGGAGATTACAAGGACGAAGTCAAAGAACAGCCTGGGTCAGCTTCCGTGGTCCAAAGCGTGAGCGAGGATCAAGCAGGCATCGGCTACAGCGGCATTGGGTATCTGACATCCAACGTGCGCGCCGTTCCACTGGCAGAGAAAGACGGTATGCCATATAAAGAAGCCACTCAGCAAAACGCGGATGATGGGTCGTATCCGCTCTGGCGCCACCTCTATCTCTATGTCAACAAAGCGCCCAATAAACCGCTGGATCCGATCGTCGGAGAATTCGTCAAATTCATCTATAGTAAAGAAGGTCAGAAGGTAGTGATCAAAGACGGGTTTTTCCCACTGAAGGCCGACATGATCGAGAAGGAACTCAAGAAACTTGACTAGCGAACCCGGTTCCGCTCCTGCCCCCTCTTCCCTTGCAGGGGTGTACGGCCATACGCCCCTGCACACAGTGACGCACCAGCCGACAAGTCTCACGTGGCGCCGCTTCTTCGATCGGCTGGCTCAAGTCGTCATCACCATGGGCGGCATCGCCGTCGTCTTGAGTATTATCGGAATTTTCGTCTTCTTGGTGAAAGAAGTGGCTCCCTTGTTTTTCGCTCCACAAGGAACCCAGACCGGTCATGTTGCCGGCGTCCCTCCACCAGGAACGTTCCCGCAATCCAGCCTTGTGGGGATGGACGAGCATCAAGAGTTGATCTATCAACTCAGTGGAGGGTCCGATCACCAGATTCGTTTTTTCAGTACGCACTCCGGCACGCCCTTGGCCTACGACCTTCCTCCAGGTTTAGCCAAGGTCCACATCACCTCCATCGCTCGAGCCGTTGGGACCGGTGATCGATTTGCCTTCGGTACAGATGATGGCCGTTTCATTCCCGTCACATTAGAGTTCACCACCGGCTTCGAAGAGGCGCGCCAGATTATTCCAACCGTGACCATTGGATCTCCTGTGCAACTGACGCCCACAAAGGAACGGATTATTCGTTTGGCCTACCAGCCGACGGAGCGAGGAATACGTACCGCAGCCCTGACGGATCAAGGTCATCTATGGTATGCCGCCTCACCATTCGGCCAAGCCCCAGTTGGACTGACCGGCCACGGCACCGAGCTTGTAACCGCCTTCATCTTTGACAGCAGGGGTGAAACACTCTCGGTTGGAACCGCTACCGGGAACCTCTACTACTATGATGTTCGAGACAGTACCAAGCCAAGCCTGACCGAAACCGTTTCCGTGGCTCCGTCAGGCACGTCAGTGACCGCCCTGTCCTACTTGATTGGAGACCGTTCTCTGGTGATTGGCGACAGCGCCGGCGACGTCTCAGTCTGGATGCCGGTGCGGCAGGCTCAAGACAGCTCGATCACTCGCCTTCGCCCAATTCATCAGCTTGACGCACATCCTGCTCCCGTCACCGGAATCTCTCCGTCCCTTCGCGACAAAGGATTCATCACAGGCGATATGCAGGGCAATCTTTTTGTTCACTATTCCACCTCCGCGCAGACTGTGCTCAAGATTCCAGGAAACCATCAAGCGATTCGTACTCTGACATTTTCCTCCAAAGCCGATGGAGCCGTGGCCCTTACCGACCAAGGGGAATTGCTCACCTATTCGATTCACAACCCTCATCCGGAAACGACCGTCGCCACTCTGTTCAAACCCGTCTGGTATGAAGGGTATGAGGGACCGGAACATGTCTGGCAATCCTCCAGCGGAGCCGACGACTTCGAAGCGAAGTTCGGTCTCCTTCCGTTGATGTTTGGCACGCTCAAAGGGACGCTCTACGCCATGCTGGTCGCAGTGCCATTGGCCCTCTTGGGTGCAATCTATACTTCGATGTTCATGCACCCCAATCTTCGAGCCAAGGTCAAACCAACCATCGAGGTCATGGCGGCACTCCCGACCGTTATCCTGGGTTTCCTGGCCGGCTTGTGGCTGGCACCGACGCTCGAACGAGTATTTCCTGCAATGGTCGCCATGACCGTGATTGTACCCGCAAGCGTCGCCATTACGGCGACTATTTGGCAATATCTCCCGGCCACGATCGTTCGTCGTTTTCGCCCTGGGATGGAAACGTTTATCTTGATTCCCGTCATCATCGGAGCCGTCTGGATCTGTCTGGGTTTGAATCAGCCGATTGAGTCCTTCCTGTTTGGAACCGACTATAAATCCTGGTTTGCCGCCCATTGGGGACTCAGGTATGACCAACGAAATGCCCTCGTCGTCGGGTTTGCGATGGGCTTTGCCATCGTTCCTATTATCTTCAGTATTTCTGAAGAAGCACTGTCCAACGTCCCACGTCATTTGATCGCCGGATCTCTCGCCCTGGGAGCCACCCGGTGGCAGACCATGATCAAGCTCGTGCTGATCTCGGCAAGCCCGGGAATCTTCTCTGCCATGATGATCGGCTTTGGCCGGGCCATTGGAGAAACCATGATCGTCCTCATGGCAACGGGAAATACCCCCATCATGGATTGGAGCCTCTTCAACGGCTTTCGCACGTTATCCGCCAATATTGCCGTGGAAATTCCAGAGGCTCCGCATGGAGGCACGCTCTATCGCCTCTTATTCCTCGCGGCCGTGCTCTTATTCGTATTTACGTTCCTGATCAACACCGTCGCGGAGGTGGTCAGGCAACGGTTGCGAACGAAGTATAGCCAGTACTAATGCGCAGCCCATTCAAAACATTCTTTGCCTCAGGCAATGTCTTCATCTGGGGATGCGCCGCCGGTGTTTCGATCTCCCTGCTCATGGTCTTCGGGCTGCTGCTGTTGATCATCATCAACGGCCTGGGATATTTTTGGACCTCAGGTATCGTCGAACTCACCCTCAAAGATGGTCAGCACGTGATGGGGCAGCTGGCCGGACGCGAAGTCATCCCTCGCTCCGTCACGCCCGACCGCCCGGAAGGGAAAGGTCGTCTTCGTGTAAAAATCGGAAATCGTGATATCTACGGGCTTGATTTCAAATGGGTTAATGACGATCAGATTGTCTCACAGACGTATCCGCCGGATACGGTGCTCTTGGAGCGTCGCGAATGGGGCAACATGTACGCCAGGATCAACGCGGTTTACAAAGGAGAGGAGCTTCAGGCGGAGGGGAATGACGCTGGGTGGCTCGCCCTGGGTCCACTGATCACCGCCGCCAATGCCCTCCATCAACAGATCACGCGGATCGAAATCACCGAGATCGGCGCGATTAATTCGGACATCGAGCAGGCACGGTTAAAGATCCGTGCCCTTGGAATGGTACATGCTCTTTCTCCCGGCGCCACAGATTCTCCGGCTCCCGTTATGAATGAGACAGGGCAAATCAAGGACCTCAAGGCGCAGATTGCCGCCGCCGAAGCTCGTTATCAAGAAAAGACCTTGGAGTTGGACGCGCTGCGCACACAGTTCAATGAATACTCCGTCGTCATGGTGGATGCGAACGGCCGGGAAAAGCAGATCCCAGTCGGGCAAATCATTCGAGCCCTGCGGCCGAACGAGATGAGTTTCTTGTACAAGAGTTGGATCTATCTCACGAACGTCTGGTCTGTCCTGAGCAGCGAGCCAAGAGAAGCCAACACGGAAGGGGGCATCTTCCCGGCTATTTTTGGAACCGTCATGATGGTCATCGTCATGAGCCTTGCCGTTGTCCCTTTCGGCGTGCTTGCCGCGCTCTATCTGCGAGAATATGCCAAGCAAGGCGCCTTGGTTCGTCTCGTGAGAATCGCCGTCAACAACCTTGCAGGTGTACCGTCGATTGTCTTCGGTGTGTTCGGACTGGGCTTTTTCATATACGCCATTGGAGGGACGCTCGATACGCTCTTCTTTCCTGAACGACTTCCAACCCCGACGTTCGGCACCGGTGGCATCCTATGGGCATCCCTGACGTTGGCATTACTTACGGTGCCGGTGGTCATCGTCGCTACAGAAGAAGGATTGTCTGCCGTGCCACGGGAGTTTCGTGAGGGATCATTGGCTCTTGGAGCAACGAAGTTGGAAACGATGCTCAAAGTCGTGATACCCTCAGCTCTGCCGGGCATTCTGACGGGATTGATCTTGGCGATGGCCCGGGCGGCCGGCGAAGTGGCACCGCTCATGTTGACAGGAGTCGTGAAGCTTGCGCCTTCGCTCCCGGTAGACAGTTCCTGGCCTTTTCTCCACCTCGATCGAAAGTTTATGCACTTGGGATTTCACATTTACGACGTGGGCTTTCAGTCCCCCAATGTGGAAGCCGCAAAACCCATGGTTTACATTACAACCCTGGTATTGATCACCGTCGTGGTGCTCTTAAATTTTACCGCGATTGTCCTCCGTAACCACCTGCGCAAGAAGTATGCAGGATCGGTGTTATAGAGGATCGTTATGTACCCTTCTCCACCCATGACACAACAGCCGCCTCAATCACAACCGGTTACCTCACCAAGGCTCAACGTGCCGGACACTCATCTCCAGTCGTCAGACAACCGTTCCCATGCTCACGCTGTAAAACTTGCGCTCAATCAAGTCGATTTCTTTTATGGCGACCACCAAGCACTATTCAAAATCGACATTGAGATTATGAAGAATCAGGTTACGTCATTCATTGGGCCATCCGGCTGCGGAAAATCCACTCTGCTGCGATGCCTCAACCGGCTTAACGACTTGATTGAAGGCGCTCGAGTAGAAGGCGCCATGCTGCTTGACGGCATCGATATCAATGGTCACGACGTGGATGTCACCGACCTCAGGAAACGTGTCGGCATGGTCTTTCAGAAATCGAACCCCTTTCCCAAGTCGATCTATGAAAATGTGGCCTATGGGCCGCGTCTTCACGGAATCCGAAATCGCAGCCAATTGGATCAAATCATAGAAGAAGGGCTCAAAGGTGCAGGGCTATGGGATGAAGTGAAAGACCGCCTCCAAGCCAGCGCCTTTGGTCTGTCCGGGGGCCAACAACAACGTCTGTGCATCGCCCGGGCCCTCGCGGTCAAACCGGATGTCTTGCTGATGGATGAACCCTGCTCGGCGCTGGATCCTGTGGCCACTGCAAAAATTGAGGAATTGCTCTTTTCCTTGAAGCAGGATCTGACAGTCATTATAGTGACGCACAACATGCAGCAGGCCGCCCGGGTGTCCGATTGGACGGCATTTATGTACCTCGGCGAACTGGTAGAGTTCGGCCTCACGAAGCAGCTCTTTACCACGCCTTCCAAGAAACAGACGGAAGACTACATCACCGGACGATTTGGATAATCGGTATGACACAGCGCCACTTTGACGATGAACTGGCCGATCTAAAGACCACGCTCCTGCGAATGGCCGGCCTGGCAGAAGATCAGATCGACAAGGCCCTCACCGCACTGGTCACGCGCGACTCGGGCTTAGCGCGCCATGTCATCGAGCGGGACCATCAGGTCAACACGTTGGATGTGGAGATCGACGAAGAATGTATCCGGTTGCTCGCCCTCCATCAGCCTGCCGCACGAGATTTGCGGCTTGTGACGACGGCGATGAAGATCTCCACCGAGCTAGAGCGAATCAGCGACCTGGCGGAGAACGTCTCCGAAAGGACGATCGAGCTGAACGAAGAACCCCAGCTCAAACCCTATATCGATATCCCGCTGATGGGTAAGATGGCACGAATGATGGTGAAGGAAAGCATCGATGCCTTCGTGAAGGATGATGCCGCCCTCGCCCGGAAGGTGCTCACCGACGACGACTTCGTCGATAATCTGATGGAGCAATTGTTCCGAGAGCTGCTGTCATTCATGCTCGAGGACACGCGCACGATTTCACGCGCGATTCGCTTGAGTTTCATCGCCAAATATCTGGAACGGATGGCCGACCATGCCACCAACATCGCCGAGTTGGTGGTGTATCTGGTAGAGGGCAAGATCATTCGTCATACCATCCCGCCGGGAACTTCCGACCGCGATCTCGCGCTGTAATATATCTAAATAATCGTTCAAGCTGTGGTTGAGCTTTTGGGGCTCTACGCGTACGTGTGATCCTTCGCTCCAGGACACCGTGGCTTCCTACACTACGGTGGTGTTCGGCCGATGCAATGTATACGGCGTAGAGGAGAGAGGTCTGCCGGGAAGGATCCGCTATGCGAGGAATTGGGTGGAAAAGAGGGTGTATTCAAATCGATGTCGGCGCAGGACGACTTTGTTGCATCGGGAGAGTTGATCGATGCGGTGGAAGATCTGATTCCAGGTATATTGAGGCATCAGGCAGACGAGCGTATCCAAACTGATGACGGTCTGCTCATTGAGATGGTCAAGAATGGCTGCTGTGAGAGCATCGGATGGAGAAGGCTCCAATTGAACATCCGCAAGTGATTCAAGAAAAGAAGTTATAGGCATCGGTACCTCCAAATAAGATTATGGAAATGAAAGCCCAAGTTGATGGGCGGGCTGCTTGCTCGTCCCCCGTGCCGGGCTGTATCGGACGGCCACAATGCGCATGGCACCCAGCATGAGTAAGATGCCTCCCAGTATTGTGAATTGGAGCCAGTCCCCGCTCGTGAACCATCGTGAGATGACCTCCGTCAGCATCACGACGAGGACGGTGTCGATAATAAACGTGACACGGACACGACCCTCAGAACAGTACGCCAGAGTGGTCTTCAACACTTCGACGACAGCCAGCAGAGTCAAGGTGTCGACCAATATTTGGCGAAGGGCCACTTCCACGTCGGTGGATAGCAGCAGCCGCAGATCGATAAATGTCTTGATGACTCCACCGGCCAAACCAATGAGAATGGTCAGGGTCAGTAGGCTCAAGATGAATCGCGTGCCCAGTTCCCAGACTCGTGTCATGTCATAGGCCGTCAGCGTGATGAATGATCGCTTGAGCCAGCCGCTCGGCAACGTCGGTTCCATTGTGGTGTGTGTCATAGTGCTAATCATCTCCGGATACATTGATCCAGGTATCTCGCCCGAGTGAGGCGATGAAGAGCATGACGCCGATCACGAGAGTACACCCACGCCCATTTGCCAAGAGTGATGTGAAGAGATCAACCTCCATCAGTATGCCTCCATTCTGTCATGAGCTTTGCCACAAACTCCTACGATGTATTGCCTGAGACCTGGTGCAGCAAATCGAACATCTTTTTTTCATACCGCCATCTTACTCAGGACCCATTCCGTGAGCGTCAATTACTCGTAAATTCTCTGTAAATTGTTTACCGAGTGGAGAGGGGCTGGAAGATCAATCTATTATTGGCGACGCGCCACACCTTAGAGCAGTCTCGGCTTCAGGAGTGGCCAGGACCGATCTCGCAAGTGTTCAGCTAACTCCATAGAGTAGCCGAAATCTATAGGCGAAACAGTTGAGCATTAATAACAATACAGCTACTTACACGGTATAGTTCATTTAATGGATTACCCACCCGTTCGTATCATTGTTGTAGAGCCACTGGGTCTGTTACCGTGCGTCTCGATCACACGAATGAAAGGCGCCTGTGACTTCAGTCGACAGTCTCATGCTCGAGGCGAAACAAGCGATCTTGGATGACCATCATCGCCGTTTTCAAACCCTCCACCAGGAAGGCCGGTGGGAAGAGGCGATCCACCAAATTCATGTGACCCTAAGCTGTGCGGCAGACCTCCTCGATGAATCGCTTCGAATCCTTGACGAAGCCATTGAAACCCACAAAGGTATTCCGTCCGATAGCTCCCCTCCTCCCCCTCCTCATGCAACCACCTGAAGAATGGGCGAAGGGTCTCCTTAAAAAGTATCATCCAGTCTAAAACATTCCCGGGCATAGGTTTCGTTAATACAACCGTAACATTGAAGGACTATCCTTGCGCGGCGTCAGTAGGATTCTTTGATTCAACAGCATCACGCCGGCCACAGAGGGAGAACATATGCCCCCGGCTCCCAAGAAAATTCTGATCGTCGAAGACGAACCGGATATTGCCCAGTTGGTGAAGCTCTACTTGGAGAAGGAAGGGTTTCACACGACTGTCGCAAACTCGGGGGTCGATGCACTGAAGCTCATGAAGGCCGAGCGTCCGGACCTTCTGATTCTGGACCTCATGCTTCCAGAAATTGACGGCATCGAAGTCTGTAAGAAAATCCGCACCGTGCCGGACACCGCGCTCCTTCCCATCATCATGTTGACGGCCAAAGCGGAGGAGTCCGATACCATCATTGGGCTCGAACTCGGGGCCGACGACTATGTGACGAAACCCTTCAGTCCCAAAGCATTGGTCGCCAGGGTAAAAGCACTCTTTCGCCGCCTCGAACGGACAGATGATCATAAGCAATCATCCTTTAGGTTTGGGCCCCTTTTCATGGATCTCTCCAAGCATGAGGTCACTGTGAAGAGCAAAGAGGTGTCGCTGACGGCCAAGGAGTTCGGGCTGCTTGAACACCTGCTGCGTCATCCTGGGCGCGTGCTGACACGAGATGTTCTGCTCAACACCATATGGGGCTATGACTACTACGGCACAACGCGAACCGTGGATGTGCATATCCGCAGGTTGAAGCTGAAGATCCCGCTGCTTGATGACGCCATCATCTCGGTCAAATCATTGGGGTACAAATTATCGGATCAGACTTCCGAGAAATAGTGCTCACCAGCGATCTGTCACATATGATTCGGGCATGGTCTCTCCTCATTTCCGGCTGCCTCCTGCCCTTCCTGTTGTCTTGTAGCTCTCCCGAGTGGCAGGATTCGAAGCGAGCATAGGACAGATTTCACAGGACCGCCTGATCCGCCAAGTCAGTTCTGGAATTCCATATGTGCGGACCGCCAATGTCCTGTGTACCTTCACCATTTTCCCACTGCAATCTAGACCCGCAATACCAATGGCCCATCTCTTTTCTTAGTGATTGCTTCCCCTCCGTGCATCTGCGACATTTAATGACCCTGTAAGGAGCCGGTTATGGCTCGTGCGAACAAGTCTCCCTCACAAGCATCAGATCCCCTCACGCTCAAACCGGCTGTCACATCTATGGTCGAGCGGGAAATCAAGCTGGCGATCGATGACCATTTCCGGCTGCCTCCCCTTCCCGGTACCCCGCTGCCGCGACGCCTGTTGACCTCAACCTACTACGACACCCACCAGTACGACCTGGCTCAGGCGAGGATCACCCTCCGTCATCGAATCGAACGCGGGAAACAGGCTTGGCAGTTGAAACTTCCCCTGCTGAAGAACCGGCAGGAAGTTGAACTCGTCGATCGCCAGTCCCGTCCACCGACCACGTTCCGCGATCTGCTCTTTGTCCATCTCGGGCGACGGCGGCTCGTG
>OELA01000169.1_pt1 | contig 17489 bp, 17 predicted proteins | sample 1503161 | NCBI WGS metagenome assembly OELA01 (sample SAMEA104379559, study PRJEB20068) | metagenome | biome: 1000743; feature: 77; material: 1998 | place: USA | collected 2012 | depth 25 m
GGCAAGGTGAGCAACTCTTCCATCGTACGTGGGACCTGTGTGCTGAAGCGCTCGGTCACGGCTTTGCCGCAGGCGATGAGATGTTTCGCTTTGTTCTTAAAGAAGCCGGTGGAACGAATGAGTTCTTCGAGTTCAGGGAGGTTGGCCGCAGCCATTTCAGTCGCGGTTGGATACCGCTGAAAGAGTGATGGCGTGACCTGGTTGACTCGCTGGTCGGTACACTGGGCGGAGAGGATCGTAGCCACGAGCAGCTCCCAAGGGGACCGATGGTCGAGTTCCATCTTTGGGTGTTGCATCGTCCTTTCGAGCGTTTCGGCAATCGCTCGCAGACGTTTCCTATGATCCGATGAAAGCAGGGATTTCGTTGCCATGCTGGTTCCAAAGGGGGCCAATTGTGCAACTGGTTAAGGTCGAGATGCAAGTGTGAATGTCGGAGCCGCCGATTTTTGGGAAGAGCCGCCCGCCGGGACGAGTACGGCCAACCGTTCTTCAAGGTGCTGGATGAGAGGGGGCAAGGTCTCCTGATGGAGGGACGAAATACCAATCGCATCGTAGCGCCGGCATAGGGCCTCCGCTTGCCCGGTCGGAAGCTGATCGCATTTATTGAATATGAGGACCCGTGGAAGCTGATCGAGTGTGAGACTTTGAAGTACGACGTCGACCGCGGCAATATGGGCGTCCAGATCCTTCGTTCCTGCGTCGACGACATGCAAGAGGAGATCGGCATCGCGCAACTCGTCCAATGTCGTTCGAAAGGCTGCGAGGAGATCTTTGGGCAGGTCGCGAATAAACCCCACCGTATCGGTGATGATCACTTCACGGCCTTGGGGAAAATGCAGTCTGCGGCTCGTGGTGTCGAGTGTTTCGAAGACACGTGGGGCCGTGCTCACCTGACTATTCGTTAAGGCGTTGAGTAACGTGGACTTGCCGGCGTTCGTATAGCCCACGATGGAGAGGACCGGGAATTCTTGCCGGACACGGCGTGATCGCCGTTGGTCTTGATGGCGGGCAAAACCCTCAATCTCGTGCTCCAGATGGTCGATGCGTTCTCTGATGCGGCGTCGGTCTGTTTCGAGCTTCGTTTCACCGGGGCCTCTGCTGCCAATGCCGCCGCCCAAGCGCGAGAGGCTCGTTCCTTGACCGGAGAGACGGGGGAGCAGATAGCGAAGTTGCGCCAACTCGACCTGCACCTTGCCTTCTCGGCTATGCGCCCGTTGCGCAAAGATGTCGAGAATCAGCTGGGTCCGATCGATCACCGTCAGGTCGGTGATCTCCGCAATCTCGCGCACCTGAGCCGGAGGCAAATCTTGATCAAAAATGAGGAGGTCTGCGCCTTTTTGCATGGCGTGCATGAGCACGTCTTTGAGCTTGCCGCTTCCCAGCTGAAACCGGTGCTGGCCGCTATGCGTGCGTTGCACTAAACGGTCGATCACCGTGAGATCCGCAGAGGAAGCCAGTTCTGCCAGCTCGGCGAGGCGTTCTTCTTGCTCGGGCTTACTCTTGGGCGACGCGCTTACGAGGATGGCGGTCTGACCCTGGTCCGTTGTATGCGATCCGCTCTGGCGTTGAAGGTCGGACTCCAGTTCATGAATGAATGTCTCGAAACTCACCGGACATTGATGCACCAGTGTGGGTTTGAGCAATGTATATAACTGCCTCTGGGGAGTGGGTGGATTCAGATGGGCCAGAGAGAGCAACCCCGGTTCGCCCTTGGGGGTGACAGCCAAGACGCCGATCATGTCAAGTCGGAGGAGACCCAGGATGGTGAGATCTTCTTGACTCAGGGGTTGGTCCTTTACCTGAGAGCGGATCAGGCGAAGACCCCTCAGCGATCGTGGGCTTGCACGATGTGCGGCCAGTGTCGTCGGCGAGGGTTCAGTGCCCGAACCGACCAGAACGTCTTGTACTGCCCCACGTCTGTTCAGGACCAGTCCGATGGGACGGCGGATCTCGTGCGTGAACTGTGCGAGGGTTTTTGCGGCTTCAAGCGAGAGGACTTGATCCACGGGCACACGTCGGCGATACAGTCGCTCAAGCATTGCGAGCTGGCCAGCGCGGAGACCGAGGACCTGTCCGTAAATTCCTGGAATGGGCGTCGTTTCCTTATGGTCGTTGGTGCGGTGGCCTGTACAACGGATCAAGCCAGCGAGGCTTGGGCATCGATGTCTAGGGGTGCACGGAGGCCCGCACGCAGAGCTTGCCTCCCCGCTGCCGCGATCATGGCGGCATTATCCGTACAGTAGGCCAGCGGGGGAAGGCTGAGGCGCAGGTCTTCGGATATGGCACGTTGTTGGAGCAGCGCTCGAAGCCGTGAATTAGCGGATACCCCTCCAACGACAGCCAACCCATGGACTCCGGATGACCGTACTGCGGCAAAGGCCTTCTCAACCAATACGGTTACGATTGCCTCCTGATAACCGGCCGAGAGGTCAGCAACTCGCGCTGCGCGAGACTCCTCATCCATCACTTGAAGTTTGTAGAGCAAAGATGTCTTTAATCCGCTATAACTAAAATCAAGACTCCCCTTCTTGAGATAGGAACGGGGAAAAGCAATGGCATCCGGACTCCCTTCTCTAGCTAAACGATCGATCGCTGGCCCCCCAGGGTAATCTAATCCAAGTAACTGGGCGCCCTTGTCAAAGGCCTCCCCTGCCGCATCGTCTCTGGTAGCGCCGAGGAGACTGCAATGACCGCTGGCCTCCTTATGGTAAAGGTGGGTATGTCCACCCGAGACAACCAGGACCACGCAGGGTAACGGAAACGCTGGATCCTGCAACCAGGCGGAGGCGATGTGGCCCTCGAGATGGCTCACACCGATCACCGGAATATTTAAGGCGTAGGCCAGTGCTTTTGCATAGTTAACCCCGACGAGTAACGCGCCGGCCAGGCCGGGTCCTTGAGTGACGGCGATCCCGGTGAGATCCGTCCAGGAGAGATGGGCCTGTTGCAGTGCCTCCGCGGAGACCCCTTCAATCGATTCAATATGGGCACGGGAGGCAAGTTCGGGAACGACACCGCCGAATCGCTGATGAACGGCATGCTGCGATGTAATAATGTTCGAAAGGACGGTGCCATCTTCGGCAAGCACCGATGCGGCCGTTTCATCGCAGGAGGTCTCGATGCCGAGAATAGGCCCAGGTGTCCAAACGGAGGTCGATCGCTCAACAGTGGTCATCTTGATATCTCGCCGATCACCCTGAGTGGGGGGATAACACGTGCGTGACATGGTCGAGGGACCAAATAACACAGCCCTTGTGGCCGCTGGCGCCACAAGGGCCGTATCGTACTCTATGCGATGGCGTCGCGCAGGTACAGGGCCAGGAGATTAGACGCCAGCCATTGCCTCTTGCTCGATAAATGCCGGGGCTCCGTCACGCAGCACCACGCGGATCTTTCGGCATTCCTTGAATCGGCCTCTGATCATCTCTTCGGAGAGTGGGTCACCGATCGCGCGCTGAATCGTCCGGCGCATCGGTCTGGCTCCGTAGAGCGGTTCATAACCTTCTTTGATCAACCATTGCTTGACGTCGTCCTCAACTTCGAGCTCGACACCCTTATCGAGCAGACGAAGGTTGAGTTCACCCAAGAGGATCTCGAGAATATTGTAGAGATGTGTCTTGTCCAATTGATGGAAGACCACAATCTCGTCTATCCGATTTAAGAACTCCGGGCTGAACGATCGGCGTAACTCTCCCAACACTTCTTCTTTCTTATGCCGTTCCTGATCGCCTTCCGTGCTCTGGAATCCGAGGGAGACCCCCTTCTGAATCATCTTGGTCCCGATATTGGAAGTCATGATGATGACGCAATTCTTGAAATCGACTTTGCGTCCGAGGCTGTCGGTAAGGACCCCGTCGTCCAATACTTGTAACAGGATATTGAATACATCGGGATGGGCCTTTTCGATTTCATCGAACAGGACCACTGAATAGGGCCGACGCCGAACCCGTTCAGTCAATTGGCCGCCCTCTTCATATCCGACATACCCCGGAGGGGCTCCGAAGAGTCGGGAACTGGTGAACTTTTCCTGGTATTCGGACATGTCAATCCGAATGAGTGCATCTTCACTATTAAAGAGAAACTCTGCCAGCGTTCTTGCCAGCTCGGTTTTTCCGACCCCGGTCGGTCCCAGGAAGATAAAGGACCCGATAGGTTTCCGTGCGTCCTTCAGTCCAGCGCGTGACCGCCGAATGGCCCGGGCCACAGCTGAGATCGCTTCGTTTTGTCCGACGACGCGTTTATGGAGGAACTCCTCCATGCGAAGCAGTTTGTTCGATTCTTCTTCTTCTAGTTTGAAGAGGGGAATGCCCGTCATCTTGGAAACAACATAGGCCACGTCTTCTTTTCCAATGGTCGGCTTGTTCTTCTCCTGATTCTTTTTCCACTCGCGTTTCGATTCATCGAGGAGTTTGCGCAGCCGTTCTTCTTCCTCGCGATGACGAACCGCTTCCTCGAAGTTCTGCATTGAGATAGCCAATTCCTTTTCACGCGAGACCTTTTTGAGCTCCTGCTCCATCGCTTTCAGGTCCGAGGGCAGCGCATATGTCTGCAGTTTTGCCCGTGATCCTGTCTCATCGATCAAATCAATCGCCTTGTCCGGGAGGAAACGGTCGCTAATATATCGGTCGGACAGCTTGACCGCTTCGAGGATCGCCTCTTCGGAAATCTCAACGCCATGATGTTCTTCATAGCGATCTCGTAGCCCTTGAATAATCAGCACGGTCTCTTCGTTGCTCGGCGGCTGGACGTGAATCGGTTGGAACCGTCGCTTCAGCGCTCCGTCCTTTTCAATATGCTTTCGGTATTCATCGAGAGTCGTGGCGCCGATGCATTGGATTTCGCCGCGCGACAAGGCGGGCTTGAGCATGTTGGACGCATCAATGGATCCCTCCGCTGCCCCTGCTCCCACCAGTGTATGGAGTTCATCGATGAAGATGATGATGTTTCCTGCTTGGACGATTTCCTTCATTACGACTTTCAGCCGTTCCTCAAATTGGCCGCGGTATTTCGTTCCTGCAACCAGTGAACCGAGATCGAGTGCGATGACGCGTCGTGAGAGAAGATTATCCGGCACTTCGGACTGGATGATCCGCTGGGCAAGACCTTCCACAATGGCGGTCTTGCCGACCCCGGCTTCTCCTATGAGTACGGGATTGTTTTTTGAACGGCGACTCAGGATCTGAAGTACCCGCTCGATTTCGTCGGCTCGCCCGATGACGGGATCTAACTGCCCTGCTTGGGCAAGCTGAGTCAGGTCGCGACCGAACTCATCGAGTGCCGGTGTGTTGCTCTTCCGGTCGCGCTCACGCGGGGCGGATTTCCGCAGGAACGTCACGGTCAATTGCCTGGCGGTCAGAAGATTGGCGCCTAAGCTGCGAAGGATCTTTCCACCAATCCCCTCCTCTTCACGGAGGAGACCCAGCAGGAGGTGTTCACTGCCGATATGATTGTGTCCAAGGAGACGGGCCTCTTCGACTCCGTATTCGATGACCTTCTTGACCCGTGGGCTGAAGGGGATCTCCCCGAAGGTCATGGTGGTCCCTCCGCCCGGCAGATTCCGTTCAATTTCCAAACGGATTTGTTCGGTCGAGAGTCCCATCTTTTTGAGGATCATCAAGGCGATTCCGTCTGATTCACGGAGGATGGCCAGGACGAGATGCTCGGTTCCGAGATAGTCGTTTTGATGACGCTCAGCCTCTTCCCGCGCCAGGATGATGATCTTCCGACCCTTATCCGTGAATCGCTCGAACATCCTGCCTCCTTATTAGGTGGAGCCTATAACCGGTTCGGTGTGCACAAACCTATCAAAAACCTGCCTAATTCTAACTAGAAGGGTTTTAGGTGTCAAGGCTGCGAGATAATCGCACAAGCCAACAATTTGGACGAACGAAATCGATGGCTCAAAATTTCTGTCACCTGTTGGTTCGTTGACTTCAAATGAACCCTCCCGATAGAATCCCGTGCTTTTCACCGGTATCTTCATCGTAGCTCGGCAGGATCTTAGTAATGAAAAACAAGAGTATCGGGATTCTAACCAAGCCCAAGTTTCCTGAGGCCATGAGCACGCTGCAGGACGTGGTTCGGTGGCTCAGGGCTCGAAGCATCGATGTAGTTTTGGACAAGACGTCGGCAATTCTCCTCGGTGAACAGGCGGCTTATCAGGAAGTGTCGTTAGCACACAAAGCAGATGTACTTCTGGTCTTGGGCGGCGACGGGACCATGCTCAATGCGGCACGACTAGCCGGGGAACGAGGCATTCCCATCCTCGGAGTCAACATGGGCGGACTGGGGTTCTTGACTGAGGTCCGGCTCGAGAGCCTCTATCCGTCGCTCGAACGGGTATTTGCGAATGACTTTGTTCTCGATGAGCGGCTCATGCTACGGACCCATATTCATCGGCCTGGAGAAACGGTTGCGCAAGGGGTGGTGCTGAACGATGTGGTGATCAACAAGGGCACGCTCGCCCGCATGATCGAACTGAGGATTGCGATTCAGGGACGGTTCGTGACCAACATGCGTGGCGACGGGTTAATCATCAGCAGCCCAACCGGATCGACGGCGTATTCTCTTTCAGCCGGTGGGCCCATTATCGATCCGGCAGTCCAGTCATTGATCCTGACCCCGATTTGCCCTCATACCCTGACCCATCGGCCATTGATCGTGCCCGGTAACACCGAGATTGAAGTCACACTCACCAGTAAAGATGACGGCGCCATGGCGACGCTTGACGGACAGGTGGGAGTGGCAATTGCGCAGGGAGACATAGTCGTAATTCAGACTTCGGAGCAGCGGACCCGCTTAATCCGCTTTCCTGAGAGCAACTACTACGACGTGCTGAGGGAAAAACTCAAATGGGGGGATGGTTAGACACGATGCGGCCTGTCTGTTATGCCTGCCCACGCTCGATCAGTCCGATCATTTCCTGATTGCTGGCGTATTTGAATTCTCCTATACAATCAGTCTCCTTCTTGTGAGCCTTCTCAGCTGCCTCAAGTGCTCGGAGACTCTTCACATCCACCGGATGGCTTTTCCGATCATTCAGGATCGTCTTCAACTTGTCGAGGATGACCTTTGTATGGTTACCGGGCTGCTTGGTCGCCAAATATCGGCTCACCACTTCTGCGCACCAATCCCCGTCCCGCTTGGCGATACCCACTAAGCCTTCGCTCGCTTTCCTTGCCCATCCGGCGAGAAACACCCCGTCGAGAATCTTGCCAGTCGTTTCGTCATAGGCTTGGAAAAGGGCATCGTCTGGATCGTTACCGGTCTTATTGGGATTCGTGACGAACATGCCGCTCTTGTACGGCAATCCGACGGTTTCATCGACCTTATCACCGACGGCAAAGATCACGGAGTCGCAGGGGAACTCATAATACTGTTTCAGTCCGACCGCGACGGTATCGTCGCCTTTTGGTTCCAGCTTGTTGTCTTCCATCTCCAGCCCGCGCACCCGATTGTTTCCGTCAACCAGGATGCGCTTCGGAGAGGCCAAAAACTTGAAACCCATCTTCGTGTCGCTGACAATCGGCTCACATTTTACAAACTCACCTGTCAGGCTGGTGAGTACTTCCGCTGGATTCTGGCCGACCGCTGCAAGGCGATCTTTGATACGAGCCACCTCTTTGGTGATCCCTTCCATATCCATGTTGGCGCAGACCGCTCGAATTTCCTTTGGATTGTACTTTCGCTCGGCAGGCCCACGCCGCACGATTGCGGTGACCCGCTCCACTTTTTTGTAGCGGACCAGCCAGTGTGAGATGTCGACCATCACGTCCCCTGCTCCGATGATGGCCACATGCTTGCCCATGTCAAACGGGCGATCACCGAATCCAGGGAGCCGATTAAAGTGGTATACGACATCCTTCGCGTGGAATACGCCCTTGGCTGAGTCCCCTTCCACGCCGATGGCTTTGGTACCCTGCGCGCCGATAGAAAATACGACCACGCTGGCACCAAGGTTTCTGACCTCCTCGACCGTGAGATCTTTATCGTTGCCGATGGATACATTTCCAAAATAATGGACGTTTGGTCGTTCGAGCAATTCCCAGTACTGTTTCTTGAGACCGCCGCGGAGTTTGAGTTTTGAGGGGAAGATCCCATATTCAGCCAACCCGCCAAATTTAATATCTCTATTCAGAATAATCACATCATGGCCGGCCTTTGCGAGGGTGCTGGCGACCGCCATCCCTGCCGGCCCGGCGCCGATCAGAAGAATCACGTGTGAATTCGTTGCACCCATGAGTTATTTCCAAGGAAAATCGGACAGTGAAGTGCCCAGAACCCCAACAGTTCCGCGGACTTTAGCATAGGGGCTTCTGCGCTGTCAAAGCTGAATGGTCGGAATTGAAGGACTACAGAACCAGAGGACCCGGTGCGAGGGCGTAAAGCCATCGTCACCGGGTCCTTGTTTAGGCAGCTATGTTAGGTGCCGGGATGATCCCGGTGCTCTAAGCAAATTCCTAATGGCAGTTCTCGGAGGGAAGATTGTTGAGCGGATTCTTTTGCGTGGGCGACAGTTTCGTACACCATTCGGGCGGCAGCTTCTGTACCCATCCGTTATAGATATTGGGGACAGGCAATACACCCTGGCCGCCCTGGCCATTATTCCCCGTGATCGCATCATCGTGCGGGGCGCTGTTGTTGGCAAGGACTACCCAACCGGCAATCACGGCATTCTCCGCATGACCATTGTTTAACGGATCGTAGTCCAACACGATCAAACGGTTGGCAAACTTACTGGTAACATAGGCATAGTACCCACCACCAGCTTTTGCACCGAAGTTCACCCCGTGGCACCCTGGATCACAAGGAAGTATCTTCACAACTTGGTTGGTGGCCGTATCCAGAATGGTAATGGTGCCACCCAAGGTATTCCCCGTGACCACATATTTCCCGTCCGGACTCACAGGAGTTTGGATCGGCAATCCGCCTATCAAGCAAGGAGTCCCCCCCAAAAGGGTCGCGGTGCAGTTGAAGCCTGGTTGGTTGGTCGAACCGCTGAGCGGGTCATAGCCAAGAAGCAACGAGATATTGGGCCCGCCACTTTGTAGGCCTTGCATGTCAATGACCGACAGATCGTGGCCGAGGTAATTCGACACATAGTATTTACTCGAATCGGGCATCATGCCGACCGCAATGGACAGCGCTCCTGTCGGGAGCTTCGAAACCACCTTGTCTAGAGGGAAGTCGAAGAGAGACGAGTCGCCCGTATTGGCATTGGGGGTGGCCATCGTCAGACCGTCATGCCCCATCCAATGGGCATGGGGTTGAGTTGGATTTGTTGGATGGAGGGGATCTTGCATTGAGATCACGCGATGTTTCGTGAGTAAACCGGTCGCCGGGTTCCGGTTCAGTTCCACCACACCATCTTCGCCATTGAGCCCGACGTGGACTTGTTGGGTGTCCACTCGCGTCATGACATGCGCAGGATCGTTACCGACCTCGATTTCCTGTAAGAGTGTTCCCTTCTTGCGATCGAGGACATACACACTCTTGCCATGCCATTCCGTCTGATAGATCTGGTCCTGATCGTGGCTTGGCCACATGTTGTGGCCATTGTTCATTTTCTGCGCAGGCAACGCGATTTTTTGTTTGACCTCCCAATTGTTTGTCGCGGCATCGACTTCCACCACGCTGATCGTTCCAGGGAAATTCGCTATTTTCCCTGCGCTCAACTCAAACTGGGTATCGACCCAGACTTCTCCAACCCCATTCTTGGATGGTTTCACCTGGACGGGGATCTTCTTACCATCATAACCTTGAGCACGGACTGCAGCACCTAACGGAGCGACGATCGGGGTGTTGCCGGAATAGACGCGGATCGGCACCTCAGGATAGGTTGGCTGGTAAATTTCGCCAACCTTGGTATAGTCTTTCCAATTGGAGGGGTTGGTCACGATGAAGAATGCGCGCAACAACCGAAGCGCCAGATCCGAAGCGCTATCGAAGGACCCTACCGACACCAGCGAGATCTTCTTGCCGATGTCAAGTCCTTCGGTGTCCTTATCGTCAACGATGACGGCTCCGAGCATGTAGGGATGGAGCTTACACACAAAGACATACAAGCCCGGCGTAGTTAGGATCACTTGATGAGTATCCTGATTCGCCGCGGGCTGGTCAATCAGTTCTCCCGGCTTCGCCTTTGACGGCCAGATCAGGCTCGTCACGGTGTGCCGAGATTCGACCTGTTGAGTAAATTTTACGGTATCGCCCGGTGCAGCAATGGCCAGGGAACGGGTCCCGACAATATCCACACCAGTATCAAACCATCGCCCTGGGACATCATTCACCGTAAAGTTTACAGTTTTGGCGAGGGCGAGATCGCTCGCGCCATAGAGCAGCCCAATTGCCATAAGGAGTATTCTAAGAGTCTTCATTCTGCCTCCTAAGTGAAGAACATATTTATTGGCCATCACTATAAAAAAACAGGGCTAGACAATTCTTTTTGTGTGTGCCGTTGGCCTCCTTTCTTTGAGCGTTGCGTGCTATTCGGGATCACTTGATCGCTCTCCCCACTGTTCATTATTTGTCGGTTATGAAGCCCGGAACGCTGTCCTCGATTGATTCCGTTATTCATTGACTCAATGGATCAATCCCGTCGTACCCCGTTATCCCTTTACCCCTACCGATCGCCTCGTTCCCCATTTTTCTCTGCTTCCGCCTTTCTCGCCCAGTCTTGCTCGATCAACTGCTGCGCCCGGGCTCGGACTCGTTCGTCCTTATCTTCGAAGGCTAGGATGAACGGATCCACCGCTCCCGGGGGAGCTTCTCGCGCCCAGGCCTCGAGGGCCCTGAGTCGTACGAGTACACTCGGCGAATTGAGTTTTTGGGCCATAGACTCTGGTACAACCAAGCCCCCCACTGTGTGTCCTGGCTCAGAAGATAGAACAGGTCCCGTGGAGGGACTGTCCCCTCCCGGAACTGTCCCCATTCCTGACGCGGGGCCTGGGCCATTGACCGAAGCAAGTGACGAGAGCCTCGATGATGGGGGGGATGCCTCGTTGCGTGGGAACGGACCCTGCTTAGACAAGGGTGGCTCTCCCATACTCGTATTCTGCCCAAGGTTCGGTGCGTTGTCGGACACCGGAGATCCGCAGGCAGTCAGCCCACCTAGAAGCATCAAGCTTAGGAGCAGTGCCAGATGGCGGCACGGCAGATGCCGGGACGGTTGCAGTGGAGGCATATTCTCAGGCCTTTCAGATAACGCGGGCGATGAGGGCATAAAAAGCGGTGTTCCCGTGGGATTATTTTTCACAAAAAATACCTTTTGGTTGTCTTGTATTTGCCTATAAGTTGTGGGATCTGCTCTAGTCTGTCTGGTGCCAGCCTGAGTCTTGAAGCGAGGCGCCCGTCACTGCGCTGTACTCATTTCATGCCGTCCCAAGCTGGGCAATACGTCTAGCCGTTTGACTCGTAATTGACAATGCGCCAGATGACGTACAAACAAACGCGTAATCCGCTTCTCAAGCTCGATCCACTTGACCACCCTCATTGAGGTCTCTGAGACCCCGCCGAATCCGCACAATTGCTTCGGCTCTTGTGTGGACGTCAAGATGCAAATAAATACGCTGCAGATGCTTCTGAATGGTGCGTGGACTGACCGCAAGTGCAAGTGCGATTTCCTTGTTCGACATTCCTTGCTGGAGCCAGGACAGGACTTCGCTTTCTCTCTTTGAAAGACCATCACGCATTTTCTCTGTTTCCGACACACCAATTCTTTTTCAGTGAAGGCAAATGGCTTCGCCGAAGTGCAAGATACAAACCAATGCTGCCGATCGGATAATTGGACGGGTTTGTTATCAAATGTTGAGCTTTGTGCGGAAACTTTGACTCTGCTGGAATGATGGACGGAGGCGAGAACGAAGAAGGAGTGAATCCTGTGGATCAATTCAGATTCATGCCGTATGGAAAATGATCCTCCTGTGTTGGAGACAACGGAAAATCCAGTTGCGAAATTATCAATTCTATGACGTCCATCACGGAATCACGGTAGCCGTGGAGGAGAGCTGGCTCAGAAGAAGCTTCTGGAATGAGATGCGGACATGATGAGCAACCTATTATCCGCCTGCTTGTCGGGAGCCTGGACCTCTCACATTGCATGCGTCGAATAAGCGCAGTGCTAGCTTCGCTGTCTCTACCCCCCTGCACTTCCAACGGGCCCACCTGGCTCGGTCATACGCCATGGGTCGAGCAATTCAGTGAGCCGCTTGTCTGACAAGACTTTTTGTTCCTTAGCCATCCGGCGCACGGTCTTGCCTGACTTGTAGGCATCTTTGGCGAGTTTCGCGGCAGCCTCGTATCCGATCTCCGGAGCCAGCGCGGTGCACATAGCGAGACTCTCTTCGATCAAACTCTTGCAACGCTCCTCGTTGGCTTTGATACCATCGATACACTTGACCGCGAAATTGGTCGCGGCAGTCGCAAGGAGTTCAATGGACTGTAATACGTTATAGGCCATGACCGGCAGCATGACGATCAGTTCGAAATTGGCGGCCTGCCCTCCCACAGTGACCGTCACATCGTTTCCAATCACTTGCGCACAGACCATCGTCACCGATTCCGCAATGACGGGATTTACCTTTCCCGGCATGATGGAAGAACCTGGCTGTGTCTCAGGCAAATTGATCTCCCCGAGCCCACAGCGCGGGCCGGAGCCGAGCCAGCGTATGTCGTTGGCGATCTTCATGAGGCTCACGGCGATAGTCTTCAACTCCCCGCTCGCTTCGACCAACGAATCCTGAGTCGACTGCGCTTCAAAGTGATTTTTTGCTTCGATAAATTTGCAGCCGGTCTCTTTTGAAATAATTGCCAGCACCTTGGCTGAGAATTTCGGATGGCAATTGAGCCCCGTGCCGACTGCTGTACCGCCGAGCGCGACTTCGCTAAGCACGTCTTGCGATCGCTTGACGCGTTGAATGCCCAATTCAATCTGCCTTGCGTACCCACTGAATTCCTGTCCCAATCGCACAGGGGTTGCATCCTGCAGATGGGTGCGGCCAATCTTGACGACCTTGTCGAACTCTTTGGCTTTGCGGGCGAGCGATTTCTGCAGGCAGGTGAGCGCAGGAATGAGCTGCTGTTGCATCATTTCCCCTGCGGCGATATGAATCGCCGTGGGAATCACGTCGTTGCTGGATTGGCCCAGATTGACGTGGTCGTTCGGATGCACCACCTTGCTACCCCGCGCCCCGCCTAACAACTCGGTGGCACGATTGGAAATTACCTCGTTAGTGTTCATGTTCGTCGAGGTTCCTGAGCCTGTTTGAAAAATGTCCACGGGGAATTCCGCGTCGAGCTTGCCCTCTACCACTTCTGTCGCGGCCTGGTTGATCGCGTCTGCTGATTTCTTATCGAGGAGGCCCAACGAATGATTAATGGTTGCGGCAGCACGTTTGATCATCCCCATTGCGCGGATCATGGCGCGGGGGAACCGCAAAGAGCTAATCGGAAAGTTCTCGATGGCGCGGGCGGTCTGCACACCATAATAGGCCGCAGCCGGTACGGCAAGCTCGCCCATGGTATCCCGTTCGAGTCTGGTGGCATTCGTTGATGTCGCAGTTTTGTCGATCTGTGTGTGCTTCATGCGTTCCACTCCATGGTAAGGGTTCTCACTGGTTGCGGGCGTCATGATAAACTTAGGCCGCCTGCTCGCACAAGGGTATGGAGACGGACTTGGCTCACGTCACAGTCGAAGCCTACGCTGGGTATAAGGGTGAGGAGACGCCCCGGGCATTTACGTTGGAGGGAAGCCGATTACTCGTGAGTGAGATCGTGGCGCGGTGGTACACGGAGACGCATAGTTATTTTCGGGTGTGTGCCAGCGACCAACATCGGTATGTGTTGAGGTATGATCTGGATAAGATGAGCTGGCAACTGGTGATGTGCGAAACCACGAACAAAGGGGTGAAGGAACCGACATGAAGAGACCCGCCGGAGCGGGCCTCTGTGCATGCCGGAGGTGTAAGTTGTGAATTAACCGACTTTGACTTCGATCGCTTTCGGTTTTGCCTTCTCGGACTTGGGTAGCTGAAGATTCAGCACACCATCCTTGAATTCTGCCATCACCTTCCCCTCATCGACGAGATCGGGCAATGTGAAGCTCCGGACAAAGCTGCCATAGGAACGTTCTACCCGATGGTACTTTTTCCCGGTCTCTTCCTTTTCTTGTCTGCGCTCACCTTGGATTGTGAGGACGCCATCTTCTAGCGTGACCTTCACATCCTCTTTCTTGACGTCAGGGATCTCTGCCTTGATCTGATATCCCCCATCCGTTTCGCTCACATCCACAGATGGTACCCAGTCGGCGACGACCATCGTCTCCTTGCCATTGGTCCGAGGCAACGCGGAACGGCTAAACATCCGATTCAACCGATCCGACATGTCTTCAAGTTCACGGAACGGATCCCACCGTACGAGTGTCATGTTCGACCTCCTTCTCATACATGTTGACTGTTTCAGAACGTCTGTTGGAGGCGCGCGCCGATTCGACTGTCTGCGGTGATAGATAACTCGGTCTGCCAAGGAGTCAAGGGGCGCTGGCGGAGGGGGCGCTGCAAAAAGAGCAACTAGCGTTGCTCAATAGGCACGTAGTGTTGATTGTGTTCACCGGAATATATCTGATCCGGACGGAACAGTTTGTTCTCTCGAAGTTGTTCAAGCCAATGGGCCAGCCAGCCGGACACCCGTGCGATCGCGAACAACGGGGTGAACAGGTCGGTCTCGATACCCATCTTGTCGTAAACGATCCCGGAGTAGAAATCGACGTTGGGATAAATCCCCTTCCCCTTCAGCAGTTCCCCCGCGACCCGCTCGACTTCGAGCGCCACTTCGTACAACGGTGAACTGCCACACTCTTTAAAGAGTCGCTCACAGAGCCCTTGTAGGATTGTCGCACGGGGATCTTTGACCTTATACACCCGGTGACCGAAGCCCATCAGCTTCTGTTTTGCGCGGACCTGTTCCTCCAGATACGCTCGGACCCGCTTCGGCTCACCAATTTCCTTTAGCATCTGTACGACTTCTTCGTTGGCCCCGCCATGGAGCGGACCTTTCAGGGCTCCTATTGAGGACGCAACAACCGTATAAGGATCGGCCAGTGTTGAGGCTGTGACCATGCCGGTGAAGGTAGAGGCATTCATCGTATGTTCAGCATGGAGGATCAAGCAGTCGTCGAAAATAGCGCCCCACAAGGGAAGCGGCACCGTCTCTGTCAGCATGTAGAGGAAGTTTTCGGAAAATCCGAGATCGTCGCGTGGTGGAATATACTCGTCTCCATGCCGAAGACGTGCCCAGGCCGCGACAATTGTGGGCAGTTTGGCAACAAGACGGACGGCAGACCAATAATTATTTTCGATGTCCTGGACATTCCGACCTGGGTAAAACATACCCAGGGCTGCGACCGCGGCTTGCATGGCGTCCATAGGATGTCCATGCTCCGGAAGGCATTTCAATAGATCGACAATCTTGAATTTGATGCGGCGGTGATGAACGATGTCCTCGTTCCATCGTGCAAACTGCGGTTGTGTGGGAAGGTGTCCAAAAAGCAATAGATAGGCGGTTTCGAGATAGGACGATCGCAGGCAAAGTTCTTCGACGCGGATGCCGCGATATTCCAGCACGCCGCGCTGCCCATCCACATCGCTTATTGCGGATTTTGCTGCTGGGACGCCAGCGAGTCCCGGCATGAAATCATGTGGCATGCTTGTGCTCCTTCAGCTCGCGAGGCAGCGTACATGAAGAGTGGAGCCAGTCTATCACATATTCGGAGTAGGAGGATCTTGAATTGGCTCGTATCGATTGGCATACTCCAGTTGCTGGCCGTTCACGTCATGATCACGGTTCATGTCCTTAGTGGGCATGACCTTTCTTGACGTCGTGTTCATATCTTGGAGGTCATGATGCCTTGGCCGGTAGCGGCGACAACAGGAACGGCGACGTCGATAGTCCGATCGGTACGAGTGTCGTGAGCGACAGGGCAACGTCTTTAGCGGACCAGCTATGGTCTCATACGGAGGACGGCCAGGGTACGATCCGTTCACCCGAGGAACTGGCTATGCAGAGGAGGTAAACGATGACTACTCGTCTGCCCCTTCTGCTGATGCTGTTCAGTCTCATTGTGATGGGGACAGCCTCCGTAGTCCAGGCCGATGGCGAGATTCTTAGTTTTGCCGTCGTGAGCGAGGTACCTAAAGATAAGGCGCGAATATCGGCGAAGGTCTCGGTGAATGACGCAGTGTCAGATATGAAGCTCCTTGCGTCCGAGACGATCCTGAATAATCTGATATGGAAAAAGCTCGAAATCTGTCACGCGATGAAGCTTGAAGGACACAAAGTCTCTGAAGGCTTTCAGGTTGTCACGGTGCACGTGATCGATGCCAGCATGCTGCCGATGTCTTTACAGTCTTTTGCAGGCGATTGCTTGATTAAGAAAGCGCTGGAAATTGCCCCGATGGTCGATTGACAGGAGAGGTTGAGGGCCTATTTCAACCGCGGCATTCCGGACAAGCAGGCGGCTCTTCCGGTGCCTCACATTCTTCGGCGGTCAAGGAGAAGAGTTGTTCGCACTGCCGGCATGGACGAATTTCGAAGTAGGCGGTTCCCTTGTCATCAATATGGGTGGGCAAGAGCAATTCGAGTGGGTCATACCCAATCACGCCGCCATCGTGGAATTTGACGATGGCCAATCGGTCATTAAAGACCTCGAAGGTTCCTTCTTGCCCTTTTCTGGCCAAGACATGTCCGAGAACGAATACCGGCTGTCCCTTCCGTTTCGTGCGAAGGTCTCGTAAGGTATGCTGGGTGTCCGTTGCGCAAGAAAACTGACCCGTAGAGCTGGTTCCGAAGATTGGCGTTGGCATATAGTGGGCATTCGCGCGAATATAATACAAACCCTGTATCACACGAGTAAAAATGGCGTCAAGGCAGGCAAGACGCTAAGACAAGGAGTTTGACGATGGCTGAAGTAACGATTTATCAGAAACCAACCTGTAGCACATGCCGTCAGGCAGTGCAGCTATTAAAAGAGAGCGGCAAGCCCTTTACGACGGTCAACTATTATGAGAGGCCCTTCACGAAGGCGCAACTCAAGAACCTCTTGAAAAAAGCCGGGCTCTCACCAAAAGACATCTTGAGAACCAAGGAGGACATCTACAAGGAGCTCGGGTTAGCCAAAAAGGAGCTTTCGGATGATGAATGGCTTGAGGTCCTGATCGCCCATCCGGATCTCATTCAGCGCCCGATTGTCGAAAAAGGAGAAAAGGTGATCTTGGCAAGACCGGCGGAATCTGTGAAAGAACTGTTGTAGCAGTTGGACCTACGTTTCATATTCTCCACTCGCAACAATTTTCCCTGATCCGGTATGAGACCGTTTTGGCGGGGCACTGGCCACCGGTCCTCGTTTCACAACGTTGCCCCCTGTCCCCTTGGCCTCATAGAGGGCGTGATAGGCCGATTTAATCACCAGGCTCAGCGTCGCGCTGTCATTTAATTTT
>OELA01000410.1_pt1 | contig 17100 bp, 13 predicted proteins | sample 1503161 | NCBI WGS metagenome assembly OELA01 (sample SAMEA104379559, study PRJEB20068) | metagenome | biome: 1000743; feature: 77; material: 1998 | place: USA | collected 2012 | depth 25 m
GCGGCCTTGCTTGGGAGAAGGCGCGTCTTGGCGCGCTAGGGTCGGGCGGGTGAGAAGGGCGTTCGTTTTGAGCCGCCGCAGGAATGTTCTCGTATCGTGCCACGAAGTATTCCTCAGTCTGCTATGCGAAGGCCGTGAGTTTTTGTTTGACGTCTTCCAGTTCAGCCGAGAGCGTTTCCCACCGGGCAGTGAGCCGTGCAAGTTCCGTCTTCCACCCTTCATGTTCCAGGTGTAACGCACTCCACTTGGTGGATTCATCCTTGTAGAGTGCGGGATCGGCCAATTCGAGATCCCGGGCTTTGATTTTGGTTTCGTATTCGGCAATCTCCGTTTCGGCCCGCGTGACCTGCTTTTCCAGTCGAGCCTGGGTCTTGTTCAAATCGCGGCGATCCCCCGCTGAGGACTTGGCCGGAGCCTGCGAAGCCATTGCCCTGGTCGGCGCATCGGTCTTCCCACGGTCCGTTCCCCTCAGGTCGTCACTCGTTTCCTTAATGGACTCGATTTCCTGCGCTTTCTTCCATAAGTAATACTCGTAGTCGCCGGAAAAGCTGCGGGCTTTGCCCTCTTCGATTTCAATGACGCGCGTGCAGACCCTGGTCAGGAAGGTGGGATCGTGGGAGATGAAGACGATCGTACCGGGGAAGTCTGATAGCGCATCGGTGAGCATATCGACGGAAGCTGGGTCGAGATGGTTCGTGGGCTCGTCGAGCAACAGGGTATTGGCCGGCTCGACCAACATCCTCGCGAGTGCGACGCGATTGCGTTCTCCTCCGCTCAGCGCCTTGATCGGTTTCTTTTGATCGTCCCCGGTGAACAGGAAGGCGCCGGCAATCCCGCGGAGGAAGTTGGTCTCCGCTTGGCTGGATACCTCGGAAAGGGAGTCGAGGATGGTGTGTTCCGGGTTCAGTGTTTCTGCCTGGTGTTGGGCGAAGTAGTGCAGGGTGACACCATGGCCGACCGTTCTGGTGCCTTTGTCGAGAGCCAACACTCCTGCCAGCATCTTGAGCAGCGTGCTCTTTCCGGCACCGTTTTCCCCTACCAGCGCCACGCGCTGACCACGTTCGATCGAACAATCAACTCGTTCATACACCACTTTTTCCCCATAGCGTTTTGCTGCGCCTTGGAGATCCAATACTTGCCGACCACTGGCTGCGGGGAGGGGAAATTTGAACTTCACCCGCTTGGGATCGCGCTTAATCTCAATCATCTTGACCTTTTCAAGCTGTTTGATGCGCGATTGGACCTGGCTGGCTTTGTTCGCCTGATAGCGGAATCGATCGACAAATGTCTGGACCCGCGCGACCTCTTTCGCCTGGCGTCCAGCGGCCGCTTCACGCTGTGCGTCCCGCTCTGCCCGAGTCTTTTTGAACGAGGTATAGTTGCCTCGATACTCTTCCATCTTATGGTGTCGAAGATCCCAGATGTGGGTGACGACACGATCAAGAAACGCGGTGTCGTGGCTGATGATCAACAGCGTCATCTCCGAATTCAACAGGAATTGCTCGAACCAGCGTTGGGTTGGTTTGTCCAGGTGGTTGGTCGGTTCGTCGAGCATGAGGACGTCGGGGTTGGTCAAGAGTAGGTGCGCGAGGGCCACACGCATCCGATAGCCGCCGGACAGTTTTTCAACCTCACGGCTAAAGTCGATTTCTGAAAATCCCAACCCCATGAGAATGCGTTCGGCTTCGTGTTCGGGATAGAGATCTCGATGGGTGGCGTCCAGCACGGTTTTGCCCGTGATGGTTTCGAGTTCCTGCGGGAGATAGCCGATGCGGAGACGAGGACGCTTCCGGATCTTCCCCTTGTCCGGCGACTCTTCCTCGAGGATCATTCGGAAGAGGGTGGTCTTGCCGGCGCCATTGGGGCCGACCAACCCGACCCGCGAACCAGGGCGGAGATGTGCCGTCGCACCCTCAAGCAGAATCCTCGTGGAATATTGTTTATAGACCGACTCGATTTGGAGCATGAGATGTTTTGTGAACCAGGCAGACTATGTGTACCGGGAGGAGCCGATGGTCATTCGGTGATTAGGTATGGATATCGAGATTCACAGAACCTACGTGACTATTTTGGTGGAGCTGGCCGGGATTGAACCGGCGACCTCGTGAATGCCATTCACGCGCGCTCCCAACTGCGCTACAGCCCCACAGCGATTGACTTGGAAATACGCGAAAATCCTTGTGAAACAACGGTCATGCTAACATGGCCCTCCCGCGACAGTCAAGAAAACGGGGCTGGACAAGCCCAATCGTCTCTCATGCTCGATGAACGCGCAGGCAAAAAATCCCTCTCTGTCGCCTCCACAATAATAGAGTGGTTTGGGGATGCCCTCACAACAATTGAAGATGAGAGGAGGAGAAAAAAACGAAGAGAGAACTGACGATCACGGTCCTTGACAATCATTTGAGGCGCCCCTACCATGGCGCTCCAGCCCTGGCCATGAGTCGAGCCAGGGCAATTTTTTGGGAGCATGTCAGGCGATGGGAAATCTCGTGGTGATCGGGGCACAGTGGGGCGACGAAGGCAAGGGCAAGATCGTAGATATCTTAGCCAGCGACGTCGATGCGGTGGTCCGCTATCAAGGCGGGTCAAACGCGGGACACACGGTGATTAATGAACGTGGCACCTTCGTGTTTCACCTCATTCCGTCGGGTATTCTCTATCGCGGGACGCTCTGTGTGATCGGGAACGGGGTCGTCGTGGACCCAGCTTCGTTGATCGAGGAGCTGGATCATCTCCAGACTCAAGGTGTGAAGATCGGAAAGAATTTTATCGTCAGTCATCGCGCCCATCTCATCCTGCCGTATCACAAGGCCATCGACAAAGCGTCTGAGCAGTCTAAGGGCTCTCGGCGAATCGGCACGACAGGGCGTGGGATTGGTCCGTCCTATGCCGATAAGATGTCGCGGGTCGGGATCCGGATGGGGGATCTCCTCAACCCGAAGGCCTTTCGAACCAAACTCGAAGAGAATGTGGTCGAGATCAATTGGTTTCTCGAACAACTGTATAAGCTGGAACGTTTCGAAGTCGACAACGTCTTCAGGCAGTATATGGGCTATGCCGATCGGCTGAAGAGCCATATCGTCGATGCCACCATGCTCGTGAACAAAATGATCGACGGCGGAAAGACCGTGTTGTTCGAAGGGGCGCAAGGGACGCACTTGGACGTGGACTTCGGCACCTACCCCTACGTCACCTCTTCCAGTTCAACGGCCGGTGGTGCCTCAACGGGAACGGGCGTGGGACCGACGAAGATCGACGCGGTGCTCGGGGTCGCCAAAGCCTACACCACCCGTGTCGGTAGTGGACCATTCCCTACCGAATTGACCGATGCAGTGGGAGACGGGCTCCAAGCGCGGGGGAAAGAATTCGGATCCACGACGGGACGTGCGCGCCGCTGCGGCTGGTTCGACGGCGTCGTGGTGCGATACGCCACCAAAGTCAACGGGCTCGCGTCACTGGCCGTCACGAAATTGGATGTGCTCGACGGCTGCAAGGAACTGAAGGTCTGCACCGGCTATCGGTATCAGGGGAAACTGTATCGAGACATGCCGGCCGATCTCCAAACGCTGACCGACTGCGAGCCGGTGTACAAGACGTTCAAAGGATGGTCCGGCACGACCACCGGCGCGTCCACGTATAAACAGCTTCCAGCGGAAGCCAAACGCTATCTCCAGTTCCTGGAGGATCTCTCCGAATGTCCCATCGATATGATCTCGACCGGCTCAAAGCGCAGTGAAACCATTATTCTTCGCAACCCGCTCAAGATCGCCCGCCCGCGCGGCAAGCGATAAATGTTCTCTGGGATCAGGTCTGTCTTGTTTGTTTAGTTTATTTGGTTTGGCTGGTTCACCTGGTCGATCTGGTTCATCCTGTTAGTCTGATTCAACCAAACAAACCAGACAAACTAAATAAACCAAAAAACGGTCTTCGTTCGTTCCGGTCTAGGCACAGGCTGAGCGTCGGTGGTACAATCCGCGCTCTTCGCTCGGTGAGCCGGTAGCTCAGTTGGTAGAGCATCGCCCTTTTAAGGCGAGGGTCCTGGGTTCGAGTCCCAGCCGGCTCACCATTTAGGACGGTAGATAGAACCTTCAAAGCGATCGTACGTCTGTTTCCACCTTCGCAAAGCCAAGTCATCCCTGAGATCAAAACCCAATAGGTTTTGGCCACGGCTTCATTTGATTTTCCGGGACGTTTTCTCTATCGTCGCGATGGGTCAAAAACAAAACAATCCACTACTATAGCCAAAGTCGGTTGATATTGATTTTGTACTCCCCTAATGTACCTCTCACTAAATTAAAGGAGAGTCGGCGGGTCGTGTATATCAAGCATTGAGGTCGCGTGAGAAGCACAAGGTGGGGAGTCGATCTGTTATGGACATGAAGATGGAGGATCGGCGCGCTACGCCTCGCTTCCTGGTGCAATTTCGCACCACGGTGTCAGGCCCCACCGAGCCTGAGGGACCAGGCCTCATACTCGATCTCTCAAGAGGCGGGTGCCGGCTGGAAAGCCCGCTCCTCATTTTGCCAGGCCTCTCGTTAGAACTGCGCATCTATGTGCCCGGCTTGGATTGGCCGCTGATGATTGATGGGGCTGATGTGCAGTGGGTGAGTGAGCAGACCGCCGGGCTGGCTTTTGTTCGAATCAGAGAGGCTGAGCAGCAGCGACTCGATGAAGTGCTTACCACTCGGCTCGCCAGGAAGTCCGAGGACGGCGACGAAGAGCAGTTCGAAGCGGTGCCGTTTGAGTTCCATGAACTTGAAAAGGTGCTCTCGAAAGACCCCCAACTCGCCATCAGCAAGGGACTCTTGTGGTTCGCTCAAAACCGGGAGCAATTCCGGTTTCGAGGGGGGAGCCTGCTCAGCAGAGCGTTTCCCAATTGCACCCCGGAATTCGCTGCCGCGCTTGCCGAGTTAGTCAGAGCTGGCGGCGATATGGAGGCAGATTTCTCCCTGGCGGTTCTCCAGAACTATCCTGGTGAGACATCCACCTACGTGGTCTTGAAGGAGATTGTGTCTCGATTTCCACAGGACGATCGCAAAATGAGTGACGTCCGGAGCAGCATCGACAGCACCGGCGTGGTCTCTGGTGAATTCGGGCTTGCGGACGCATGGCGGGTCAAGAAGGAATCGCTGAGGCACTGGCTGACAGACGCACGGCAGGCGGTCAAAGCGTTCGCCGAGAAGCATATTGCAGAACTCGACCGAATGATCGCAGCAGAGTGGCGCCGTGTGGAGGCCGAACGGGAGATGCGAAACAAGAGCAATGACGAGACCGAGCCAGGTGCTTACAGGGCGAAACCCTTCTGATCGAGGAGCGGATTCAGGACCTAGAGAAGAAGGAGCTAACTTTTAGTGATTATGCGCGAAAGATTGCGATATGGATTCAGGATCAGAATGAGCCTAGTTCAGTACAAGAGGTCCAAGACTGACCAGATACTAAAGGTACTTATCTTGGCCGGGTTTCCGTCAGCCTGACAGGGTTGTAGCACCAGCTTCGGCGCGATGGTCTCTGCAAATTCCGCCATGACGTGCTTGAGATTGGCTTCAAGCTGAATTTCCTTCAGAGATTGTTTCTCTGGAGGATACTCAGCCAGAGTTTTCCCCGGCACTTTAACCGCCAACTCATCTTCGCTCCACACCACACCTCGACAGTTCCGTATCTGTACAGCCTCCAGATGAACCCGCACAGGTCGAAAGGCCCAACCGAACACATACCCACCACCGTACCAAATCGGCACATCAGTAGCCACATCTAGGAAAAAAAACGGCACGACAATAGCCGGGTTCCAACCACTGGCAAACCCTACAAGGACGAGTTCAGTCGTGGCATGGATGGCTAGACCGGTCACCCAATATTGCCAGCGCACCTTTCCGTAGTCGTGAATGAGTCCTGTGATGACGACATCCGCCCCGCTTCGGGAGGCAAGCGCATCAACCTGTTCTGCAGTCAACGGTACGCCGGCGGGGACCAGGTCAGCCAACATGCGGCGAGTCTCGCCGAAGGGAACAACGGCCAATCCACTTTGATGTGCCAGTTGCTCTGTGAGGATCTGTTGGGCATTTGTTTGGAGTTCATCGACTAACTGAGCCATGATCACAGGTTCATATTCTGAAGAAGGATCATCAGAGAAGGAGTGAATTTGTGTACTTTTGGGGAGAGGGCCCTCAAGGATCACGGGGCCGACCACAACCTTGAGGGGTGCGTCGAGAGGAGCAGATGTGGTCCCACTTAAGCTACTGCATCCCCCGAGCAGAAAGCACAGGCTCATCACCATAGCGGACAGTATGCCGATCGTGTTTCTCAGGTTGTCGTATCTCACGTAGATCTCGGGCATCCTTTGAGCAACCATGGCTCCCTCACAACGAATGGCCCACTCGTGGACAGGCGCGATTGAATGGCGCTGCTTCAACCAGGTATAGCCAGAACCTCGTCTATCAGATGGAACACGAAGGGCCTTGTGTCAGCGATGTGTTACAGACTGAGGGGAGGATGGAAGGGTAAGAACGGGGGCACGAGTGGAGATATGACAGGGGCGCTACGTGCAATGAAGGAAACCGGATGGGAAGGCTGAGACATACCAGATGGAATTGAGACAAACACCATATGGCATGGGCACCCGTCCTCTGCGAGCGCTCCAGAGCCCATAGTGACATCAGTGATCTGGGGGGTATCAAACAGGCTACCAGCCAGAGAGCCAATCCGCCATTCTTCCAGACAACTGAGTCCTGTGAGCTGCACACCTAGGAGCAGGATCAACCCAATAACAAGCCGTTGGCTGGTGTGTTTCTGCATCATCGTCTCATGAATGTGGCTCTATCTCATTGCAGATCGTGTGGGGCCCTGTTCCAAAACCCATTTCAATTGTATCACGCTAGGATGTTGGGAAATCAGCAACATGTGTTCGGGGAACACACAGCTCAAAAAGAACTCCTAACGTGTCATTTCGAACCATCGGAGGCATACGCGGAAGTCTCATTAAAATTGCGGTGGTACTAAGGCATGGCGGCTAGCGTTTTTGCCCACCCTCCATTGGGTATGTCTGTGGACGAATCGTGGCAGAACCATCGTGATCGAGCAGGGTGGTGAACTGGACGACTGAGCCATTCTCTAAAGCCGAGCAGGTTGAAATTAATATTGGCCCGATGCCGTCGAATGGTGTGCGAGGTCTTTGTCGAGGGTGGCCCAGGAGATGTTGCGGGCGATGCGAGCGAAGAGTTGGTGCAGAAAGGGATTGCGGTGCTGGCAATAATTGGTGAGAGGAACGAGTCGATGTCCAAGATCGAGTTTCGCACGATAGACTGTTTGGCCGCTCTGAAAATCGGTCGCACCGATGCGGGAGGCGAGAATCTGTACGGAGCCCACCCCTTCTGTAGCGGCTTCCATGCCGAGCATGGCAGAAAGATCAGGAGTCACGCGGGAGATGCACCGACCGTTGTACAACGTTTGGTGATCCATACAGAAGGAATCCGCCGACGGCAACGCACCAGACCGTCATGCCAATTCCCAGGACCCCCAAGCGCCCCGCGATGCCGCCTGCCAGTTCTAGGGCACTATAATGCAACAGCAGCAATGCCGCAGCCGAGATCGCCAGCCCACGTGCCGCGAGACAACGTCCCTGAACATACAACGCCAGAGGCAGTAGAAGCGCGCCCGGAAGTAGGAGCACAAAATGATGGCCCCAGGAAATGGGGGAGAGCGAAAGAGTCATTGCGCATGCGAGAGCGAACACTGCAGCCTGGCCAAGGGGATCCGCTCCCAGGCGCCAACGAACGGCCACCAGCAGCAGGAGCATCACGAGGAATACGCGCATACCCGTGATAAGGTGACCGACCATGGCTGTGTCCATGGGTAACTTCTCCTCGGTGCGCGTAAGATCGTCGGCAATCCGGTCGTCCGGTCCGCCTGCCAGCTTGAATTCGACCCAATTGCCTAGCCGATAAACGGCATTGGCCAGGCTCTGGTTGCGGACACTATGCACGTTGAATTGTTGAGCCGGCCCGACTTGCTCATTGGTCGCCACGCGTTCATACCAGGTTTCCAGATGCCGCAGATTGTCATTCCAGCCGATCGCCATCGTCGGGACAAGAACGAAGAACAGCGCCATCCCCACGACGACGCCGGCCGCCGCATGGGTGAATCGCTTCCATGGCTGCAGCGACCAGCCTTGCTGACGAGCATCGGAAAGCAGCCGAACGAGAAGGACACAGACCGGTAGGGCAGGCGTCACTTTGAGGGCGATGGGAAGCGCAAGAAGGATTCCGCCACAGAACGGCCGGATCTTCCCTTGAGTATCAAGAGTGAACCTGAACCCCATCAACAACGGCCAAAGCACGGCCAATCCCACTTGTCCCCGCTGCAAGGTGTCGAGGACAGGAAAGAGAAGGGCCAGGACTGCCCATAGAACGATCCAGCGGTGCTGCTCACACCACCCCTCTTCCGTCCGGCCCCCGGCATCCAACAGTTTCCCGATAATCGCGCGACACTCGAACAGGCAGCCTCCGGCCATCAGGAGGCTCAGCAGAAACCATATGACGCCTTGCCAGGCCGTAGGCAACGTATGCAATGGCGCGACGAGAATGGCGAAGAGCGGAGGATAGAGGTAGTACCAGCCCCGAATATTGGTGACGGAGTAGGGATCGCGCCCATCGAAGAATGCAGCCCCTGCTTCGGTGTACACAGTAAAGTCAGTGCGGTGTGAAACGGAATTTGCGCTGTTGATTTCAGCTCGTTTACGCACATCCATCCATCCCCAAAGAAGCAAACCAAACACCACCATGACACAAATCACGCGCAACAATGGAGCGTTATTGAACACCGTCCATTCCCTTCCAACTACGATTTGTGCAGGGCCGCTTCAAGGTGTCTCATCCGCAGTTTCCATGGTAGGAGCATGGCCTCCCGCACGATCTGCCAGTCCATTTTTGATACACCAAGTGTACGTTCGGCAAACGTGATCGGCACCTCGTGAATGGAATATCCGAGTTTCCATGCGTTCCAGCTCATCTCAATCTGAAACCCATAGCCATCGGTTGCCACAGTCTCCAAGTTAATAGATTCAAGGGTTTTTCGTCGCCAGCATTTCAGCCCTCCGGTCACATCGGATTGCGGCATTCCCGTGATCAGACGCGCGTAGAGATTGCCGAAACGGGAGAGCCATATCCGCCGGCGCGACCAGTTGCGAATGCAGGCGCCCGGAATGTAACGCGAACCCACGACGACATCGCCTTTGCCGCTCCGGGCCGCTTCGATCATCTTCATGAGATCAGCAGGTCTGTGGGAGAAGTCTGCATCCATCTGACAGATGAGGTCGGCGTCGGTGTGCTTCAGAATCATCTGGAACGCTTGACGGTAGGCAGAGCCGAGACCCAGCTTCCCTCCCCGGCGGATCACGGTGACGTGCTGCGAGGATGCTGCGAGTCGCTCGGCTTCCTCGCCGGTTCCATCCGGTGATGCGTCGTCAACGACAAGCAGCCTGATCGAGGGCGAGAGCGACAGAATCTCCATCGCGATGTTCCGAAAATTCGCGATCTCATTATATGTCGGCAAAACCACCACGGTCGTCGTGAGAGAAGGTGTGCTCATGAGTGGAAGCCCCAAAGTTGACTGCGCGTGATGGAAGGAGACAGGAATCAGATTCGATAACAGGAGAGGATCATACTGAGGCTGACCGTGTTTCTTGAGTTGAGCAGAGAGCGACATTCATCGATACGGAGGCGAGACGACCGGAACGGTACACGAGCAACTTCGGCGATCGGTTCGAGAGGGCCGATCCCGACAGGGCAGGTGACGGCTTCTCTCTGCCCAGGCGTGATGGCCGGCTGCCGTGCGCCCAGGGCTTCTTCGTCGTGCGTGCTGGTTTCGCTGACGAGCGTGCCTTGTTCAGCCAGCGCCAGGCTACTCATGAAGAGCCAGACGAATAACAAGCTCCACACGGGTAGTCTCTGAAGATGTTTAAGAGGGCAGAAATGCATGGGGGTGAACTTAGGAGATCTTCGTCGTCGTGTCAATCTCAGGCTGCCGCAGCCTGGTATAATTATCTTCGGAGTGCGGGGTTGTTCTTATAGACTGTCTAAAACCGTTGAGGCATGCACCGCATACAAACTCGCACCATTCTGTCCAATTACTCGAGAAGCATTCTCCACGAGGAGCTTCAGGGCTGATGTTGCGATCATCTTACGGAGAGAGCAGATGCCCTCTACATTGAAAGCGATTCGCCAGCTGAGCGAAGCCCTGTTTCAATATACAGACGTTGACGACATGATTCGTCAAACCCTGCATGCGGCACTTGACGTGATTGGGGCTGACGCGGGGTCCGTGTTACTCGCGAATGCCGAGACCAAGCAATTGGTATTTCGCTATGTCGTCGGTGAGACAGCCAATGTGCTGCAAGAGATGGGTATTCCTTGGGACGAGGGAATTGCGGGAGCAGTATTCGCTTCCGGCAAACCAGAAGTGATCTCGACGGTGCAACAGGACGCGCGCCACTATACGGCTACAGATGCTCTCACGGGATATCAATCTCACGATATGATCGTCGTGCCGTTGATGCGGCACGGGGGAAGCCCGATAGGTGTGATGGAGATACTCAATAAAACCGCGGGGCCGGTTAACCGTAACGATCTCGATACCTTGGTGGTGATCAGTGCCATTGCCGCCGCCGCCATTGATCAATCAAAAGCCTTTGAGGCCTTACGCGTGAAGGACGTGCAACTTCAACAAGCCCAAAAGATGGAAGCCGTCGGCCGGCTGGCTGGAGGGGTTGCTCACGATTTCAATAACCTGCTCACCGTCATTCGAGGCTATAGTGAATTGATCGTCATGACCGTCGATCAAAACGCGTCTGTACGGGCACATGCAGAGGAAGTCCTGAAGGCTGCAGACCGGGCCAAGAGCCTGACGTCCCAATTGTTGACGTTCAGCCGGAAACAGGTCCTGGACCTTCGGATTGTGAAACTGAACGAGGTTGTGGCGAACGTGGAGAAGCTGTTACGACGCTTGATCGGGGAAGATATTGAACTTGTCACAATCCTAGGGCCCAACCTTGTATCGGTGAAAGCCGATCCCTCACAGTTGGAGCAGGTCTTGATGAATCTCGCGGTGAATGCACGAGACGCGATGCCCAATGAGGGAACGCTGACGATCGAGACCGCCGAGATTGGACTCGATGAGACGTTTACCCGGCAGCATCTTGATTTCCATCCAGGGCACTATTGTGTCCTTTCGGTCACCGATACCGGATGCGGTATGAACAAGGACACGATCTCAAAACTCTTTGAGCCCTTCTTTACGACAAAGAAACCCGGCAAAGGAACCGGGCTGGGACTTTCCATTGTCCATGGGATCGTGAAACAAAGTCACGGCCATATCCTGGTCTCCAGTACACCAGGCGTTGGCACCACCTTCACAATATACCTGCCATGTGCGGAGGAGTCCGCGGACGTGCGACCATCACCGACGCCGATGCCGATTACCGCATCAGGTTCGGAGACCGTTCTTGTAGTAGAAGATGAGGCGCAGGTTCGTGCTCTTGAGTGCGGACTGCTTAAAGCTTCTGGGTACACGGTGTTGGCGGCCAACCATGGTGAAGAGGCCCTGCGAGTGTGCCATGAATACTCCGGGCCCATTCACCTGCTTCTGACGGATCTCATCATGCCGCACATGAATGGACGAGAGTTGGCTCGTCAGGTCGTGACGAGCCGACCGTCGACGAAAGTCCTCTATGTGTCGGGCTACCCTGACGACACGCTTCTGACTGCAGGGTTGGCGAGAAGCAAGGAGCCGTTTCTGCAGAAGCCGTTTGCCTCGGATGCCTTGTTACGCACGGTACGGAACCTGCTTGACGATAGAGCAGACCCTCCAGCGTAAAGTCTTGAATGGCCATTTCCATCATCCCTCCTGACGGATGAGCTTGGCGACATCTAGAGCGGGGCATCGCTTCGGTATACAGCCACACCTCTGCGTGCTACCATATTCGCGTTTGCATCCTTCTATGCGACACGGTAATGTTTAGACCTACTCCAGAAGCCGCCTTCTTCCGAGGGATTCCCTATCGGCTCATCGTGTCCGTCCTCTTGATCCTGGCCTTGGTTGTGTCCGTCATTTTGCTCTTTAGTCTGGAGCAGCAAAATCTGCTCCTGCAAGGTTTTGCTCAAGGCAAGACGGTTCCCACGGAGTTGATCCCGGCGCTCTGGCAGTCCCGCAGCGACCTGATCGTCGTGACGCTCCTTATATTCTTGGTGAGTGCGATCGGAATCGCAGCGGTTATTATCCTTCTCCACTACGACAGCGCGAGAAATACCCTCGAAGAAGTGAAGGGACTGGCACGAAAGATCCTCCAGAGCATTCCGACCGGCGTACTCACGGTAAATCCCAGTGGCGTGATCACCGCGATCAATCCGACAGCAGAGGCAGTACTCAAACGATCGGCGAGGGATTTGCTCGGGAACTCCTACGAATCCGTCTTTGCCGAGGGAGAGACCATCCGGGCGGTGCTTGAAGGAGCACTCAGACATCACCAGCATGTCAGTCAGAAAGATTTGCCCTATGAGGATCAGGACCGGACCCCGCACACCATCCGGGTGAGTACAGCCGAACTCACAGGCGACGATGCAGATTCGGCCGGCGTCATCCTCCAGGCCCAGGATGTTACCGATTGGCTTTCGCTCGAGCAACGAGTCCGCGTCGGGGATAAGCTGGCCGCGCTGCATACGTTGTCGGCGGGAGTGGCCCATGAGTTGCGGAACCCCCTGAGTGCGATGGATTTGAACCTCCATCTATTGGAAGAAGAACTCAGGGAGCGCGCATCCCTGCCAGAGCAGGGAGCGCTTTATCTCCACGTGTTGAATGCGGAATGCCGACGCCTCTCAGTCATTCTCGACAATTTCATGAAGTTCGCCCGCCCCGGATCGGTCGGCCTCCATGAGGTGAACGTCTCCGCCCTCATCGAGCACATCATGGCCCTGATGCAATTTGAGGCGGAGGAGCGGAAGATCCAGCTCGAACAGGCGGTGAAGGACCCGTTGCCGTCCGTTTTGGGCGACGAGACAGCTATCAGTCAGGTCCTGCTGAATGTCGTCGTCAATGCGTTTCATGCCATGCCGAAGGGCGGGCTTTGTCGCATCGCGGCTGAGGCGCATCACGCCAACGGCATATGCCGGCTCACCGTGTCGGTGAAGGACACGGGGATCGGCATCAAGAAAGAAGAGCTCGCGCGGGTGTTTGAACCGTTCTATACGACGAAATCCAGTGGAACCGGTCTGGGTCTCGCCATCGCATATCGCATCATGGAAGATCATGGTGGGACCATTCAGGTATCCAGCACGCCGGGGATCGGCACCACCGTGGTGGTCACGTTCCCGGTCACAGTTGGAGCGTCGCCGTCCTTGGTGGTGACCTCATGAAACCATGTGCACACATTCTCATCGTCGATGACGAGGTCAATATCCGTGGGGCGTTGGTCACGATGCTGGAGAAGAAGGGGTATCAGGTGCGCGGAGTGGCTACGGCAGAGGAGGGATTGGAGCAACTGGAAGCAGCTCCCGCCGAGTTGGTCATTACCGATCTTCGGATGCCGGGGATCGGCGGGATGGAGTTTCTGCGGCGCCTGAAGGGAACATGGCCTGATACGGAAGTCGTCGTCATGACCGCTTATGGTTCCATCGATACGGCGGTCGAGGCCATGCGTTGTGGAGCCTACGACTATCTCATAAAGCCCATCGATCGCGAGCGGTTTCCCATCGTGGTAGACAAGGCGCTGGAGCGGCATGCGCTCACGGCTGAGAACAAGCAGCTCCGAGATCGTCTCGAAACGAGGACGCGGTTTGATCAAATGGTCGGCGAGAGCGAGCCTATGCAGCGGGTCTACAGCCTGGTGGAAATGGTCGCGGATAGCGATGTCACGGTGTTGCTCACGGGAGAAAGCGGGACCGGCAAGGAACTCATCTCCCGGGCGATCCACCATAAGAGCCCCAGAGCCGATGGTCCGTTCATCACGATGAATTGCGGAGCCCTGCCGGACAATCTCTTCGAAAGCGAGTTGTTCGGCTATGAAAAGGGCGCGTTTACCGGCGCCATGGCGACGAAGATGGGGCGGTTCGAACTTGCCGACGGCGGCACGCTGTTGCTGGATGAAGTGGGTGAGCTGTCCTTCAAATCGCAAGTTGATTTTCTGCGCGTGTTGGAGACGAAGGAGTTCAGGCGCTTGGGCGGGACGAAGCTGCTCAAAGTCGATACCAGAATCGTCGCCGCGACCAATCGTAATCTTGAAGAAGCGGTCAAGCAGGGAGACTTTCGGGAAGACCTCTACTATCGGCTCAATGTCGTGCCCATTCGCCTCCCGCCGCTCCGTGATCGAGCCGATGATATTCCCCTGCTGGTAGACCGATTTCTCGCGGAGTGTTCCGCTCAGCATCACCGTGAGCCGAAAGACGTGTCACGGGAGGCGATGCGGCTTTTGCGGTTGTATGGGTGGCCTGGAAACATTCGCCAACTCAGAAACCTCATGGAGCGGTTGGTGGTGACGGTGAAAGATTCAATGATCCAGCCGGAACACTTGCCCGAAGAAATCCAGGCCAGCAAAGAGGATGCACGTACAATCGTGGTGACTCTGGGGACATCTCTGGATCAAATCGAGCGAGAGGTGATTCAGCGCACATTAACGGAAATCACGAATCATCGAGAGAAAGCTGCCAAGCTGCTGGGTATCAGTCTCCGTGCCCTCCAATATAAGATTAAAGAGTACGGTATACGCGAGTAACATTCTGATTATACTAACTAATTCGCGCTCAGATCAGCCGTGTTCCTCTTCCCAATCCGCAATAGTTGCACATCTCCGTGGGCTGATTGACCAAGAATTTGTCCCTTCCCTCGTAGTACTGCAAGGATTGCAGGGCCACGTCGACAGTATAGCGGGCAACTCTGCAAGTCTTGCATGAGCCGGGGAAATTGCGTTGTCTCAATTCCGCGGAGCGAAGATAAACAAATTACAAGTCCGCATTTTATTTCACGTCATCCTTGAACACCCACCAAACCGCACACGACGCATTTCCCTATGGGATGCGCGCCTTTTGTATATTCGCACAGTGCGCACGGTGCGATCCCGCACGATGTGCGCTTCTCTTTTCCACGGGACATTGAATTCTGCCTCTATGCTGACGTTCTGGGACGGCATCATCCTTGCTGACCAGTTCTTCGAGAAGTCAGAGGCATTCATCCTACCGCCCGCTACAAGGTGTGTGATCTAGGCTTGAGAGTAAGGAGAAGCCAGTGCGTACTGAGAAGTTCTCCGAACAACACGGCGTAGGCACTCAATTGGGAGACGCCTCCCAGCCTGCGCTGAACGAGGCAGAGCGTGAGGAGCTTCGAGCCCTGGTGGCACAGGCGGTCGAGGTCATTCCACCGAACTGGCCGCTTCGGACGTTCGCCTATCGCAATCCCTTGATCGGGTTCGAACATTTGCCCTTTGATGAAGCTGTCTCGCAAGCGAAGCAAGTGCTTGGAGGAGAAGGCTATCTGTCCACTGCGGAGTACCGAGCCTGCTACGCGGAGGGACGGATTTCCGAGAAGGAGCTGTTGAACGCCCTTCGATCGCGGGAGCCGGAACTCGCATCACAGGACAGTGTCCGTGCCGGGGAACGGAGTCTCTATCCTGAAGAGATCCTCCTAGTCCACTTTGTGTACGGCATCGATCCGCTCGACCCAAAATTATTGCCATGGCAGCTCACGGAGGAAGACGCCACCCACCGTATCCGTTCTGATGTTCCCCAGTCCATCAAGGATCGGCTGGGATCGCACGCGGCGGGGCGCGACCATGAAGGGGTCTACATCCGTTCGCTGTGGTCCGGGGCCTTGAAGGCGCTCGATCTCTCCGAAGATGGATCGACTGGCAACCACGGGCATTCCCCTACAACGGCCAAGGCCGGAGGGTCTGTGCACGCTGAGCATGGACCGACGCAGCAGCGCATCCGCACTGCAACCGAGATCATCGACGATCTCACCGGCTCTGATCTGAAACGAGAGATCAACGAACACATGATCAAGTGGTGCGCCGCATTCGTGGATGAAGGCATGGCGGATTGGTCGATGCCCTCACGCACGCACGGATTTTATCGTGCCTGGCGGGATCTCGCGCCGCGCGAGGCTTCCCGATGGACCCTCGGGATCTCCGACTGTGCTCGAAGGGTGGAAGCGCTCCCTGACCGTCCTGAAGACGCCCTGGCGGCGAGCCTTCACCGCTTGCAGGTCCCCGACAAGCAACGGGAAGATTACCTGCGTCGGCACCTCTGCCAGTTACCCGGCTGGGCCGGCTATATTCGCTGGCGAGAGAAGAACCCGGATTATCCTGAACAGGGCCGTCACCCAATCGATCCGCTGGAATACCTGTCCGTGCGCGTGTTTTACGAGGCCGAGCTGGCCGAGAAAGTCTGTCGGAGCACGTTGCGCATCAACCCGGCACTTCCCGATCTCCTCGAACGCGCAAGATCCCATGATCTGGAGGCCGTCGACTCCCATGCCCACGCGCACGACGCGTACACGGAAACTGTCTGCCGGGACGTCTGGCGCCTCTTCCACATGGCGCAATTGCTCGAGCTTCGCCCGGAGGATCTTCAACACCTTCCGCCAGCGGATGCCAGGTCGTTGCTGTCCTGGCTCGATCGGTTCCCTTCTGATGCGCTCCGTCCTGTTTGGCACGAGGCATATGAGAAAGAATATCGAAACTCGCTCATTACGAAGCTGGTGAGTGAGAGGCAGAGATCCGCAGACTACAACAGTCACGAGCGTCCGAAACCCCAAGCGCAAGCCGTGTTCTGTATCGATGCCCGCTCCAAGCCTTTTCGCCGTCATCTGGAAGCCCAGGGCGAGTACGATACGCTCGGATTCGCTGGATTCTTCGGCACGCCGATCGACTACCGAATACTCGATCGGGAGGAAGATCTCCTCCTCTGTCCTGTGCTGATCAAGCCAAAATATGTGGTGAAGGAGAAACCGCGGTGGACTCATGGCCCCGGGGTCCAACGCTACAGGCTTGGAGACCGCTGGAACCAGTTCGGCCGGCACCTGTTTCACCAGGTCAAGGCAAACCCCGCCAGTTCCTATCTT
>OELA01000125.1_pt3 | contig 16881 bp, 16 predicted proteins | sample 1503161 | NCBI WGS metagenome assembly OELA01 (sample SAMEA104379559, study PRJEB20068) | metagenome | biome: 1000743; feature: 77; material: 1998 | place: USA | collected 2012 | depth 25 m
CCACCGCCGGCCTAGGCTATAGGGGGCCAGTCAATGGATCTGTCCCTCTTTAAGCCCAGATCGTCCAGTCCGTAGAGTTTTTCTGGAATCTATCCCTGATGATGCCGGCCCGTGAGAGTCCAAGCAACTCTGAAGCTTTGCATAGCAATATGAAAGGCGATACGAGCGTCGATTTGCAAAGTAGCGGGGGTGGCCATCATTGAACCTGCGTCTTGGGAGAGGCTATCCAGCGAATCTGACTGTCTAAGAGATAGGCTCCTGCATATGGTCTGGATTCTTCATGAAAGACTCTTCTAGCGGGCCGGTGAATTGTTTGGAGGATTTGTGGAGGATATGACGATGCATTCCGCCGGAGGCTCAGCTTTCTTGAGAAGATCAACAATGTCCTTATGACCTAACATCTCTGCAGTTTCACTAGGGCCCTGAATGAACCATCCCGATTTCCCTGAAAGAGCTCCCCGCTCCAGCAAGAGCGACACAATCGCCGCGTCTCCCTTGAATGCGCCGGCGTGTAATGCCGTCCACCCCGTCACATCCTTTGCGTTGACATCTGCTCCGGCATCCAACAATGCCTTGACCGTGTCAATTTGCCCAGAAGCTGCGGCGAGGATGAGGGGCCGAGTTTCCACAAGAGGGAACGCTTCATTCGCATGATGCCCCTGCTGTAAAAGACGCGACACCGCTTGGGTATCCCCTGAAGCCGATGCGGTGAGGAGAGGGATGGCACAGCCTACCTGTCCTACTAGCAGGATGGATCCAATGAAGGGAATAACTGCTCCCTTCAAGACCTGTATCCAAAACCGATCTCTATAGAAAGGTGCACGATGTCGGGGCAGCATCAGAACGGATAATCCAATCCTACGAATATGTTGGAACCATCTTTCCCATAGGCAATATCGAGCCGACCAACGACATTAGGCTCTGCGATCACACGGAACCCCACTCCTGGGTTCACTTGTGAATCGGCCACTTGTCGAAGCGAAAATTTGTCCATGACCCGGCCGACATCGAGGAACGGTGCGACTTCGAGGGTAATATCATAGTCAGCAAACTTTTTCACGCCGAGGCGGATGCGCTCCTCAAGACTGATGAGCAGGGCGTTGTCATCGAGAAACCGGCTTTGCCCAAAGGCCCGTAGCGTCGTTTCTCCACCGAGCGTCGGTTGTTCAAAGAAAGGTATTCCTGGCCCACTGACTGAGTCGGCATGGAAGCGTGCCACAAAGATCATTCGACCATCATAGTGTGGGATGAAGTGTCGGACATCAAACGTGGTCCGCCACCAACGATTGGGATCTTTGTGCTGAACGTTTTGGTTGAGCTCAATCGACCCATAGAAATAAGTACCTTGAGTCGTGACTAACTGCTTATCCCGCGTGTCATAACGTAGCGCGACCTTGTGGCCGAACACCTGTGCTCCCTCAAGACCATCCGTGTTTGGGAAGAGACTCCTTATTTGCGGGAGAGACGTCACTGCTCCATTTTGGACCTGCTCTTCATGATAGCGTTCACTCCAGAGTAGGGCGAAGTCAGGCGTCAGATTAATTCCAGCCGTGAGTTGCATCAAGACCTCACGCGACGTGTAGTTGGTTTCGTTACGCTCCGGCGCGTCATTGCCCTCACCGAAAAATCGGCGAAAGGCATTCTTGAACCACGTTACCTCGCCTGCAAGAATATACCGCCCGCCGCCCGCCGCCACATTTTTATAGGTTAAATCAATGTCATGTTGGATTTTAGTCGAGTATGACCCCACCGCACTGTACTGCTCTGTATCGGATGGATACGCGAAATAATTCATGGAGAAGGTTTCACCGATACTCGAATTATGCAGGTATTGGGGCGCAAAAATTTCAGTGAGGTCGCCCTTCTCATTGGATTTAAGGATCGGCATCAATGCGCCGACCCAATAGCTCTCATTTCGGTTGTACGTAAAGGCGGGCAATGGAATATAGGTATACGGTCCGTGCACGAAGAGCGACCGTAACGCTTCTTCTTTCGCCTCTGTTTGTTTTGCTTCTGCCCGCTCATCTTCTGTTTCTAAGACGGGAATTTCGCTTCTGCGCTCCACATCGCCTGTAGGCTTATGAGGTCCAACCAGAGGAGTCTGTTCCTGAGCGAAAGACGCTGAGTCAAGGAGGAGTACGATGCACGAGAGGACCAATCGAATCAACATGCAGAAAATCGCCGGGTTGAGACAGCTTGGCTAATTTATCTATGGTTAATGGGGGGGAACGAACGGGTGAAGTGCTACGTCACTCCATGGCGAGATCCCACCACAATTACAGACCACCGTCAACGCCTGAGGTATGGATTACTTCAGTCCCAAAGTTTGCGAGGACCATATTCTGTTCTGCTCTAAGAGCGTATTGGACGTCAAATACAGTGCCGTCATGATACGAGTATGATCCATCGCTGCGGGGTCTTGTGGTGCTGGATGAGTGCCAGGAAGGGCGACATTGAGATCAACAGACGTCAACAGTCCCGTACGAAACGAATACATCCAAATCCCTGACCGATCGGCTATCCCGATAAGATCGTCATACACACTGCTGAGGTAGGCGTGATTCGCACTGAGGCAATCGGCCTTTAGCAGACAGGATGCACTCCGCCCGACAAACGGTGCCACAGTGGGTGTGAGCCCGGTGATCGCTAATACCGTTGGAGCAATGTCAACCTGACTGACAACTTGTTCCACGACACGGGGACGATAGTTGCCCTCCGCACGCAAAGACTCATCCACCCAGAGATATAATGGAGCAAGAAAATGCCCGGCTTGGCGCTCAGCATCCGTCTGGCCAATCGGCTCATGACGCCCATGATCTCCCAGAATGATCACCATGGTATTCTGTAGCAAGCCCTTCGACCGAAGCCGTGAAAAGAATCGCTCAAACACCAAATCAAAGTATCGCAAGGCAGCCATATATCGATCGGAATCACGCTGGAGCGCCTTTACCTCGGCATGATCGTTAGGCACCGCAAATGGATGATGTGTTCCGGCCGTCAGTGTGGTGAGAAAAAAAGGACGGCCGGATGACTGGAGTATGTCTAGGCGAGTCTCAACGAAATCAAGTAATGCCCCGTCAGTCAGTCCAACCCCCAAACGTTCGGCGTCGGATGAAAAATCCTGCTCGCCATAGAAATGATCAATGCCGTTCTTGCTCAAAAACTCATGAAGACCCGGCAGATCGGAATCCAAGCTGAGAACCATTTCCGTGCGATACCCGGCCTGTTGTAAGACAGACGGGAGACAGAGGTAGTCCTGCTTGTAGCGAGTCTTAATGGCCGCAGTCCCCTGCCGAGGAAATGCTGAACAGAGCGTCGAGAACAACCCCCGGGTTGTCTGTACTCCGTTGCTGAAGAAATGAGAGAAATAGAGGCTGTCATTTTTGAGACGGTCAAGAAATGGAGTAAGGCGAATGGAAGGGTTGGCTTCAACGGATGATTTTTCAGACCCAAGGAGATCTCCACCTGTATGAATGCGGTCTAGGAACCGCCGATCCAGCCCTTCGACAAAGACGAGCAACACATTGATCGGCCGACCAAAGTAGGGCGGTTCGGGGCCACCGTACACTCGGACCAACGGATAGGCGGAATACGGGAATACCTCCCCTTGTCCAAGGGCCAGATGTGTTTCCTGAATCGCTTCCTCCACGGTCATTGGTTGAGGAAGGGGCGAAGGGCTCCATGTCCATTGGGAAAGAAACGCATCCCGCAAGGGATTTGCTGCAAAGAGAATAGGATTTTGGGAAAGGCCATAATAGGCCTCACTCTGAATATGGAGCGCTTCGGCAAAAGGCAGCGTTACACGGCCAAACCCTGCAGCTGCGCCACTCATGGTAGCGGACACCACCAGAAGGCTTGCCGTAAAAGTCACCGGGTTCCAGAGGCCGCTCCCAAAGTGTTCAATACGTTTGTACAGGGCCCTCCAGGCCACGATCAGGATGGCCCCCAGCCCCCAAAACCCGCCGATGCGCCAAATCCACTTGCTGGCATCGTCAAGTTCTGCCCCTGTTTGTTCGGCCGCCTGCGAGGATGTTCCTTCGCCCACTCCGTGGAAGAACTCCTCCACGAACTCGAAGAACACGAAATCCAGATGTTGACGATTGTAGGCGTAGTATCCAACGTCCGCAGTGACGAGACAGACAAGGAAGGCTGCGATGAGCATGAAAACAGGAGTCAGATTTCGTCTATAAGCGTCACTGAACGCTGGGATTGTTCGAGTTCGCTGACGGATGAAGAGTATGCTCGTCAATATCCCCGCCAAGGCGAGGGCGAGAGCGACACCACCCACCGCCACGAGCACATCGTTGCCCAATCCCATGAAGAAGGTTTTCGCGAGAAGACTGGCAGTGGGGGGCTCTACTGCTGCGACTTCAGGTAGAAGAAAGAGGCGTTCTGCTTGTAAGATCACCAGCGACACGCCGCCCCAAAACATGAGAGCACGCCATTCAGGCGTGCTCTTATTGCGCATCACGGCCACCATAACTCCTCAGACTGCTGGTACCGTCCCCATTTGGCATCCCCATTTCTCTCGGAACCACTCAACGGTATGTTTCATCCCCTCTTCGAAAGACACCGTCGGATACCAATCGAGTTCCTGGCGAGCTTTGCTGGCAGAGACTTCCTTTCCGCCAAAATCGCCCGGTCGTGCCGGGACAAATTCAAGCTTTACGTCATCGCCTAGGACCTTCTTGATTCCCTCGGCCACTTCAAGGACGGTGACCTTCCGCGTCCCTTCCAGGTTGTAGGTCTGGTTGGCCCCTTTGTCTTTCATGGCGAGCACATGGGCCTCTGCCATGTCCCGTACATAGACGAAGTTGCGATATTGCTCGCCCTTACCCGATATGGTCAGCGGTTGGCCGTTCAACGCCTTCTTGATAAAGATGGGAATCAGCAGTTCTTCGCGCATCCGGGGACCGTACGGAATGCCGTATCGCAATATCGTAATCGGAACTTTATAGAGTTGAGAATAGTTGTGGCACAGCATCTCCGCCGCCATCTTGGAAGACGTATAGATATGACCGGCTCCTTCTAAGTAAAAGGGGACAGTCTCATTAGCGGGGTTCCCGTCCGGCGCGCCGTTATAGACCCAGACAGTTGAGGCGAGGTGAACGCGCTGGGTGCCATTGATCCGAGCGGCTTCTAGAATGTGGGTGGTGCCCATCACGTTGAGTGCCGTCGAATATACCGGATACTTATAGGCATAATTCACATTTGAGACCGCGGCCAAGTGAAAGATGTGCTCGGCTCCTTTGGTGGCCGCAAGGACCGAAGACAGATCCATGAGATCCACATCCTCAAACCCGACATCCGGCCGGTGAGGACGAACACGATGATCGATCACTGTGACTTGATGTCCTGAATCCACCAGGGCATCGACGACATGTGATCCGATAAATCCACTGCCTCCAGTGACGACGACTGTTGCCATGATGACGTCTCCTTTGGTTAGCCGATGACTTGCTTCAAAGCCTGAACGACTTGATAGGCATCTGCCTCCTCCATGCCTGAAAACACGGGCAGGCACAGGTGGCGCGCGCAATAATCCTCCGACACGGGAAGAGCTCCGGACGCGTAGGGTTCGAACACCGGTTGTTTGTGCAACGGCTCTTCATACACTTCTCCGGCCAATGAGACTCCGTACATTTCGCGCAGCAAAGTCTTCAATCCCTTCCGATCCTGCCGCTGATTCAGCACGACGAGATATTTGTAATAGTTACAGACGCCTTCGGCTGGAATCGCCACAGTCGTCAACCCCTTCAACATACGCAACTCACGGTCATAGATCGCGGCGACTCTCTGCCGGTCATTGATCATAGCCGGCAGCCGCTCCAGATGCTTCAGCCCGATAATGGCGTGCGGCTCGGACATGCGCCAGTTGCCTCCCATACGTATATGAGCATTGACCGTGAAACTGGCCTTTCCTTGGTCCCGATAGATGCGCGCTTCTTCCGCGATGCGAGCGTCGTTCGTGACGATCATGCCGCCTTCGCCTGAGGTCATGACTTTCGTGGGATAAAAACTGAAGGAGCCCGCCACCCCAAATCCGCCGGCGCGCACGCCTTTGTATGAGGATCCATGGGCATGGGCCGCATCCTCAACCAGCCAGAGCCCTTTCTTAGCAGCCCACTCTTGTAACTCAGGCAACTTTCTTGACACGATCCCGCCAATATGGACCACGATGATCCCGGCTGTTTTCGCGGTGAGTTTCTTGTCCAAGTCCTCCGGTTGTATGCCAAAGGATTCCGGATCCATGTCTACGAGGACCGGATGCCCGCCCGCATGCACGACGGCCGCGGCCGTGGCAAAGAACGTATTGGTGGGTACCAGCACATCTTTCCCCTCCACATTCAGCGTCCGAAGGATAATTTCAAGTGAACTGGTCCCACTGTTCACCGCAATCGCGTGTTGAGTCCCGCAGAATTGGGCGAACTTCTGTTCGAATTCCGTCCCATACCTTCCTAAGGTCAGCTGCCCTGTGCTTAGAACCTCCTGGATCCGCTCCGCAATCCATGCACGATCTTCCGGAAGAAATTGAATCTTGGCGGCAGGGATTTTCCGCATCGGAACCTCAGTCGTTGTCGCAACGCTCCTAGTACCCATTCGTAACTCCTCCTATGACGGTGACTGTGAATGCTCGTGGTCCTAGACTGTTTCCTGTCCCGCAAACGTGATCAGCATAACGCCGAGGATCACGAGGACGATGCCGGCCCATCGAAGAGAGGGAACAGCCTCGTGCAGAATCATTACTGCCAAGATGGCCGCCATTCCGAATTCGAGTGCGGTCATGGGGAGGACCACTGTTATGTCTGCCCAAGAAAGGGAGGCGAGAAATAGAAAGTAGAACACGGCGTTCAAGGCGGTACCGATGACCACAGAGGGATTGCTGAGGGCTTGCCCAAAGTACCCCATGAGCGCCACGGGAGTGAAGGCTTCCAGGGATCCCACCTGTTGCATTCCCTGCCGTACAAAAATCTGGCCTATAGCTGCGGCTGCAGCGGCAATCGTCATGACAACAATCACTTTCAGCATGGTTTCACCTTTTCTCTTAGCGCGCAGGCAACTCACTAAAGGCTAGCCGTTGAACGCTGCGCTGTACCAACGCCGCCTTGATTTCCGGACTGATAAGGGCTCTGAGCTCCTCTTCGTGTTCGTAGTCCAACATCGTTTCGTCGATCTCCGGACATCGCCGTGTGGCAGGATGACAATAGATTTCCGTGAGGCCGTCAGGCAGATGGAGAATAAATTGTTCGAATAACTCTGGTGTGAGATGGCCGCTGTCGTGCAAGCCGAACACAAAATCGTTGCACTTCATGCCCGCCACCTTGACTCGCAATTTGAACAGCTTAAGCCATGGCCAGAGCAGTGCCCAAGACAGAATGCGGTTCGCAGGGCGACTCCGGCAGACTCGTAAGGACAGCAGAATCGGCTCATAGGGCAGGCGTATCGCTCGTAGCCCGAAGTCTTGACCCACCTTGAGAATCTTGCTGAGCACCGTTGGATGGAGGTGCATGTGATTGTGTGCATTGACGTGATCGAGAACCAACCCGGTTCTCTTAAAGGCCTGAAATTGAGCCCGGATTTCAGCCTCCAATTGCTGCCTGATGCCTGGGCGAAAAAACCACTTATACCCGGCGCTCACGAAGCGAGTGGAAAACATGCCTCGTTCATCCACAAGATCTGGAATGACAGCCGGAGCGAGCACCGGACGCCCTTCCACTAGTACAAGATGGAGACCCACCTTGAGCGTGGACGATCTTCTGGCTCGTCCAATTGCATCACGAGCCGCTGCCGCTCCCACCATCAGACTTGCTGTGGTCAGGATGCCGTGTCGGTGTGCCTTCTCGATGGCTTCGTTTACCGAGACTGCGAGACCGAAGTCGTCTCCCGTGACAATGAGCTGCCGCACGCAGAGTCCTCCTCGAGTACGAGTCGACCAGTTTTGGTGAGCATGAATTTTGTCTCACGCCAAATCGTGGTCCGTTTGGTAAAGGCCAGCACCCATGAGCCTAGTGCGGCAATATCTCGGAACGGCACAAGCCAGAGGGCTCGCGCTCCCTCCCGATCGTTCAACCCCCAGCGCATCACAATTCCAGAGACCATCAGCCGCACGGCAATTGTGCCGGCCAGCACGCTAAGCCCGATCCATGACCCTAAGGTTGAGAGAGCAAATAAGACCGCAAACGGGACTGGGCGAATGATAATGGTGGAAAACAGGGCGCCAGGTCTGGCCGCACGATTGTTTTGATCCCAATACACCAAGTGATTCCACCAGTGCCACGAAGTCTTGAGATCGACCACTGTTTCCACGAGATAGGGGAGAATGACCACCCGCTTTCCGGTGGTCCAGATACGTCGTCCCATTTCATAATCTTCGACCAAATAATCTGCGAGACTCGTAAATCCGCCGATTTCTTCGAGGGTCGATCGTCGTAAGGCCGTTGATGCTCCCAAACAAAACTGTGCTGCATTGGTCACAAGGGCAAACATCATATTCGGAGTCAGGTCAGCGTTGATGGTGAGCAGTTCCATCTTCTCGAACCAGGTATCTGCCTTGACTGCTTTGTAGAGCGTGCACACGTAGCCGACTTCCTGATCGGCCAAAGGTGCGATGATGGTTTTGAGGTAATCCGGCCGCAACCGAACATCGCTATCGCTGATCACCAACATCTCGTGACGGGCGTGCTGCAATCCGCCAATGAGATTATTAATTTTCCCGTTGGGCCCCGCGACACACTCTTCAATCGCCACCGTGACACGGTCTGCCCCAAACTCCTGCTGTAGTTCGTGTAGTAAGGGAATAGCTGGATCGTCGAAACGTTGAACGGAGAAGACGACTTGAAAAATGGGGTAGTCTTGTATGCAGGTGCTGCGAAGATTTTCCCGGAGGCCCTTCTCCAAACCGCAGACCGGTTTGAGGATAGTAACGGAGGGCCAATCAGACCACATGGACGTCGATGGCTGTTCCGGCTGTCGCATCAATCGAAACACAGCAACCAGACAGAGCACGGCATACACTGAACCGCAGACGACCGGGATCAGGCACATGAGTTGGACAATTGAAAGAAATGTCATTTATTGGAATAGTCGTAGAAATATGGTGAGCGCTCAGCAGGAATCAGGCCACAATCAATCACCTGCGTGTATCCTGATAAGTCAGTCGGTTACTGCATGTGTTTGAACCAAAAATGGAAAGAACGCGCGAACGTCGTAAAGGATTTCTGATTGACGTCAAAATTTTTATACGACAGAGAGGAGAGATGGGGCGGGGCAGATAAGATAGGTCCGAGTAGAATTACTCCTAGACATTACGATGCTTGAGTTTGTACTGGAGAAGGCTGCGGCTGATCCTCAGAATATCCGCAGCTCGAGCTTGAACGCCTTTTGCTTGGACCAATGCACGATTGATCATTCGCTCTTCGATCACGCGCAAAGTCGCCTCCAGTGGCGCATCTTTCGGAAGAAATCGGTCCAACGCCTGAGCCCAATCTCCACTGGTCGTAAGTTCGACAGGAAGATCTTCTGGTTCGATTTCCTCGCGTTGTGCCATTAATGCCGCATGTGCGACCACGTTATGCAATTCCCGCACGTTGCCGGGCCAACGGTATTCAGCCAGCAGTTGCATCGTACGTGGAGAAAATTGCTTTCCCCGTATACTCCCTTCACGGATAAGTGCTTGAAGATAGGATTCTGCAAGCAATGGAATATCCTCGGTCCGTTCTCGTAGAGGCGGCACCTCGATCCGGACGACACTTAAGCGGAAAAACAGATCTTCTCGGAAACGTCCTGCCTGAACTTCGGCTTTGAGATCCCGGTTGGTCGCTGACAGAATGCGCAAATCCACGTGCACCGGTTTCTCGCTTCCCACGCGACGGATCTCATGGGTATCCAATACCCGTAACAGTTTGGCCTGCAAATTTAACGGAAGCTCGCTGATCTCATCGAGAAACAACGTCCCGCCATCCGCCTGTTCGAACAGCCCGAGGTGACGAACATGGGCTCCCGTGAAGGCACCCTTCTCGTGTCCAAACAACTCGCTCTCAGCCAGCGAGTCAGTCAGCGCACTACAATTAACCGCTAGGAACGGTCGGCCGCTACGAGGCCCAGTGAAATGGATCGCACGCGCGACCAATTCCTTTCCCGACCCGCTCTCGCCGGAAATCGATACCGCGCTCTTCGAATCCGTCACTCGCTGGATCTTGTTCAGTACGCCTGTCATTACAGCACTTTTCCCAATCAGGTGGTCCGAGTGATACTGTTCGGCCAGCGAGTGGGAAAGACGAACGTTTTCGCGGACCAGCACACTGTGCTCGATCGCCCGGCGGATGGACCGCACGAGGTCTGCATTTGCGAACGGCTTCACAATAAAATCGTAGGCGCCAAGTTTCATGGCATCAACGGCTTGTTCAATGGTCCCGTAAGCCGTCATGAGCAATGTCGACGTGGTCGGAGAAATCTGACGCGCCTTCTCCAGTACGGTCAATCCGTCTATATCGGCAATCCGAAGGTCAGTGAGCAGGACGTCGATCGTCGCGTCTCGAAGCACCGCCAGCGCGGCCGCTCCCTTCTCACAAGTCACGACGTCGAATCCTTCACTATGAAGTAGTTCCTCTAGCATCCAGAGGTAATTCTTCTCGTCGTCTACAACCAGTACTGTGGCCATTAGATTCTTTCCCTGCCTGACGATCCGGCGAGTTGTTCTTCATGGAGATAGGCAGACATCGGGAGAGAGATCGTCACGGTTGTCCCGCGGCCTTGTATGCTTGTCACCTGCAGGGCTCCGCCATGTTCCTTAATGACTCGGTATGCGAGTGAGAATCCAAGGCCGATGCCTCCCTTGCGCTTCGTGAAAAACGGTTCCCCCAAACGCTTGAGATCGTCCTCCGCCATTCCTATACCGCGATCTTCGATCATGATGTTGACCCGTTGATTGTCGGTCTGGAGATCACAGGAGAGTTTCACAATCCCTCCTGATGGCATGGCCTGACAGGCATTTCGTACAAGATTGGCGAATGCTTGGTGCAAAAGATCGAAATCTCCCTGTACGACAGTCCCCGGAGATATGGGAGCGCAGTCAACGCTAACCCGTTCTGACACCGACCAGGCGAAAGAGACTTGGACGACACTGTTCAGAAGTGTGGACAAACTGACGGATGCTTTGTTGAGGCATAGAGGCGCTCCGAGACGAAGAACCCCCTCCACCGCCTTATTCAGACGATTGGTTTCCTCAAGCACCACTTCGATATAACGACGGATGGCCGGATCGGTTGCCCGTTCAGCCAACATTTCGACTGAGCCCTTGATGATTCCCAGTGGATTCCGGACTTCATGGGCCACTTGACCCGCCATTTCTCCCAGCACGGCCATCTGACTGACTTGCTGAAGCCGCTCTTCCATCTTGGTCAACTGGGCCAGTCGTTCGGTTAATTGCGTCTGTGTCTGCCTCAACTCGTCATTGCTGTGCGCCAAATTCGTCGCGAGCGTTTGAGATCGCTCCCTTTGCTCTCGTTCACTTTGAGCAAAGAAATAGACCAGCAAGCCCGCCATGGTGAAATACACCATCGCGGCGACCGCATCTTGGAATTCTTTGACATGAGTAATGAAAGGGGTCAGTTGCTCGCCGGTCACAATGAACCCGATGATGGCTATGATCGAACCGGCCACCACATAGACCACATCACGGCCGGGTAATTTTGTCGCTGCCGAGATAATGGGCAATAAATACACCAGTTCATAGATGCTGCCGCTGCCATCCGTGACGGCCACGAGTGCAGAAGCCAAAACCATTTGAATCAATATGCTGAGCCGGAGAAGCAGATTGCGTCGGTGAGAATCTCTCGTTTTCTCAGAAAAAACCGGAGCAAACACTTCGAGTGCCTGCAACCCCATCACAACCGAAAAGGACAGATAGGCTACGAGTGATGTTGCATGGCTCGCGCTTCCGACCGAAAAGAGGAGTGCCGCGAGCAGAATTAAGGTGACGACCTTGAGAATCTCGAAGGGATTCAATCGACGCAACCACATAACGTACACCTCATCTGTTCGAGAGGAGAAACCTCTACAAGGCGTCAAGGGAAGTAGTCAAAGACGGCTCCACTAGGGAGCCCTCAGCGAGTCTCGCAGCTGTAGTGCCTCTTCTCTATGGCGCTGATCGCTTGTGGAGAAATCGGACGGGAGCGGCTGCAACAAAATGATCTCGATTTCTCGCCGAGCCGAGATTGGATCTTTCCGCTTGATATAGGCGCGAGCAAGATCGAGGCGAGCATGAACGTCGCCCGCGTTGGCCGCCACTGCTCGCTGGAGATAGGTGAGCGCGCCGTCAGAGTCGCCGCCTAACAACCAGGGTAGTTCATCCAGCATCATGCCCATCATATGTAATGCAGGAGCATGGTCAGGATTTAATTCCAAAGCCCTCTTCACATGTCGTTTCAAATCCTGAATGGACAATGCGGACGCCATCAGACCCGAGAGCTGTGCAGCACTTCCTAGATTTGCCGCATAGAGGTAATGGGCCTGTGCATTCTGTTCTTGGAGTTCAAGGGCGAGACGCGCCAGACGCGCTCCTTCTTCATAGGCAATTTTGCGATCTGAAGTCCCCATAGACACATCGTCCCCTAGATCCAGATAGATATCTGCCAGGCGAACGAGAAACGCAGGATCGGACAAGTGTTCGGTTTTTTGAGCAATCAACACCTGAAGCTGTTGTCGAAGTGCATCTCCAGTCGGTGAGGTGCCGGCTACGACCTCACCTGTACTGCTGCTCGTCCCATACAATAAGAATAATATGAGGGCTCCACGAACTGTGAGACGACAAGCTAATGTCATATCAGTACAATAGTGTCCTTTCGGTTTTTCAGGAAGGATCAAAGGGTCCTCGAATTGTAATCATGTATGCATAGCAATGATAACCAAGGCTGGCATACATGTACCTGATCGTCCCTTTTCTTAAAGTGCGTTGCGATAGGCTAATCCAGACAAAAAGGGGTCAAGGCAGTCATATAGGACAAGAGGCATGAGAGAAGATGCGGATGTTGTGAGAGCTTACTTAGCTCTAAAGGCACACCACAGACACAATACGCCACCAAGCACCATACTCGCCGCAACTGCTGTGATACTTCCAACGATCCACAGCATAAATAATTCGTATAACATGGATATGTGTCTCCTACGTGGAGCATGTGCCACCATCAATGTACGATCTGTCCGTTGCTCGTCTGCGCGGGCTTATAGCCGAGTCCTGGCCGAAGCTCTATCAGCCAAAGTAGAATTGTCTTGTCGGACTAATACCATCAGTACTGTCAGCGTTGTAGGACAGAGGCGACGGGACGAGCTGTGTGTAGCTTTTCAGTGGATTCCAAGCCCGGCTTCAGTACTGCGTCATGCGGGTGGCGAAGCTCGCCTAGAGAGCGATCGATGAAGAAGGTGATGCCGGGAGAGACAGAACACCGACCGGCGTGGGGGTCATTTTTATCGAGATACAGAATGAGCGTATCGCGTTACTTTCGCGCCTAGAATGTATGCTACCTCATGATCGGGGGACAAGCAGTCCGACCCCACGATTCGATGAATTCCTTACACCGCTCCAGATCTTCCTGCACGCGCGAAGAGAGTACTCCCAATCCATCTCCGGCATGTTCGACGGCACTCTGTGCAACATACGTTCATTGCAGCCTGACCGATGATCTGGTATCCGAGAGGGACTGGAACGTCACGGGCCCTCCATGAACCCGGGAAATTCCTCAAACTGCGTCCATTGGGGGTGGGCAGTCCCCACCAGAACATTGGCTTCAATTCGGTACCATCAATAGCCTTTTGCAACAGGCCTCACCTGACACCCTTCTGGCCTTGAGCTTGCCGGAAATGCCGATTCTGATCACCATTGCCTATCGAACATTCACCAACGCTCCAGCGCGTCATTGGAGAGAGCATACAATTTGGACATATCTGCTCATCTAAATGTAGACATCGAACAGGTCGAACCTCTATCGTACGGTTGAGTATTCCGCCATGCGACTGCTTGCAAAAATCCTGATCGGTCTGGGGGTCCTCGCAGGCCTGACCTATCTCTACTATACCGAGGTGAAACCCACCGTCATCTTTGGATTGCGCTCAGACTATGCACATGCCATTCCGTATCAGAACATCCCTGAGGGGCTCACGAGCTTGCGCGCGGAATCCTGTGGCACGTGCCATCCGGCCATCTATGACGAATGGAAAACCAGCATCCATGCGCAGGCCTATCGCGATCCCTTCTTTCACGCCTATTGGACGAAGGACAAGCAGACGTGGGTCTGTTTGAACTGCCACAGCCCGTTAGAAAATCAACAGCCCACGTTGATTACCGAGATCCCGCGGGACCGGGTGGAACGAGCCGTACAGACACCCAATCAACAATACGATGCCGACTATCAGCACGAAGGCGTGACTTGCGCGGCCTGCCACGTCCGGGATGGGATGGTCCTCGGCCCCTTTGACGATGCTGTCGCGCCCCACCCGACGAAAGCCGACCCCACCTTCCGCACAACCCAGGTCTGCTATCGGTGCCACAGCGTCGTCGGGGGTCCGGCGCAGTTCTATAACGGCGGGCCCTGCGGCACTTATCCCGAATACGAGAGCGGGTATTGGATGAAGGAGCGCGGATTTATCTGTCAAAGTTGCCATATGCCGGAGATCGAACGCCCGGTCGCCACAGGTGGACCCCTTCGTAAAGGCCGTCAACATCTCTGGCGCGGCGGACACGATCCCGACATGGTGAAGCAGGCGGTCGACATCAAGGTGGTGGCCGAACCGGCGGAGCCGAAGCCGGGGGACAAGGTCCGCGTGACGCTGACTCTGATCAATGCGGGAGCAGGACATAAACTCCCCACGGGAGATCCGGATCGACACTTTACGGTGGAGTTTGCCGTCGAGGATCAGGACCGGAAGGTGTTGGAGAGCCGGCAGGAGACGATGGGTCGCTGGATTCTGTGGCAACCGGCGATTATTGAACTCCACGATAATCGCCTCATGCCGTTGGCCAGCCGGGATTACACGTTCGAATATCAACTACCAAAGAACGTGACCGGCCTCACCTTGATCACAAAGGTGCGCTATCACATCCAGACCGAACGGCAGCATCAGATGCTGATCGATAAATATGGCCTGACCGCACCGGATCCCTACTTCTTTACGGTCTATGAGCGAGCGGTGCCCTTGACCGGCAGTCTCGCAGACCATTTCAAGCAGACGGTTCCTGATTCACGCATAGCCTGTGCAGCACCCAATCACAGCTGACGCAAGAGGGATTCCCGACCCGTCAATCGGTTGATTGCCGAAAATCCAGCCTGTACGGTTGTTGCTTGCTCAACGGGATGCCACTCACTCGCTCATTTCACAACCTCTGATTATCTCTCGCATTTCTACTCTCTCTGACCAAGGCCTGTAACCTTTCCACCAATCAGAGCGACTTGGAGGATGAGGCGTACTCTCTTTTACCAAGGAGGTTCCGATGAACAGTGGAATGAAAATGCTGTTAGGGGTCGCGGCGGGAACATTTCTGTTGGGAACGGCCATTCCGTTCGCCTGGGCGGACGGAGGGGGAATCTGCAAGGGAGGCGGCAGCCATGCAATGGGTATGGCCCGGCACGGCATGTCGAATCTTGGAGGCATGACGTTACATGTCCTTCACAGCCTCCTGCGAAATCAGTCGGACCTCGGCCTGACGGAGGACCAAGTCACCAAGCTGAAGGCCCTCGCTCTTGACCAGGACCGCGCAAAGATTCGTGCTCAAGCAGATGTTCAGGTGGCGAATCGGGAACTCAGGGCGCTCGTGACGGATGAGAAGACGGAGCTGTCCGTCATCGAAGCCAAGATCAAAGAGCGCGAATCGTTCGAAGCCAAGCTGAGTTTCATGAAGATCAAAGCCAAGCGCGATCTCTACGCAGTCCTGACGCCCGAACAGCGTGAGAAACAGAAAGCCCTTCGTCACCAGATGCGGCAGACACATCGCGCACGTCTGTTCAGCAGCCAGGGAATGGATGCGGGTGACCATGAACAGTCGACCGAGGACATGACTTCGGTACCGGAGGGTACGCCACGTGATGCTGAGAGCAGTCTGCAGGCCAGCTAAGCCACGAGGTAACGTGACTACACGACACCTGTTCACCGGTGATGTGGTGTGGTCACGTCCGTGGATGAGCTATGATGCAATGGCGAGGCACCTGGCGGTGGGGTGTGCCGGTTTCATTGGAGTGCAGACTCTGGTGTCCGATGATCGTGAGATTATCCAGCGCGTGTTGCAGGGAGAGATCGACCGTTTTGCTGAGTTGATCGCGCGCTATCAGCAGCACGTCGCGAAAATAACGAACCGGCATGTGCCATCCGACCGCGTGGCGGAGGTCGCGCATGACGTCTTCGTCCGAGCCTACAGCAGCTTATCGAGCTTTTCAGGAACGACCCCGTTCGAACATTGGTTGTCCGGCATCGCCGTCCGGACCTGCTACGACTTCTGGCGAGCAAGGCGGCGGGAGGAACTGCCGGTGAGTTCATTGGCCACGGAGCATCAGGCCTGGATGGACCATGTGCTAGCCGCGGAATCCGACGACCAATTTCGTGAACAGGCCAGGCGGCAGGAGGCGGCGGAACTGCTGCAATGGGCGCTGGGTCATCTCTCGGCTGAAAACCGTCTCGTGCTGACGCTGGTCCATCTTGACGGCTATTCGGTTCGCGAGGCGGCAGATCTGCTGGGATGGACCCTGGTCAACGTAAAAGTGCGGGCACATCGTGCGCGACAGATGCTCCGCGCATTACTACTCGAAAGGAAGCGGCAGGACGATGACACCACTCAACGATGACCAGCTGAAGAAAGTCGAGCGCGCATTGACGGAAGCCCATCGATCGCGCCAC
>OELA01000537.1_pt4 | contig 16843 bp, 13 predicted proteins | sample 1503161 | NCBI WGS metagenome assembly OELA01 (sample SAMEA104379559, study PRJEB20068) | metagenome | biome: 1000743; feature: 77; material: 1998 | place: USA | collected 2012 | depth 25 m
GGGGCCCTTATCGTACGCAGCCATCACCCGCTGCTGACGAAGCACAGAGAGTGGAATGTCCAGTGACCGTGTTCTGGAATAGACGATGGGAGGAGGCAGGGCTTGACCACTGGCAGTCTTTCCGGCGTGCGGCCTGGCCCCAGGGTGACCGTTTTGGTCTTTATACAGTTGTAACGCAGTCCGAAATCGATCCATGGATTCTCCTACTTATCTCGAACATTCATTCTGGCGTAAGCCAATCTAGCCAAATCGCCTTAAAGCGGTAAACCACAGCACATCTATCGGCATCACAAACACGTGGACCAGGGCGAGGATCGCCGCGAGTGCGCCGACTCCAGCTCCCTGAAGGAGAAGACGTCGCTTCACCGCCCGGGAGAGATCCTCTTCATTCGGCATGAAGGGGATCACAGCCAGCGGAAACATCTGAGTCAAATGCACAAGTTGTTCCGGTGTGCGTATCGAATGATCGAGCGACTCCGCGGCGGCGGCAGTTCCGATTCCACCAGCGATGGCCAAAATAAAGCCGAGAAGCACAATCGCAGGTCGGTTGGGCTTATCAGGCTTCTCCGGCAGGCTAGGAGGATCGATGAGCGAAAACCGTTCACCTTTTCGTTGAACTTCTAACCCTTCCGAAACCTTGGCTTCCAGCAGTCTCGACCGGATCTCCTGATATTTCTGCCCTGATGTGTCGCGATCGCGCGTCAGAAAAAGATAATCAGGCTCCATCTCCGGAGTCCGTTGGAGCCGAGCAGCATAGTCATCAAGTCGCTGTTTCACAACCGCGCGAGTCGCCCGTAGTGCACTCAAGGAAGCCGTTGCAGAATTGAGCTGTGACTGGAGATTGATGTAGGCAGGGTTTTCCGGTCTCAGCATGGGCTTTCGAGGAGAGATCGAGCGAAGCTGGCGAACTTCCCGTTCTAGCGCATTGATTGTGCGACGAGCCCGAATGACGTCCGGGTGTTCACTGCCTAAACGCTTCAAAGCAGCGGCCAGCGTGGCACGGGCGTCGATGAGTCGTTTGGACGCTTCCTCGATCTCGGGATGCTGTCCGGTTTCCTTTTCCAAGGCCTCGATCTCCTGTTTCATCTTCTGTATATCGGGGTGGTCGGAAGAGAGATTGGCGGAGGCGCCGGCATACTCCGCATGCAAGGCGCGTAAGCGCTCAGATGAATCCAGGATGCGTTCTCCGGTCACGGACATGATAGGAGTATTGGGTTTGATCGTGGCAAGTTCACCTTCAAGGTAGTTCTTGCGTTCCTCAATGGTTCGAATCTGCTGATCGATCTCCGTCAGTTCTCGATCAGACTGACTCATGAGCTGCAAATTCAGAGGCATCAGCTCCGGCAAGGCTCCACTTGCCCGGTGCTTGAACTCGGCAATTTTTCCATCCACCTCGCTGATGTGCGTGGAAAGATTATCAGCCTCCTGTTGGAGGAACGACGTCGCCTCCTGGGCTTGCCGCTCTCGACTCTTTAGATTTTGACCCAGGAAGAGGCTGGTCAGCTCGTTGGCGACCTTTTGAGCCAAATCGGGTGAGCTGCTCTGGTATGCCACGGTGAATGCAATCGTGGCTTTCGTAGGATGTTGAGTGCGCTTGTCCACGACGTCTGCACTGATCACTTCAACTCCGATATCTTTGATAAATCGTTTTACGACTTCTTCTGCGGGGCTGGTTCGACGCAAGTCTGCGTAGAGGTTATATTGCTCGACGACCTTCCACAAGGTCGTCCGGCTCATCACCTGTTGCTTGATTGTTTCGATTCGCTGGTCTGCATAACTCGTAATCGTCGAATGGACGAGTTCAGATGGAATTTCCTGTTCTTCGATCAGGATGGTTGCCATGGACTTATAGGTCGGTGGCCAGAGAAATGCCGCGGTGAGGCTGAGGAGCAAGAGGGCTCCACCTGCCAAGAATGTCAGCGTTCGGCGGCGGCGGAATATCGCTAGGTAGTCTTGAAGACCTTGAATCGGCTCAGAATGTCGTGTTGGGTGTTGAGGGGTCATAGGTAGCTCATCTAATTCGAAAACGCCAATTTGGGTGGATAGTACGTCAGCATGAACATCGTGGCATTGGACATGGCAGGATCAGAGAAGCCGTCTACGTCACGCCAGCCATAGGTATAAGAAAGCTCTGCCTTCCACCAGTCCAGAAACTTCCAGGCGATCTTAGGGGTGAGGTAGAAGTAACGGCTTTCTGGGAAGGTGCCGCCTTGCGCGCGGTTTGTAACACCAGAGATGAGATATCCGGATCCATTGACGGATGCAGCCAGGGTTTCGGTCAGATCATGCGACACTGATAGACCTGCACGATCTCTTTGAATAAGAAGGCCAAACCCGCTCGGCACAATATCTCGGTCCACATTCAATTGGACAGATGTACGCTCAAACTTCTTGTCGAGACTGGCACCGAAGAGCCAAACTGTGTCCTGGGCCTTGATATTCTCACTGAAGGTTTGGGTAGTTGAACTCACAAAGCGCGGTCCTCCGTAGACTGTCCCGGTCAGAGTTTCTGTAAAGGCATGGGTCAGGTTAAGATTGATTCCGGGAAAGCTGGCGCGGAAGGGCGAGGGTGCATTGATCGTATGGAAATTTACATAAGAGCCAGATAGTTGGATTTGAGTCTGTTCGGTCATCTGATAGAGCAAGCCACCTGAGCCACCAAACAACTGAAAGTCCACCAGGCCAAGATGCAAGCCATTTTCGTAAGTGGTGTCGGACAACTGACCAGCGGATTGGAACGACAATTTTTCAGTGATGCGTCTGGTCCAAGATGGATTGGCTGTCCATTGGTTTCGTTGTGTAAAGCTCAATACCACGCCGGTGGTCAGCAGTTCGCTCATCAACGTGTTGTCACGAGTGAATCCGCCAGTAAAGCCAAGCAGATCCTTCTCGGTTTTATAACGAATGGTTGCTGGCACGTGAATATTGGTAAAATTGTTCTGTTGCCCACCGTAGTACGACACAAAGTCGGCCGCGATCCTGCCACTCACCTCCAAGCGCTCTGTTTTCCCAGCGAACTCGGCAGCCGGTGAGGTCCAATAGCCATAGGTCGCGTCGTGTGGGCGTGGGGTGAGAAGCAAATTACTGTTGTACAAGCCTTTGACTCCGATCGACGGTAAGAGTGACCACTCCGCAGCTTCGCTTGGTGATGCCATGCCAAATCCTAGAGTGCAGGTCCAGAGGATGAGCGTCCCAACTCCCCTCCTGCTACGAGATCGCCAAGCATTTACAACCTCATGCCTCAGTCCCATTGGTGCCACGATTGCTAGGGCACCATGACGACATCACCGCGCTGTAAGACAATATTCTGATCGAGATCGTTTCCCTTACGCATATCGCCATAGCGAAAGTGAAATACTTCCTTCTCCCCCTTGACCCGTCTTATGACTTTGATATCGTTTTCGGCGGCAAAGGGTGTCAATCCACCGGCCAAACTCAATGCCTGCAGCACATCGGTATAGTGACCGATCAAGTACTCTCCGGGCTTATTCACTCGACCGACGACATAGATTTTGTAGCTCAAGACTTTCGTGACAGAGACGGACACATTCGGATTTGGAATGTACTTCGTCAGACGTTTTACAAGATCGGCACGAATCTCTTCGACCGTTCGATCTTGAGCCTGGCTATCTCCTACAAGGGGAAACGAGAACATCCCGTCGGGGCGAACCACAACCTCCCTGGTGAGTTGTTCATCCTTCCACACGGAAATGAGCATGACATCTTCAGCTCCAAGTCGATAACCTGGATCGACCCCTGCTCCCCCTGGTGTGGCGCCTATCGCAGTGGAACCGGAAGGCAGTGTTCCACCGGCCAGCACTGCAAGAAACAGAGTCAGCACTCCCATGTGCCGAACAGTGCGCAACTTGTATCCGGCCATACTCACGTTCTTACCCCCTCACCTGTGACAAAATCTGTGCTGCTTCCTGACGCCCGTGAAACGCTTCATCACTCTTGAGAGCCTTTGAAAGGTAGGTACGAGCTTCGGCTGTCTTTCCAGATTGATAGAAGGCTACTCCAAGATGATAATTTAATGTGGCGACGTCCGGTGATTTAGCGACCGCATGTTTCATGAGACGCAGCGCTTCTTCCCGTTGCCCCATTTTGAAGCGCACCCATCCCAGCGTGTCCAGAAACAGCGGGTGCGGGGCATCTTTCTCAAAATCACGGCTAAGGGCAAACGCTTTCTGCAAACTCTGAGGATCATCTCCTTTGTAATCAACCAACAAGGCGGCTAGGTTATTTGCGGCCAGCACGTTACGAGAATTCAGTCGCAGCGTTTCATCATACGCGGTGATGGCATGATCGAACTGGCCGAGAGTCGAATAGGCCGACGCCTGTAGCATGTATAATTCCTCGCTGTCTGGGTTGACTTTCAAACCGGCCTGAGTCACCTGGATTGCCAGGTCCACCTGTTTCTGCGCCAGCCACAACCCCCCTCTGTTGAGCCACGGGGCAATCCATTTTGGATTGATCCGAGAAGCTTCGCGAAACTGGAAGTCGGCTTCCTGGGGATGTCCGCTGAGAGCAAGTACCTCACCCAGGAGTCCATGGGCAAACAGATGATCCGGTCGTGCGGCAAGCAACGCTTCGAGTCGAGTCTTCGCGCGATCTGCATGGCCTTGCGCGATATCCAGTTTCACGAGAGACAGCAACGCGTCTGGATCGTTCGGGGCATGCATCGTCGCACGCTCATAGGCGGCACTGGCTTGGGCGTATTGTTGTTGTGCTTCTCGCAGCCGTCCCTCCGCCATGTACGCCACGGCACTATCTCTCGCGACGGCATGGAGGCGATTCAACGTGCGTTCCGCTTCAGCCAAGTTTTTCGTGACCAGATCAAGCATCATCAACATATCGAGAGCAGCCACATCATCCGGGCGTTGCTTCAACAAGTCGTCGAGTCGGGCTCGGGCTTGCTGGTGACGGCCGCTTTGACTTTCCAGTGCCGCAAGTGATCGTCGGGCATCGACCTGCCCGGGATATAGCGCTACCGCATGCTCAAAGCTTTCCTTCGCAAGATTATTCTCTCCGGTCAGTAGGTAGGCCTGTCCAAGCAAGAAATGCACTGTCGCCAACTCAGGCTGGTCGTGCAAGACGGTTCGAAACGCCTGTACCGCATCTTTCCCGTTCCTTCTGGCAAGGGCCATCCGACCTGACAGAGCCAGTCCATCGGCAGAACGGGGATTCTCCTTCAAGACCTCTTGAAGCTGCCGTTCCGCTTCCGCCAGCTTGCCTGAGGCGATGTCCATCTCAGCAAGTTTAACCTTGGCTTCCAGGCTGGCTGGCTTCTCCTTGTAAGCTTTTATCAGCGCCTCATACTGTTCGCGCGCCTTGGCATCCTGCCCGCTCTTAAGGTAGAAGGCTGCAAGTGCAAATTGAAGTTTCGTCGAATGCGGCAGTTGGGTCACAGCCTCCAGGAGTGCCTGCGCGGCAGCAGAGAGATCCTTCCTAGAGCTAAGAAAATCTGCTAGCAAGAGACGTCGCTCTTCGTCATTCGGATCAAGGGCGATTGCCTCCCGCAACACGGCTTCCGCCTTCTCGTGTGCGCCTTGTGAGTCGAAGAATCGGGCCAGCCTCAGCCGGTGGTCAAACAGCGTGGGTTCTGTCTCGATCATACGGCGAGCTACCATCTCCGCACCGGCCGTATCCTTTGCTTGAATCAAGATCGCATTCAAATTATTCAGGAGATCCATGTCCTTCGGGTGAGCTGCCAGTGCTCGTTTCAGGGTGGCCTCTGCGTCACGATAGCGCTGTTGTTGGCTGTGGAGCGTAGCCAGCAAGACCGCCGCGTCTGGCTCGGTCGGAAACTGCGAGGATAGTGCCTCGGCTTGGGTCATCGCGTCAGGGAGCCGTCCATTCACAGCCATTACCGCGATCTTGAGTGCCTTCGCTTGAGGGTGCTCCGGATATTTCACCAGCACCTTGTCGGCCGTTGAGACGACCTGTTCTGTCAGGTGGGCTTCGAGATAGTACTTCGCGAGGTTAATTAATGCGGCGGCATGGTCGGGCGCAAGCTGTATGACCTCCTGATACAGGGCGACAGCATTGCGCCAATTTTTTTCCTTTTCCTCTACCTGCGCAAAGAGAAAATAGGCATCAACATCCTTCGGATCGATTTTGAGCACATTACGAATTGCCACACGCGCTTTTGGATAATTGCCGGCTTGAATGTATTCTTGCGCCAGTGAACGATACTTGGCTTTCCGCTCTTCAGGCCCTCCACAGGCGACCAGAAAGATCGTCATAACCAAGACGATGATGCTTCGGTATGTCATGGTGATAGCTTGGTCATCTGTTGAAATGTTCGCCATCGATTCTCAAACCGAGGGTCAGGCAAGCTCTAAAACAACTTTCCTGACTCTCCTCAACCATGCCTTCAGTCTCCAACCTTCCTCTTATCTATAACCACCTTCGAATCCCCAACCCAAACAAGACCCATAGGGATACCAGCCCAAGCTGCTTTACACGATCCGAAAATGCGTGCAATAGCAGTTCGAACGAGAAGAACAGCACGATCAGCTTGGCAGCGAAGAAACCGAGTGCGGAGACGTTCGTACTGACTCCCGGAAGGAAGGGGAAGATCACGGCCAAAAATACCATGAGATAGTCGAGTGGCGTCGTCTGAAACCGACTATGGCTGTCAAACCGCATGCAGAGTAAGACCATGACGGCCATCGCACCAAACAACATATGATAGGTCATTGGAAATGGAGGAGCGGCCCGCAACCATGAAGCATCGCTGACGTAGAGTAAAAACGTGCTTCCCATGTAGAGCCCCCCCCGCACAAAATACGGAGCGAGCCTGGGCACGAAGGAAATGCCTATCAAGACAATGGCGAACAGTACGGTCGAAATGTAGCCGATATCTTGGGGAACCTGCGCCGGAAGAAAGACCGTGGCGATGAGGAAGAGTGGGACCACCGCGGCTAAGAAACGAATTGGCAGAACACGCAACCAAGGATCGCTGAGAATCTCTGAAAGCCATCTATCCGAATGAACACGCGCACCCTGCAAGACCGGATTGGGAATCAATCCATGCCCTGCGGCGATAAAGAGGGCCAGTACTGCGCCAGCCAGGATAAGATAAAGCGGCACTATCAGCGTATCAGACTGCCATCGAAGCAGGTAAGCCAACCCCACCATCCCTGCCTGGATGGCGTAAATCACCGTCACGGCTTCATAGTGGGAAAGGCCAACCGCAAGCAACTTATGATGGATATGCGTGCGGTCGCCAACAAAAGGAGACCGGCCTTCAGCGAGTCGCTGGCCGAAAACCCCCAGTGTGTCCAGGAACGGCAACCCCAAGAGAAGGAGTGCCAAGGCTGGGCTGAACGGACCTCGACTTGAGTCGGTCAGGAGGATGGCCAGTACACCCATGATAAAGCCAAGCAGCTGGCTGCCGCTGTCTCCCATAAAAATCCGAGCCGGATAGGTGTTGTAGCGCAAGAATCCCAGCAGGCCTCCTAAGAACGGTATGGTCAGTAAGAGAACTGTCGCATCGTTCGAGAGGTACGCCAGATAAGCAATTCCACAAAGAGATAAAAAGGAAAGCCCGCCGGCCAGTCCGTCAAGGCCGTCCGTGAGGTTCACCGCATTGGAGACGCCGACTAAGAATATGACGGTGACGGGAACTCCGATCCATAACGGCAGTTCAGCATCGAGCATGAATGGGATACTTTCGAATCGGATCCCCCCAACGATGATGACGGCAGATGCCGCCAGTATTTGCCCCAGTAATTTAATTCGATAGTTGAGATTCGCACGATCGTCCCACACGCCAAATCCCAGGAGAATCATCCCGCCAAGAAGTACGGACAAGGTGATGCTGTTTTTAGGGCCCCACCACAGAATGCTGGCGAAAGCGCCAATGGCAAACGCAATGCCGCCAATCCTCGGGACAGGGTACTGGTGCACCTTGCGTTCCCCCGGTTGGTCCATGATATGGAACCGGGCAGCCAAGAGACGCAACGGTGGAATTAACGCCATGCATATGAGCAGCGACATGATGAAACTGAAAAAAAGCTCGCTAGTCATCACTGCCCTCTCCGATGGGAAGGCTGAAGGTTAAGGCTAAGGTTGAGATCAAGCTCGGACGCAGTGAGCCGGACTTGCCTCAACCTTAAGCTCGCTTCCTGTTCCCTGCCTCCAACCGCGATCGTCAAAATCGTTTCCCTTCTCCGCTCAACCTTTCAGCCTTGACCTCAACGTCAACCTCTCCGCTTCAATCCGGTACATAGCGATTCAATTCAGGCTCAATTGTTGAGACGAACCGAAGCAGCCGTTGATCGACGATGTCTTCGGTTTCTCCCGGGCCAACGAGCGAGGCGATTCGCACGAGCGCCCCATCGGTTCTCCCTCGAGACAAGGCATCCCAGAACAAGAATAATTTGACGAGATATTCATTGCTAAGAATCCGGTCACGCTGTTTAAACCAGTACAATACGACTTGTTTCTGGCTGTCTTTTTGGATCAATGCGCGATTAACATGCAGCGGCCGAACCATCCCGCGACTAGCCGGCAGGTCCATGGCACTAATGGAATTGATTTCCCACCCACCGCCCGGAAGACAGCTTTGAGGTGAGTGGGCTGACTGCCCCTTTCGTTGTGACTGATAATACGCCGCATAGAGATTCACGGGCTGCCCGTCGCCGAATCGAAAATCAGCCAACACATAGTCGTCAAACCGAAGCGCATCGATGTACTGCTTTTCCAATGAATGTGAGATACCCTGCCAGCCATCAAGCTGCATGGGAAAATCCACAAATACTGCTCGGGACGGCGAAACCTCTTCGCGATCCACCAGAAGCATTGGAGCGAAGGCCATGGGAAGGAGAAGAGCCACGCTGCAGAGATAAGCGGGGTTCGGGAACAGACTGGGAGCAATTCGAGGTCGGAGGTTGGAGCCCTGACGAGAGGCTGAGCTTAAGGGTGAGAGAGCATTGTGAAGTTGAAGGCCGACAGCAGGGGAAATAGAATGAGATTGAACCACCCAGGTAAATCGCGAGAGAACAGACGATCGATCGCCCGTTGTCCCAATCTTGGCCAATATCCACATTTCTAGAATCAGCAACCCCAAACTCGCCATAAACAACACCCAACCTTCGAAGAGATGGTAAAACCCTTCGGCTGCCCCTTGCCCGTATCGTTCTACCAGGACTCCGATCATCCCGATGCGGAAACCGTTCACGACAATAGAGATTGGAATCGATGAGAGAACAAGGATCACTCGCTTCCACATCAGATCTTTGAAGAGATAGGCGCAGAGTAGCGCAAGGGAGGTGAGGGGAAGTAAGTATCGAATACCGCTGCAGGCTTCGACCACTTGAAGTTGGACGGTTCCCAGATCGATCACATTGCCATCGCGAAACGCCGTTACCCCAACAAGCTGCAAGCAGCCCACGCCGAGAGCCGAGGACCACAATTGTAGTTGACTCGACAAACCGGCATACAAGAAAACCGGCAACGGGATACTGGTCAACAGGTAGGAAAGAGGAAATGCGATTGCCCTTGCCCGACGGACTCCGATGGACGCAACTACCAGCCCCACAATGACCAGCCAGAGCGAAAGATGCTGCACGACAAACAATGTGGCAAGCTCCCCGATCCAATAGAGGAAGAGCCCTCCTAAAATTATGGCAAGGCCCCACCAAGACTTCTCGGAACCAGCTTCAGCGATGCGCGTCCGCGCCTGCCAGATCAGGAATAAACTGATCAATGGAACGAATATGCCATGGCTATAATCTTCACTCCCGGTCCAGTAGTCGAATAGAAAGGCAAGGCTGTCGCCATACAGATAACCCAGTGAGGCTGTGGCGAATACCACGGTGAAGACTATGAACAGCTTGTTACTCATGAGAAATGCTCAGATGTGACAAGGGTCGAGAGCCGGGGGACTGCGCAGTGGAACAGGACAACAACAAACCGACTGTATTATTGCCTGTAACTCCCGAACTCCTCATAATTCCCGACTCCTTAAACATATTCCTCATAAAGAACGGGCTTGATACCTCCTACTGAGGTACCAAGCCCTAGTTTATTGGTTCGAAATAAACGTCTTGTCGTCTATGCCTGAGGCCACTTGAGGTTTCGTAATCCTCCGGCACCGAGACCAACCAGCGAGATGAGCCCTGCACCGAACAGGATGACAGCCGCCGGCAACGGCACTGCGGTCAAACTATTCAGTGCACCTCGAATGGTGACCACATTTCCATCGCTGTTCTCGAACATGAGACGCCATCTGGTGGCTGTGAGGGATGAGAGGCTTGGCGGGTTCTGCAAATCCGTCGTGGTAAACAGACCGCCACCTTCTCGATCCAGCTGCAGGTCAAACCTGAGTGGCGTGTAGTCATTGGTGGTTGGAAGACCCGTGGCAGCAGTTACCAACTTCCAGCGATCTCCAATTAACCCGCCTCCCAGGCTCGTATTCTGATAAATCGTTATCGCATTCGCTCCGAGAGCAAATGACGAGGTATAACCCCCGATCGTCACGTTCATCGCTGTCACAGCTCCCGGAAAATTACCGCCGACTCCTCCAGTGGCGTTATCGAACTGAAACGACCCTGTCACAGGAGAAGTGAGGTTCATTGTGGAGGACAATAAGGCCCCGCTGATGGAACTCACGCCTCCTGTAAAGGAATAGTTCACCAGCGCCGCCTGAGCAGCGTTCCCAGAAAGGAGAAGGGAGCATAGTGCGATCGCCGGTAGAAAGAACCGTTTGCTTGACGACGGCTTCTTGAGTTGCATACAAACACTCCTTCGTAAAGGTGGTACATGCGCACGAACTTGAGATGGAGCAAATCCTAGGCCGTTGGATAACGCTGCTATCTCATTGTAAAATCGTGAGGAGCGAAAATTTGCTGGAGAGGACTGCCTCTACAACCCTACAAGGCAGTTCAAATATGGATCAGGCACAAGATGGCACGAAAGGTGTCAGAATATTGCAGGGGATCGCATAAACGGCACAGTCAGTGCCTCCGAGCCGACCGTGGCCTGAACACGATGTCGGGCCGCCTACGCAAAGCTACGTTTCTTTGGTCGGAACTTCTGGCGCCAAGACTGATGTGTCCAAGGAATCGCTTCAGGATATTCATCACTTCCTGCTTCTCATGAACCATTCACATCACAACATTACGATTTTGCTTGGAGTGGCATCTCTCTGAAACAGACGAAATCATGGCATTGCGGTTTGCCGAATGAATGGTCCGCACCGAAGGCATTGGCCGTAGGTGAGCCAGAGGGGAATTCTTGACACTAGCAGAATTGGGCCGGTTCAAAACTTACAAGTACTCGCTCCCCTTCACGCACGACGTCTATCTCTGTCCCAAGCTCTTGGCAGTTCCCAATACATGTCTACAGAGAACGAGCCAGAGGAACTTTGGGGCAGAAACACAATTGCGCCGCCACATGCGGCGAGGTTCTAATATGAAACGGTAGGCCCATTCGAGACCAATACGGCAAACCCATTGCGGCGCTCTCGCATAGGTACCTGCATAGAAATCGAACACCGCGCCGATCGACGCGATCACCGGTACGGCGAGCGTGTGACGATTTTCTTCTACCCATTTCTCCTGTTTGGGAGCCGTCATGCCGACCCAGAGTACATCCGGTTTGGCATCATTGATGGCCTGTACCATCCGACGATTCTGTTCTTCACTCCAACACCCATATGGCGGAGAATATGCTCCGCAGAGCGTGAGTGCAGGAAAATCCCGGGCAAAGCGTTGAGCAATGAGATCAAGGACCCGCTGCGACGATCCAAAGAAGAAAACCCGCCCGCCGCCGCGTTGCGTGAGAGCCTTCAGCACTGCTAGGAAGTAGTCCGTTCCGGTTATCCGTGGGCCGATCTGAACTCCGGCAAGGCGTGCCATCAATGACACTCCAATCCCATCGGCGACGACTCGGTCGGCATGCATGAGAGCGGACTGAAAGTTGCTGTCGCGTTGTGCGACGACCAGCGAATGAGGATTGGCGCAGACCAACACTTTTTGGGATAGGTTTCGATTGACTGCCTGAAGAGCCTCGTCCGTAACTTCAGCAAGAGACATTCGGTCAATATGAATATTCAGAAAAGAACCGGCATCACGCTCTGCCATGGCAACCTCCTCTCCCCCGCACCCACTCCGTTTATGCGGGCCTACTTCTACAGGACGAGGCAAGGACTTCGATCATGTTCTCGATGTGGCGTTTCTTTGTATAGAGAGATTCATATCGCTGGCGGGCGCGCCTTCCCATGGCTTCCATCTCCTCTGAATGCTCCAGAAGCCAAAGGATACGGTTAGCCAACTGATGCGCATCGTTGATAGGAGTTTCCAGCCCGGTTTCACCATTGACGACTGTGTCGCGCAAACAGCCACGATCAGTAAATATGACGGGTAGCCCGGCAGCCATAGCTTCGATGACTACGAGCGGCTGGCCCTCTTGCTGAACACCGGGAAAGACAAAGACATCGGCAGAATTGAATAGAATTCTCTTTTCGTTGCCATCGACCTGGCCGCTGAACCGAACATGTTCCCCAAGATCTTGTTGCGCAATGAACTGTTCTGCCCACTGTCTATCTTCCGTATCTGACCAAGGACCTGCGAACACAAACTCAACGTCCCGTCGCCGACGGAGGACCGAGGGAATGGCTTGTAGGAGCACAAGCGCGCCTTTCAGGTGACTGAGCGTGCTCAAATGAAGTATCCGGAACCGGGATCTGCTATACGCCACTTTTCCAGGAGAGCCAGAATCCTCCCAATCGATTCCATTAGACACGACTGCAATTCTGGAATGTTCCACAAGCCCATCGAACTGGGATTTCAATGATTCCCCAAGCACGATGACGCGCGTTATACGTCTGAGAACAAGTTCGACGTACGCCTTCATTAACCAAGAGCGTCCCTGTAACCAGTTACGGAAGTTTCCTCCATGAAGGTGAAGCACAATTTGACTGCCCATCAAGTAAGCCGGCCAAATCAACAAACTGTCGCGAAGAAACCCAATTGTCGATTGGGACAGCACCAGATAGGTCACCGTTGGGCAAGCACGAAACAGTATGGTGAGAAGCCTCAGCCATTGCTGAAGAAAGAGGGCAACATCGTGCAAATCAGGCTTATTGACGTGCTGAATTCCTCGTCGATCTGCAAGATCCAAGTGGGAGACTCGAAACTGCTCCAGGATGGGCGACTGAAGTAGCGATTGTACGGCAACAGCCACCCCATGGAAGGGTGGTGGCGTGGGGCCGATGAGAAGCAGTGAAGGTCGTGCCATCATATGAATTCCCATCTCTTGCTGTGCCTCATGGATCACTCTGGGATCAGGCACCTCACACCCACTTCTCATCCTTTCCCAAAGAGGATTCTACATTTCGAGAATAATGATTGGAGAACGAGGCGGTCTTGTTTATTGATTCCAAGAAGCAGGAGTCCTGATAGGTAGAGCAGGCCTAGCACAAGTCCGAGCAAGGGGCTGGGAAGTACCACCCCCGTATGATGCCACAAGAGGACAATGCCTGTTGCGGCGGCGGCAGCGGCCATGGGTTTTGCCAATCCCCACGTGTACGGCTGCATATGATGCAGCCTCCACACCTGAATCATTCGAATGAGATTGGTGAGTATGAATGTCGTTGACGCGGCAATGGCGGCCCCGGTCATCCCCCCAAAAGGAATGATGAGGGCAGTCGCGACAAACAGGACCACTCCCATAATGATGGTATTCGTCATGACAAGCCGGGAATGGCCGGACATCAACAGGACGGTATTGGCTGATCCGGTGACAGTATTGAAGATTTGGCCAAACGCTAGAAGCATAAGGGCCGTAGCCCCAGCCCGGAACTCAGATCCGAACAGGTCAAGGATCTCGCCGGCGAAGACCATGAAGCAACAGAAAATCGGTAATGACACTGTAATGGAAAGCCGAGACACGGCTTGATACGTCTCGTGCATTCTCGACCGGTCCTCTTGACTCCAGGCACGACTGATAATTGGCGCCGATCCTGTGATGAACGCACCGAGCACAAGGGATATGATTGCCGCCGTTTGAAAAGCCGCAAGGTAGATTCCCACTTCTTGCGTATTCGCCCAATATCCTAAGATCAGGATGTCAGAACGGGGTGCCACGACACCGAACAGATTGGAAACCGCGAGCGGCAGACAGTAAGTCAGAAGCGTTTTTGCCTCGTACCTGTTCCATACAAAGACACTCCCTGACTCGTTGAAAACAAATCGATATGCGGCTCTGATGGCGAGGGCTGCGCTGACTGCCAGAGTCAGAACAATGGCGATCAGCACCCCGAGGAGTTGAAAACCGGCCCAGAGCGCCACAGAGGCGAATACGAACTTCGCGATTGGTTCCCAAATGTACTTGATGAGGATTGTATAGCGAACTGTTTGAAATGCCTGTGATGCCGAGATCACAACCGATGCGACCGTAGCAAGCGGGATTGCCATCGCAAATGCAAGGAGACCCAAAACCAGACCCGGCTTGTTGTAGAACGATAGGGCAATGGGATGTGCGAGGAGTCCTAGCCCAAGGGCAGCCAGGAGACCTGATCCGAATACCAGGGTCGTGGCGGCAATCACACTTTCTCGCGCCTTGGCGTGCTGACCTATCACCAGATGGTGAGATACGAACTTAATCGTACCGACGTCCATTCCAAACACCACCGTGAGAGTGACCATGTTAAAAATTGTCAATGCGAGAGCATAGAGGCCGAAATCCTCGGCACCGAGCATACGAGCAAGGAAGATTCCAAAGGCATAGTTCAATCCATTACCGAAGGCCGACGCAAAGAGGAGGGCACTTCCGCTTAACGCAATGGTTTCGCTGTCGCCCTCGGACTCAAAATTCTTGGAGGATGCAACTAGGGAGGATGAGCTTGTCGCGCCTATCATAGTATGATGGGATTCTTGGTTGATTCGAGGCCGGCCAACTCCGTTTCAGAGATTAGCGGCCGTTGCATGGCCGTGGTTTCGGGGAAGTCATCACTCTCTGTGCGCATGGTTTCTTGTGCGTCAGGCAGTGTGTAGAGACCAACCGCCAAGACAACTATTCCGATCATCTGCCATGAGTAATATGCGGCCCCGGCCGTGGTCATTTCGGATACGATGAGGACCGTACCCAATAAGAGCGCATCAAGCGATACGAGTTGATACGGTATGGCTCCATTGAGATGACGGGAAAACAGCTTGACCAGCTTTGTGACAATTGCCCCCAACAGGATCAGGACGGGGATAAGGCCGAGGATGCCGGTTGTGACCGCCAACTCAATAAACATATTGTGAAAGTGGCCACCCGCCTCTATCCGCATGGGGTACGTGGCATAACCTGACCCAAGAATAGGAGACTGTTCGAACGCTTTTAACGCCGCTGTCCAGATCGAAACCCGTCCATCCAAGGACGTGATGTTCGTTTCATCGTGGCCACGAGTGAACGTGTGAGTGACACTGTCAGTAAATTCTGGGCTTACTACGATGAGACCGACGACAGTAGTCGCTAAGAGAATTCCACACATGCTGGTGAACACTCGTCGGTTCGACATTCGAAGAAGGAAAATTCCTAGAACAGAGGCTCCGAGGATAAACACGATAAACCCGGTCCGTGACCGAGCCGCGTAACACAGCGTCAGAAAAGTACCAAATAATGCAAGATAACGAATCTGCGTGAATATCATGAAGCGGGACAGTGCCGAGAGGCTTAAAAGGGCTGCACTCACCCCAATCAAGTTCGCCCCCATCATAAATGTAGATGTCGTAGCCAGCCGTTGAACTCCATTATCCTCCTGCATCCAGGCGTGCTGCGGGTCAATGATCAGGGCGACCACAACCCCAAGAAACATGACCGTGGTCATCGCGTAGAACGAAATAAAGAGGCCGGTCGGACTCTCCTCGTTCTTCCACTGAGCGAAAACGAGAACTCCCCAGAGAAGAACGCTACACGTTTCGAGGCTTCTCCAAAGCGAATACATGGGAGAGTTTGAAACCATGATTGCCGATGCGACGGCAACCAGTGTGAAAAGAGTCAGCGGCCATAGAGGGGGAGTAAGTAAATATTTCAGCGTGTGCGGCTTTCTTATGAAACAGTAAAGGCAGAATGCCCATAAAACATACATCCCAAGAATTTGCGGGTCGGTCAGTGAAGATTGAAAGGTGATCGAACGTGTATCCCTGACCGTAGGGAAGAACGAGCGCCCAAAAATGGGAAGAAAAACGATGAAGGGCAGGAACGTTTCACTGTGAAAAATCTGTTTGAGCATGAGTGCGCTACGACGGTTTATTCTTCATGTGGAAATATCGCATCCGGCATCCGGGAGAATCTCATGGTACTATTTCGCCGGCGTATGTCCGGAGGATTTGAGGGAACTCTCCTGCCACTGGGAGGCCTCCTTTTTCAACGCGGCGATTTGTTCATCCGTAAGATACTTATAAAAATACACAGCAATTCCTGTTTCCGGCCAGCGTTTGGAGATCATCGACATCGTGTCCGCCAGCCATTTCCCATCACGCGCGAAAGGCTTTTCTCCAGCACGCAGTTCATCGGGATTCGACATGTTTGAGATAAGGAGACCCTGGCGATTTGGGTTATTGAGTTCTCGCCTCGTGGCGTCCATAGACTCGATGTTAATCCTCCGGGAGTAGTCCATCCGAAAGGTCCCGTCCACTAATCCATGGTTCAGCCAGAAAATGCTGTTTTGCCCTTGACTTAATGGGGCATGTCCTACAAATACATCAGCGCTGATAGGGATATGAGGCTTTTTGACTCTGATTGCTTCTGAGATGGTCTTGACAAGGGTTGTGACAGCTGTTTCTTGATAATCCTTCAGGGAAGGTACGCTCCCTGGCAGTACCTTGAACAACAATGAGTCCTT
>OELA01000584.1_pt7 | contig 16724 bp, 14 predicted proteins | sample 1503161 | NCBI WGS metagenome assembly OELA01 (sample SAMEA104379559, study PRJEB20068) | metagenome | biome: 1000743; feature: 77; material: 1998 | place: USA | collected 2012 | depth 25 m
CGCTATGCTCGAGCAGCAGCCTCTGACGCCAGGCACAAAAGCCCGTTCACTGATACGTCTGGTCGAGAAAATCGACCGCATGATCGCCCAGGCCACTGCCTCGAGCTCCGCATTCACCCGCTGGCGGCTCATCCTGTTCATCGTCGGAGCAATCTGCACCATCGCCTTCTACAAGATGGGATGGTTTCAAACCGGCAACGGGGCGCTCACCGGCTTCGCCGTCCTGTTCCTGATTGTCGCCGCCTATCATAACAGGCTCGAAAGTCGGATGCATCGGCTTCGTCTCTGGAAGCAGATCAAGCTCGTGCACCTGGCACGTCTCCGGTTGGATTGGGCTCACATTCCCGTTCGTCCATCAAGGACTCCTGATCAGCATCCGTATGCCAAAGACCTGGACCTGGTCGGCCCCCACTCGCTCCTCCATCTGCTTGACACTACCGTCTCGTCGTACGGGCAGGTGCGGCTGGCGTCATGGCTTCTTGAGCAGCCCCCCGGCTCAGACCAATGGCTCAGGCGCCGTCGCCTCGTGCAGGAACTCATGCCGAAATCGCTGTTCCGTGATCGGGTGGGGCTCGAGGCCCAGCTCATTGGCGAGCAGGAAATCAACGGTCGACGACTGGAAGCCGTCCTGCAGCATGCAGTCGGCTTCCCTCATCTCACGACTGTCTTAGCTATTCAAACGCTCCTTGCCTTCACCACCATCGGGCTCGGGTTGGGCGCGCTGCTCGATTGGATTCCGGGTTATTGGATGTGGTCGTTCGCGGCCTATGTCTTGCTCTATTTCAAGACCGATCAAGGCGAGGAGTTATTGGAACATGCGGTGGGCGTGCACTTCGAACTGGAGAAACTGGGTGCCGTACTTGGGTTTATCGAACGGCACGCCCGGCATAGCCACGCGGCGCTCGCCGATCTGTGGGCTCCGCTGCTCGTGCCGGGCATGAATCCTCCCCAGCTCGTCCGGCAAGCGGCCCGCACCCTGCATGCGATCAGCGTCAAAGCCCATCCACTTATCCATCTGGGCATCAACGCGCTTTGCCCTTGGGACCTGTGGTTCACCTACCAACTCCGGCGGATTCAAGCTCAGGTGGCCACCCACCTGCCGACTTGGATGGATCGACTGGCCGAGGTCGAGGCCACCTCGGCACTCGCCACGTTTGCCGCGCTCCATCCTTCGTATCGCTGGCCTGACTCGATGACCGTCGATCCGCAGCGCAACGGGACACAGGCCAGACTCTTTGCCAAAAACCTCGCCCATCCGCTGATTCCTGATACGCACCGAATCCCGAACGATCTTACTCTCGAAACATTGGGAACCGTAATCTTGGTGACGGGGTCCAATATGTCGGGGAAAAGCACCTTCCTGCGAACTCTAGGCATCAATCTGTGTCTCGCACAGGCAGGAGCCCCGGTGTGCGCGGATCTTTTCGAATGGACCTGGGTCCGACTTGCGACCTGTATCCGCGTGGATGACTCCCTTGAAGCAGGTCTGTCGTATTTCTATGCGGAAGTGAAACGGTTAAAAGGCCTGCTCGACGAGACGGCTGATCGGTCCAAACCGCCGGTACTCTTCCTGATCGACGAAATCTTTAAAGGCACCAACAATCGCGAACGGTTGATCGGAAGTCGTGCCTACATTTCCGCTCTCTCCCAAGCCAATGGCTTCGGCCTGGTGAGCACCCACGATCTGGAGTTGACCGATCTCGATAAGACGGTGCCTGGTTTGCGGAACGTCCACTTTCAGGAAACGGTGGCAGCCGGTGCGCTGCAATTTGACTACAAGCTCAGACCAGGTCCCTGCCCCACAACCAACGCTCTGCGAATTATGGAACTGGAGGGGTTGCCGGTACCCAAAGGAGGTACCGGCTAGAAAGTTCACGATCTTTGAGCCGGCAAGCCCTCAATACAAAAGATACCTCCCACGCCTGAGGAAATCCCACTGCAATCCGTTACTCAGGCTGCGCTTCCCGTCGTCGATTCGAACCAGCTCGCCGGTATCCTGAAGCTTGTACCACTGCATGCCGGCTTTCTAAGCTGCCGGTGTTGTGCTATGACTCTGCCGGATATTGAGGCTTCGTTTGCCAAGCGGAAGGGATAGATGTCCATCCAACCTTGGATTACCTGCCTGCAAAGCGGAATACTCATCCGCCATCTCGACGCTCGCTATCCGACACAGGCATCGAAGGTCAATTTCCAACAGGTCATGGGGGCAGCCGAATCATTCCAGGAAATTCAGGATGCCCGTGCGTTCCTGACCGATTCAAGCAACTGGATTCCACATTCGGTGTTTCGTGAGTTGATCAAGAGCTGTGAGTTGGCGACGGGCCAGAAGGACTTTACCTATGAGGCTGCTCTAGCCTACTACGAAACCGTCAAAACCCATTCTCCAACCATCATCGAGACGATCGCTATTCTATTGAACGACGTGGAATCGGTGTTTCGCTCCGTCGGCGACTGGGCCTCCGCCTATACCAATTATCTGCAACTCCAATCCTTCGTCTGCCAGGATGAAGCACAGACCGTGCACGTTCTGTCCCGATACCTGCCACCGGTCGATCCAGGACATGGCAACATGCATCTGGTACAGGGCAATATCGAAGGCATTGCCAAGCTGGATCCCTCTGTCGAAACCGCCGCTTGCGAGGAGGCCTACTCGCAAATGCGCTTGGAAACCCTCGTCAATGAGTTTGGCGATGCCTATGCCATCACCTCGAACGACGATCGGATTTCCGTCACCCGCCGATCAACGGGCGACGTGGTTCTTGCCGGACGTACGATTACCCTCGTTCCCGAATTGATTACCGTCAAGGAAGATCGCGCCCCAGCCCCTCAGCCCCGCGATGAACGGCTCATCGCACGAACCGACCCGCGGAATCGTCTCGCTGTATGGAAGGTCGGCAATGCCCGCCGAGCTCCGAAAGACCCGTCCTCCAGCCCCAACTCCCTCTGTACCGCGATTCGCATCGAGCGAGGCGGCACCCTTTCGGCCGGTCCACTCAGCGCCACAATCAGAACCGGCACAATCTATAATGCGCCATATACCCACTATCGCCTGCGTTGGACACATCGCCCTCCACAAGCGGACAACGCGGCTGCCGCCGCCATCGGTCGATCGCAACTGTTGACGGACCGGCGTGCCTTCGCCCACAGGCTCTTCGGACATTTGAAAAACCTCCAGGCGACGCAACGGCACACCCTCACCATGTTCCTCCGCAATGTGGAACTGGCGCAGGAAAATGCCCAACTGAAGCAAGAGCTGTCTGCACAGCAAGAAACCGGCGGCATCATCGGCAAGAGCGTTCCCCTTCAGGATCTTCTTTCACTGGTCAGAACGATCGCGCCTTCCGACACCACTGTCTTGGTGACCGGAGAAACAGGGACAGGGAAGGAACTCGTCGCCCGTCTGATTCATCAATTGAGCCGACGGAAGGACCGGCGCTTCGTCGCGGTGAACTGCGGGGCGCTTCCTGAAACGCTGTTGGAAAGCGAGCTCTTCGGCCACGAGAAAGGCTCGTTTACAGGTGCGGTGGCTCAAAAAAAAGGAAAGTTTGAGCTGGCCGACGGCGGGACGCTCTTTCTTGATGAAATCGGCGATATTTCACCGGCCGTCCAAGTCAAGCTCCTTCGCGTGCTCCAAGAGCGAGAGTTTCAGCGTGTCGGAGGAACGAGCGACTTGAAGGCCAACGTCAGGCTGATCGCCGCCACCAATCGGGACCTCCTGGCGATGATGGAGCAGAACCAATTTCGACAAGACCTCTTCTATCGGTTAAATGTCATTCAGCTCTATGTTCCGACCTTGCGGGAACGTCCGGAAGATATGGCTGAACTCGCCCAGCATTTCGTCCAACGATTCGCCGAGAAAACTGGAAGATCCATCGCAGGCCTGACACCGAACGCCCTGCAGCTCTGTTTAGCCTACAAATGGCCGGGGAATATACGCGAGTTGGAGAATGTCATAGAGCGCGCGGTCACGCTGACGCCTGAGGGTAAGAAATGGATCACTCCCGACCTGCTTCCTGCGAACCTCCGTGTTGCTTCGGAGGCTGCACCTTCCCTCGATGTTGCAGAACTGCTCAATCGCGTTGAGTGGAGTGCACTCCTGAAAACACTGGAGCACAGCGGTTCCCTGACCGGTCTCTTGAATCACGTGGAATGGACCATGACCCGCCGAGCCATCGCCGAGTACGGCGGCAACAAGAGCCGCGCCGCCAAGGTACTCGGACGAACCTACCGCTGGTTGCGCAAGCTCGAAAGCGAGATGACCGACCGCAAGCCGCCGACCCCACGGTCTACGCCAGGCTCCTGACGCATCCCGATCCAGAGAAAACTGTAGACTGCTTCCTGTGACGCTGCTGTCTCCAAGAGAGATCCCGTGAATCATTCTCTGGCACATGAGCACAAAGAAGCTAACTCTACATCGCATGTTCGTGGGTAAGGCGAGGAATTCGATTCGTCTTTATTTCGCGCGGCCATTCAGGTCCTATGAACCGCCGTTCATAGTCCGGACATGATAATCCCTCTATCCTGATTACCCGCGGGTCTGGCCGATCCCAAAAAGTCCTTCCTACCAAGCCGTTCGACGAAAACACTACGCCTGATCATCCACGGCGCGTTCCTTGCTGTGGACGATGGTACGTTTCATTCAGCAGGAAAACGCAACAAGGAGGTTCGTCATGACGACCAACAGTCTTAAAAGTCTGGCATTACTTGGCGCCATCTGCCTGGGAACCGTTCCACTCTCCGGCTGTGGACACTACACGACTCAGCGGACGAGCAACATTCTCACCTATCTCTATCCAGGCGAGACGCAGCCAATGGAAGTCTCCAAGGATATCTCTAGGACGTCTTTGCCTAATATCCCGCTGCCCATAACACTCGGTATTGCTTTTGTTCCTGAGTCCAGAACAATTACGAGCGGAGGAGACACCAAGATTGAGCCATTGACCGAGAAGTTCAAAATGGAAGTGATGCGAGAATTGACCGCGCAGCTCCGCCAGTATTCATTCCTTGCAAAAATCGAAGAGATCCCTTCGACCTATCTGAAGGTTGGGGGGAGCTTTGCGAATCTAGATCAGATTCACACAATGACCGGCGTAGATGTCATTGGTCTTGTGTCCTATGACCAAGTCCAGTTCACTGATAGAGGGCTCTTCTCGCTGCTGTATTGGACCGGAATCGGATGGTACTTCGTGCCCGGAGAAAAAAACGATACGAACACCATGATGGATGCGGCCTTGTATCACATTCCAACTCGTAAACCCCTTCTGCGAGCCACGGGCCAGAGCGGAGTCTACCATTACTCCACCCCTATGAATCAAAGCCAGAATTTGAGAGATGACAGTGAAATTGGGTTCAAAGCCGCGGTCCATATGCTGGCCGCAACTTTCAAAGAGCAACTGGACCTTCTCAAGCCCAAGTTAGTCCAAGCAGCAGCAGGTAGCCCGAGCGCTGGCTCAGGCAAATAATAGTAACCAATCTCGCCTGTATGGGTTGCGAACCTCTCTAGCAATACGGGGGTGGAAACGTGATGGCAAAGACTTGGGTAACGGCTTTAGCAGCAGCGTATGTCCTTGCCGCCTATACAGGCTGCGCCGTGTATCTCGCACACAAGGGACACCCAGGAGCACATCTTGAGGCACTTGGAGTCGGAATCTCGGAGCAACATGTTGAACACGAGCTCGGCACTCCTTCTCGTAGTGAACCGTTGGGCGCTGGCAAGCGACTTTCTACCTATCGTGTTGAACTGACAAAACAGCCGAATTACGCACGATCAACGGTTCACTTCATTCTAGATTTGGCCACACTTGGCATCTGGGAGCTGCCGGGAAGCATCTATGAACTGAACAGCGGGCACAGAAAGGGAGACGTGGAAATTGTGTATGGGCCAGACGACCGTGTCCTTGAGGTACGAGACCACCAGGCTATACAAGCACAAACCGTAAGTGTCGATGATCCGCAGACGCATAAAGAGCCATGGGAGGCGTTCTGGAATGCTGTGAACAAATAGGCGCTGAGGCGTTATGGCAGCGGCACCTGTCTCTATGACAATACATCGTTGTGCGATTCATACACACTGCGGGGAAGGAAACATTTGCCTCCGACTCCAAACACTGGCACACTGCAGGCGATACGAGGCCTTTTCTGGTGGACAGTCTTCAGCACAAACCTTCAGATATCGGCCCCGCTTCGCACCCTCTACGTGGCCTCCTCATTGCGCAATTCTTCGGCGCATTCAATGACAACGCCTGGAAGCTTATGGTGGCCTTGCTGGCGATCCGGCAAGCAACCACAGGAATGGCGCCGGGCCCTGAGATGGAAACTGCGGCCCAGACGCAAACCGCGCTCACCTATATCATCTTCACCTTGCCGCTGGTGTTGCTTTCGTTAGTCGGCGGCACCTTGGCCGACCGCCTGAGCAAGCGCACCGTCATCATCGCGATCAAAGTCGTCGAGGTATGTCTTATGAGCGCCGGCACTGTTGCGCTCTGGTGGAATCCCACCGGAGGTATTCTGCCGTTGATCGTCCTCTGCGGGATGGGCGCGCACAGCGCGCTCTTCGGCCCATCGAAATACGGCATTCTCCCCGAGTTGATTCCACATGAACGTCTCGCCGCCGGCAACGGCCTGTTGGAGATGTGGACCTTTGCCGCCATCCTGGCTGGAACGGCAGCCGGAGGCTTTCTCTTGCAGACCGCCGGTGACTTGAGTTGGTTGGCCCCTCTCACATTAGCCGCCTTGTCGACAATCGGCCTGGTGGCAGCCTTTGGTGTCCCTGACGTCCCGGCCGCTCGCGCGACCGGCGGCGTAGGCTCGACGGTCCGCGTTGCCTGGGCTGCTATTCAAATAGAACGCCTGTTGCGCCTCGCCATTCCCGGAGAAATCTTTTTCTGGACGATTGCGAGCCTCTTCGCCCAGAACATTCTCGTCTATGCCAAAGCCGTCCTGCATCTCTCGGATGCGAAGTCGGGGCTCCCACTCACCCTGTTGTCCATCGGTATCGGCATCGGGGCTCTACTGGTCGGGCGATTGTCTAAAAACCGGATTGAATATGGACTGGTCCCGCTGGGAGCCATGGGCGCGTCGATCGCACTGTCTTTGCTCGGCGGACTGACTCCACAGATGGTCGGAACGTTTCTGATACTAGGACTCCTCGGAATCTTCTGCTCCTTCATTTTCGTGCCGTTGAACGCCATTCTCCAATGGAGATCGCCACCCGATCGGCGCGGCGCCGTCATTTCGTTTTCCAACACCTGCGTCTTCACCGGAATTCTCTTGGGATCGCTCGGTGGTGGCGCCCTTGCCAACGTCGGGTTCTCGACGAGCGGTATTTTCCTCGTGACAGCGGGAGTGACCATAGGGGGAACGGTGTGGGCTCTCTGGCTGATGCCGGATGTGTTTCTACGGTTGTTGCTCGTCATCTGCACGAACACGCTCTATTGCCTGCGCATCGTCGGCCAGGAACATGTCCCCCAATCCGGAGGGGCCCTTCTCGTCCCGAACCATATGTCGTTCGTCGATGGCTTCTTGCTCATGGCCAGTGTCGATCGGCCCATTCGGTTCGTGGTGGACGCCGCCTATGCGACGCACCCGCTGTTCAAATGGTTGATGACCTCCATGAAGGTCATCCCGATTACGTCGGCCGGCGACACTCGCATGATCCTCCGTGCGCTTCGCAGTGCGGGGCAGGCACTCGACAACGGAGAGCTTGTCTGCATCTTCCCTGAAGGGCAGATCACCCGCACGGGCACGCTGCTGCCGTTCCGTCGCGGCTTTGAACGGATTGTGAAGGGACGGCAGGTGCCGGTCATTCCCGCGCATCTGGATCGCGTCTGGGGCAGCATCTTCAGCTTCGAGGGCGGTCGCTTCCTCAGGAAATGGCCTGAACGGATTCCCTACCCGGTGTCCGTGTCCTTCGGTGCACCGCTGCCATCGGACACACCGGCATACAAGCTCCGCGACGCAGTTCGCACACTCGGGGAGGCCGCCTGGCACCTGCGTAAATCCAAACGCCGCCCGCTGCACCGTGAATTCATCCATGCCATGAGGAGGCATCCCTTCCGCTTTGCCATGGCAGATCAAAACCGCCCCCAAGTGTCATCCATACAATCCCTGATCGGATCCATCGTGCTCGCCAAAGCGCTTCGGCGGCATTGGGAAGGCCAGCGCCATGTCGGCATCCTCCTCCCGCCGACCGTCGCCGGCGCATTGGTCAACGTGGCGGCTCCGCTCTGCGGGAAAACCTGCGTGAACCTGAACTACACGGTAGGCAAGTCCGGCCTTGAAGCAGCCGTCCGGCTCGCCGGTCTACGCACAATCGTCACCAGCCGGGTCTTTGTCGAGAAGGCGAAGTTGGAGTTGCCGGATGGGCCGTCGGTGATTTGGCTCGAGGACGTCGCCCGCACCATCGGTACGGGACAGAAGCTCTTCGCAAGCCTCCTCGCCTTCTGCGCTCCTGCGCGGGTGATCGAACTGGCCTGCGGACAGCAGACCCCGCTGACCATGGACAACCTCGCCACTATCATTTTCAGCAGCGGCAGCACGGGGGAACCGAAAGGCGTGATGCTGTCTCACTTCAACATCGACGCCAACGCCCAGGGAGTCGGCCAGGTGCTTCATCTCTATCACGACGAGAAAGTCCTCGGGATTCTTCCATTCTTCCACTCATTCGGTTATCTCGTCTTCTGGTTCGTCATGTTCAATAACGCGGGCATCGTGTTTCATCCCTCTCCGCTCGACGTCGCCGCCATCGGCGACCTCGTAAGCCGCTACCGCATCACGTTCCTCGTCACCACGCCGACGTTTCTCCAGCTGTATCTGCGGCGTTGCACCCCGGAACAGTTCAGCTCGTTGCGCGTGGTCCTGACCGGCGCGGAAAAACTTCCGGCCCGGCTCGTGCAGGCATTTGAAGATCGGTTCGGCATTGGGCCGATTGAAGGCTACGGCATTACCGAATGTGCTCCAGTCGTCGCCGTCAATTGTCCGGACTTTCGAGCCGCCGGATACTACCAGCCTGCCTCACGGCGTGGCACTGTCGGCCAACCACTGCCCGGCGTGTCTGTGCAAATTGTCGATCCCGACACCTTCACCCCATTGCCACCCGACACGTCGGGTATGTTGCTGGTCAAGGGCCCCAACGTCATGCAGGGGTACCTCGGGCGGGAGGATCTGACGGCCAAGGCCCTGCACGATGGCTGGTACATCACCGGCGATCTTGCACTCTTGGACGAGGATGGATTCCTGACGATCACAGACCGGCTCTCGCGCTTTTCAAAGATCGGCGGTGAAATGGTTCCGCATGGCCGCGTCGAAGAAGCGCTGCAGCAAGCCGCCGGCGCCGACATGCAAGTCTTCGCCGTCACAGGGATTCCGGACGAACGCAAAGGCGAGCAACTCGCGGTCCTTCATACCCTGAATGAGTCGCAGATTCCAGGTATCATCAGCAAGCTCGCAGCAAACGGCCTGCCGAACCTCTATATTCCACCGCGCCCGAATTTCATTAAAGTCGATGCCCTGCCGATGTTGGGCACCGGGAAAATGGATCTACGGAGCCTGAAACGGATCGCGATGGAACGGCTCGGGGGAAGCGCTGAGTCCTGAGTGCTGGGTGCTGAGTTATCGGAAAACTGAGGGCTCAACGCCCAAATATCCATAGACCAATGACCGGAAAAACTCTGATCGATTGCCATGTCCACCTGGCCGCACTGCCGGACGGCGACAATGGCTGCTATATCTCTCCGAAGATGCTGCGCAGCCCTCTGTTTCGCTATCTCCTATGGAAACACCAATTGTCTCCGGCAAACCCGCGGGAAGCGAACCGGAAATATCTCGACGATCTGCTCACCGAATTGCGCGCCTCCCACCATGTTCAACGAGCCGTACTTCTTGGTATGGACGGCGTGTACGACCAAAACGGCCACCTAAACCAGGCGCACACAGACTTTCTCATCAGCAACGACTATGTACTCAACATTGCAAGGGCCTACCCGAATGAGTTCCTCGCCGGCGTCTCGATTAATCCTCAGAGACGGGACGCCGTCGAAGAAGTCCATCGTTGCGCCGATGCCGGCGCCGCATTGGTGAAGGTCCTCCCAAACGCGCAGCAGTTCAATCCGGCTGATCTGCACTACAAAGCGTTCTACCGAACCCTCGCCGAGCGGAAGCTCCCGTTCCTGAGTCACGTCGGCTATGAATTCAGCCTCATCGGAAAAGATCAGTCCGTCGGAAACCCGGATCGCCTCAGGCCGGCGCTGGAAGAAGGCGCTACCGTGATTGCCGCGCATGCCTGCAGTTACGGATTGATCCTCTATGAAAAGTTTTTGCCGACTCTGCGCGACTTCGTACAACGATACCCGAATTTTTATGCGGACATCTCCGCCCTCACGCTGCCCAATCGGGTCCAGATGCTGCTCCACCTGCGCCGCTATCCAGAAATTCATGAACGGCTGCTCTTCGGGACCGATTATCCCCTGTCCGTCTTCCATCTGGCAGCCTGGGGACGCGTCGCGCTTGGCACACTCTACGACATCGTTCGAACGAAGAATCGGTTCGATCGGCAAGTGTCGGTCTGTCGAGGGTTGGGACTCGGCTTTCGATCATTGGGCGACATTGTGGGCCGGCCCAAGTTGTAACATTCACGCTGCACTATGTATCGAGACCAGATACTGACCAGCCTCCGCGAAAGGATTCTCGCCTTCGCGACATTACGGGTATCGAGGGCACAGGCCGAGGATCTGGCTCAAGAGGTGCTGGTGGTCCTCCATGAGAAGTATGTGCGCGTCACAGAGCTGACCGAGCTGGTTCCCCTGGCCTTCCAAGTCTTGCGGTTCAAAATGCTGGACGCCCATCGCAAGTCGCTCAGACGAGGCGAATATAATCAGGAATCGGTTGATGACCTCCCGCTCGCCGATCCCGGAGACGATCCGGCAACCCAATTGGATCAGAAGCAGCGCGTCGACCGGTTGCTTGCAGTCATGGCACAGCTCGGAGAGCGCTGCCGCGAACTCTTCAAATGGAAGCTGGAAGGGAAAAGCTTTCCCGAGATTCAAAAGATCATGGGTCAGACCTCGATCAATACGATCTATACCTGGGATCTACGCTGCCGAAAACAGCTATTAACCCTCATGGGCGGATCATGGGAATGACCAGCATAGTGCTGAGTTCTAAGTGCTGAGTGCTGAGTTGTAGATTCTGGGCGCGTCACACTTCACGAACGACGGTCTCTAATGTCAGAACATGAATTAGAAAAATTGCTGGGCGGCTTTGCAGCCGATACGCTGACATCGGAGGAGAAGGAGGCACTCTATACCGCCGCACTGCAAGACCAGCAGCTGTTCAACGCGCTGGCCGATGAGCAGGCCCTGAAAGAGTTGCTCGCCAATCCTGACATGCGCCGCCGACTCCTCACGTCATTGGAGCAAAAGAAGGCTCCCGCCATCGACAGTCCGCTACCATGGTTGGATTGGCTCCGCCGTCCGGCAGGGCTCGCCTTTGCCGGGGGTCTCACGGCAGCGGCCCTCGCGGTGGTGTTGGGCGTCAGAATATACCAGGACAGTCTCACACAGACGTCGCAATTAGTCGCAACCGAAGCGGCAACGCCCGCATCCCCACCGATGCCAATGCCTCCAGCCGCTCAACCTCCGGCACCTCAAATTCGCGAACCACAGTCGAAATCCAAGAAGGACACGGGATCGGCACATGAAATGGAAAAGAAGGATGCGTTGCTCGACAACATGGCCAAACGAGAACGGTCTGCGCCTCTTCCATCGAACCATGAAGGGGCCTCCGATGTTGCCCAGGACAGTCTGAAACAGCGAAGTGCGCAAGAAGAAGTCCGCAGAGAAACCAACGCGCCTGTGGCTGCGCTCAGCAAGTCCGCAGAAGAAGTGCCGGCGGCGGCGGAGCAGAAACTCGCAGAAAACTCTAAACCGCCAGCCAAGATATCAGTTCCAGCACCAATGCAAACTACCACCAGCGCTCCTGCTGCCGGCATCGGCACGTCGGCAGTCAGCGCGCGTGCCCTGTTCTATGCCGCAGACATGACGCGGCAGGATCAAGACAGGATGGCACGAGAAAAAGAGCGAGCCATGAAACCCCTTGCCGAGTCAGCACCGCAAGCCAACCGGCTTGGACGCCCTCTGGAAGGGTTTTCACAACCGGACAAGGCCGTGGGCACAATCGGCCAACTCAGGCCTCTAGGACTCCGCTATAGCTTTGTCGTTCGTGGAACCGATGGGCAAGAGCGAGAAGTGGACGCGGCAACCGCATCAAAGAGCACAGAGTCGATAGTTCTCACGGTGGAGGCCAATCAAGAGGCCTATCTCCAAGTTTGGAAGACAGTTGGTTCCTCAACGCCGCAACTGTACTGGCCTGAGAAGAAAACCGGTCAGTTCTCCCTAAGGATGACCGCTGGTCACCGACAACAGATCGCTCTGCCTATGGGGAACGGGCACGTCACCCTCACAGCCCATCTTTCCCGAGTCCCGTTCGGACCAACCACCGAGCACGAAGCCGCTATGCTCGGCCGGCTCTCTCCCAACCAAATCCAAGAGTCCATCACCGCAAGCGATCAAACCGGCTCACACGAACAGGCCACCTACGTCGTCAGCCAAGACCCTTCCAAACCCGCTCAGATCGTAGTCGAGATGACCCTCGCCCGGTAGCCGCGATCACATGGCCTCGATACACCGGAATGTTCCCTATGACTTGTCTACGTACGGCGAAATATACCGCTGAATGCATCTATCTCGGCACGAGTACGTCGCGAGTGAAAGAAGCGGAAGCAGCCGGAGTGAAGCCGGTCCCGGCCCTGGCGATGAATGGCACGGCGTTTCACATTAATTTGGCGTCGGCATTGACGCCTTGAAATACCCATGGCTGGCAACTGACGGCCCGAAACACAGGGAAGCGTGTCTCACGACACGCCCCCTTTTTTGCCGACCGAAGAACACCGTTTTCTAGAATGCTGCACCCTACGGCAGCAAGGGAACCGGCTCTCCACCTAATCTCCACAGGCTTTGACCTTCCGCTCCTCCAACACGGTAATTGCATTTTTTCGAGCGGCCATATTTTCGGCTTTTTCGTCTGCAGGAGCACGAGTGTTTTGGTCCAGGGCTTCCGCATATAAGCGTGCGGCCTCGATACAATCTGCTGACGGCGGCTTGGTGGAATCGCATGCCGCGACAAGGAATGTGCACGCGAGAGCAGCAGTCATCAGTCCAACAAAACGTGTGGTCATTGTGCACATCCTCCAATGTTAGACACCCGACTCTTGGCCATATCGACCGGCATCTTACGCAAAACTTACAAGCAAATTCCACTGTGATTGTCGGGTCGGTGCAAAGACCCTTCAACGATATTCACAGGGCAGATTGGTATGAGAGATGGGCTGGCGTCCACTTCCATGAGCCAAGGTGGAGCGGAACGACCGCAAGGCAACACTCGTTGAGAGAACGAAAAACCCTATCGTTTCTGTCCCGCCATCACCGATAGAGCCTCAAGAGGGACAATCCGACAATCGCAGCCACTCCCCCCAGACAACAGAGAAAAAACCCGACAGCGCCCGCCACAAACCAAGGTTGTACACGTCTGAATTCTTGTGATGTAAGAAGCGGATGCACGTCCACCGGAGTTCGCCACCACCGTGGAGGGAGTCTCATGCGTCCAGCCAACGCTCTGTAGAGTGCGACGTGGTACCACAATCCTGTTGGGATTCCGACGAACAGGCCCCCCGCCAGTACCCAAAGCCCCAACTCGACCATAATCCGTGGGGTGATCGCGACCGTGAGAACACCCAGCAGACTGACCCCTAGGAGAACCCCGACCACAAGGAGCAGCTCAAACATGGTACGGATTATACTGGAGGCCCTTCATGGGCGACAGCTGGTCAGTCCAGTGAGTTTCACGACCGACAGCTTCCATGTTCATTTCGTTGTCCGACAGGGCGCCCCCTCTCGTGCACTATAACAGGGCGAGCTGAGCCTGCGCCCACGCATTGCCCTTGGCTGCGGCTTTCTCGTACCATCCCCGCGCTGCTATATCGTTCTTCGGCACACCCCGCCCATTGGCATACAGCTGCCCGAGTTGAGCCTGCGCCCATGCATTCCCCTGAGCGGCGGCTTTCTCGTACCATCCGCGTGCCATTACATAGTCCTGCGGCACACCCCGCCCATTGGCATACAGCTGCCCAAGGTTGTACTGCGCCTGCGCAACACCTTGGGCAGCGGCTTGCTCCCACCACTGTCGTGCCTTCTTATAATCCTGCGGCACACCCCGCCCTTCGGCGAACATCTGCCCAAGTTGGTTCTGCGCCCACCCGTTTCCCTGGGCGGCAGATTTCTCGTACCATCCCTGCGCCATCACATAGTCCTGCGGCACGCCCCGCCGTCCGCTGTCATACAGCTGTCCAAGTTGGTTCTGGGCCGACACATTGCCCTGGGCACCCCGCATCTTCAGTTGTTGCAGATCGACGTCTGAGATCATGTCTGTTGGGGAAGCAGCCGTGCGCCCAGGGGCCTGTGCCATCAGTCGCTGCATGGATTCTAGCTGATCCGAGCGCTTCTGTTCTGCGTCTGTTCGGGGCACATTCTTCGGAAGTGTCTCCTTTTCATCCGGCTGATCAGGTTTGCTGGACACACCATGCCGCACAGCAGCGGCCTGGCGAATCTGCTCTTCTGCTTGGAGTGCCGATGGTTCATTCCCTGGTACTGCCGCCGGCTCAGCTACCTGAGCAGGTTTGTACGACACAATGACCTTCGAAGGTTTCGTCATCGCGAAGACGGCGACTCCGGAAAATAATATACCTATGGCCAACATGCCCATTCGGAGCGGGGTGAACCGGTGATGTTCGTCAGACCTTGCACCGGCATTGTGGCTGGAATCCTTCCCTCCCCGGTGCCGATTCGGACGGAACTCCCGTTTCTCACCTCGCCCGGGACCGGAGGAAAAGGATGTCTGGCAGGAGGGGCACGTCACAGTGCCGACAGGTTGCACACCCCAGTTGCGGTTAGCCCGTAGCCATTCATCATATTGCTGTTTCACCCCAGGGTTACCAAGTGTCTCGAAGGCCTTATTGATTTTCCCGGTCTTCTCCTCTGCCTTGGCGAGAAGCTTGGGCTGCTGGTGAAAGCGGTCTGGATGCCAGACTTGCAGTAAGAGGCGATGGGCGTTTTTGATCTCTTCGGGGGTCGCTGATTCCTCAATCTCTAGAACAGCGTAATGGGTTTCCATACTAGACGCTCCCATCACGCTTCCCGCAGCGAGCTACGGGATATTCGGCTAAAGAAGATACAATGATCATGGACATATTCAGCAAGCCGCAGTGGAAAAGGCACAAATCACGTGTCTATTGAACATTCTAACTTAGGATCTACTCAGACTGGAAGGACATCGATTGTGTAATACGTGTGACCTAGTCAGCCCGTACAACGGCCCAATATGATGCCAAGGCGAAACTCAGGCCTGAACTGGTCCGCAAATACCGGACACCCGGATTCAGACTCGCCGGCCCGGTCGTCACACCGCCGATGTCAGGCATAGAGCTGACGGCACCGGACCCCCAACTCGTGAACTGGTTCGGAGGCAAGGCGGCTCCCTCTTTCGAGCAACTGGACTACGTCGCGTTTACGCTCGGGCTGAGCTGTTTGCGTACACCTATGACAGACCTTCTCGATGAGTCGTGTCTCTCTTCAACGATCTCTGTTCAATCTTGGCTACCTCAAAATGTCCTCTCTCCGTGACAATTGCTTACAATATCGCTGTGGCTTTCTGGGCAAGCTGAAAATGGCATTTGTAGCAAAACACTCCATTTCAGAAAGATTGCGAAGATAAAACTTCTTCTCCTACCAAAGAATCACGCGATGTCTCTGAGCATTTTTCTTTCTTGAGGCTCGTCAGGCTCCAGGCATGTGAATTGCCCCCGAGTAATAAGAGCTTCTTTTGTGATGTTTCATACAAGAAAACCCGGCAAAGCTCATGCCGGATGGAAGTTCTCGTTACACTACCGAAACTGTTTCGTGACTTCATGCTCCCGCCGTGATGGTCACGGTCACTAAACAGCGGCTTGCGCACTATGTCGGTAGAAGCGATCAAATCCATGGTGGCAATCACAATCGGGAGGGAAGTTTCCATGAGACAGAGGCTGGCGCTGCTGACCCTGTTGTGTCTCCTCATGCATTCGGGAGTGTTCGCGAACCCCATGGCCGCGCAGGCCGCCCATGCCGACGACCAGGAGTTGGCGAAATGGCGAGATCTCCTGAAGCGCAAACAATTTACGGAGGCTCGCCAGGTATTGGAAACCAGTTTGAAAACAAATCCATCGAATGCACGGGCGCATTTCTACCTCGCCGAGGCCTGTCGGGGCCTGAAAGCCTGGGCATGCGCGGAAGAACATTACGAGGCCTCGTTGGACCTGGGAGCCAATTCCACGGCGACCGGGTCTGCTAAGCCACCCTTACGTAAAGCGCAGTTGTGGCGGTTGTTGGACGAAGCGAAAGCTTGGCGGTTGCTGGATGAAGCGAAGGGCATGATCGCCGGCGGGAAGGCTTACCCCGACAAGATGAAGCAGGCGAAGGACTCTCTGGACAGCGCCAATGAGATGGGTCTCAATGATGAGCAACAGGCCGTCTACCAACAATTGCTCGCGAAACTCCCGAAGGGGCAATCCACTGCCTCGCCGAACATGCTGAAACCAGACGGTTTGACTGGCGAGGCGGGGCAGGCCGGTACACAAG
>OELA01000491.1_pt1 | contig 16390 bp, 17 predicted proteins | sample 1503161 | NCBI WGS metagenome assembly OELA01 (sample SAMEA104379559, study PRJEB20068) | metagenome | biome: 1000743; feature: 77; material: 1998 | place: USA | collected 2012 | depth 25 m
GGTATGACGTGAAGGGGCGCTTCGATTGAAGCGCCCCTTTCGTATCTGTCGATTCTGCGCGGTAACTTAGAAGCGGCCGCGACCGCCGCGATCTCCGCCGCCACCGCCACCACCAAAGCGACCACCACCACCGCCACCACCGCCGGTGCGGGGCTCCTGTGGTTTGGCCTCATTGACCGTCAGAGGACGTCCGTCCATCTGTGAGCCGTTTAACGCGGTAATCGCGGCTTTGGCTTCTTCTGGTGTGGCCATCTCGACGAAACCGAAGCCTCGTGATTGCCCGGTGAACTTGTCCGTGATCACACGCGCAGACTCGACGGTGCCATGCGCGGCGAAGAGGGTGGTGAGCTGTGATTCAGTTGCCGCATAGGGCAACCCGCCGACATAAAGTTTTGAACCCATGGGGGTTCCTCCTTCTGAAATTGATATTGCATGAGACTCGAGAACGAACATACGAGGGGAAGGAACAGGCCGAAGACGCGAACAATGGAGCGGCTTGGGTCGAGCTTCCGATCAGATTCTCGGGACCAACAATATCGGTGATGGACCGTTCTATTTGCCGTTTCATGCGAGGTCCGCCGCGTGAAACATAAGCATCGTAACAGAGGCGCATGTGAAAAGCTATAGTTCCTGTTGTCTATTTTGTGGTGCCTGCACGATGAGAAATAGTGATATGGGCGGGTTGACAATCGCAGTTGATGCCTGGCGCGAGATGGTCAGCCCATTGTCCTAGACATCCGCATTACCTGTGGGCCCTGGCCCGGGCCAGATCAGATAGGGTGGCTTTTTCATCGTCTCAGCTGAACGCGGGTAGAGACGTTGGGCATAACTGTAGGCATCTTCCTGCGCCACCAAGCAGGTGGCTGCGGCAAGATGGTTGGACACAACGCGGAAGGCCCCTTGATCATCTGCTGCGATGGTCGCCATGTAGAGGGCACAGGAAAAGTTTCCTTCCTTTGAACAGGCGGTGCTGATCAAGAGATGTGATCCGTCTGGAAAGGTCATGATCGGGTCCAAGTTGGTACGGCCCATGGTGACTCCTTTTTCGTGACTGGCATGATCTCAGACTGTTTGGTTCGCGTAGGGGGTCACATACAACCTCAGGAGGTGTCCCTCCCATTCGGTTCCTTCAAGGGCGACCACGGCATTTAAGGCCTGTTCGCCGGACCCCATTTCGACGAATCCATAGCCGGCGGATTTTCCCGTATGTTTGAATCGGACCACGTAGGCTCGGGCGACCAGACCGTAGGAGGTGAAGATGCCACGTAATTCGCAGTCCGAGACCTTGTCCGGGAGTCCTCCGACATACAGAACCCGTTTTCCCATCGAGGTCCCCTTCGTGACGTGTCAGTTGGTCCGAGTGTGCGACTCTTCGACAAACGAGCCCGTCCGCAATGATCGCGCAAGTCCTAGTGAGTAGAGCCCGAAGATGAGCCATTTCGAGGGGTCAAAGTGGTACCAGCAAGGACCGTTTCGGAAGTCGGTCGGATACATGTGATGGTAGTTATGGTATCCCTCACCAAATGTCACGAGGGACACCAGCCAGCTATCCCGGCTGGAGTCCGACGTGCCGTGTGGCTGCTGTCCCCACAGATGGCAGACGGAGTTGATGCAGAACGTCGAATTGAGCACGGCGAATGTGCGCCCCACACCGGCGAGGAGAAAGCAACCCACTCCACCCATGATGCCATTGTGGAGAAAGCCGATGAGAAACGTGCTGGCCAGGCCGGTGACGACCAGGAGGGGGTAGTACTTGTGTTGCCAGATCGCGACGGGATCGTTCGCGACGCGCGTGGCATATTTTTGGTCGACGTACTGATCTGAGTGAAAGAGCCATCCGCAGTGGCTATGCCAGAATCCCCGTTGCGCATTGTAGGGATCTTTTTCTTCGTCACAGTGCGCGTGATGACGCAGATGATCGGACGCCCATTTGATGGCTGAATTCTGAAGCGCCCAGGCACCTGCGATTAAGAGTGTGCCTTTGACCCAGTTCGGGCAGTCAAAGCTCCGATGGGACGACAGTCGGTGGTAGCCGACCGTGATGCCCAGCCCACTGGCGACATAGAGGAGTCCAAACAGCGACCAATCCAGCCAGGTGTAGTGGTAAAAATATCCATAGAGAGGGACCCCGATTACCGCACTCATGGTAATTGCGCAAAAAAGTATGACGGTCCAGGCCGTGTGGCGCCGCCGACCGATCGGGATGGGGACACCTATGGGAGCGACGGTAACTATCGGTGCTTGTGGAACCATTTGGGGTTGTGCTGTTTGGGTCATAGATCCTCTTATCCTGGGTATGCGTGTCTTGGCCTCAACGCGCCGTCTTGTATGCGCTGGATGTTCATTCGTTCAAGGCCTGTACCGTCATTCGTTGTCCGCCGATCGTGTGAGTGTGGCAGGGCCGAGTGCGGGACGGACTGGTACAACTCTGTAGTCTCGCGATAGAGACGTGCATGGGGAGCTAGGCGGAAACTAGAGCATCGATCGCGCAGAATCTAGAGGGAGGGAGTGAAGGCGCGAGGGATAGAGTAGTGACCGGACGTCATCTTTGCTCAGCATAGCACAGTCTCAATAGGATAGCGAACGCATCAGTGTGGTGGGGCATGATTATGCTCCAATGCCTTGAAAAGGATCAGTCTGTTGCTCTCTTCGGTACTACGATGTCTTTCTTATTCAAGAGAGTTGACGTCAGAGGGGGCTTGCTGTACGATGGCCACTACATCGTTGTCGCAGTAGTCCGACGGCACGGATGTATACACCATAACGGACTTCGCGATCGCATCGCGACCAGGTCCTGTCGGAGTTGATGCCTTCCTGGTTTCTCTCCCCTCGGTTCTCTGATCCCGTTTTCATGCGATCACACTGAAAGGATAGTGCATTGCATACCTCTGTTCACACGAGTTTTCATACCCTTGGTCTGTCAGAACCGCTCTTGCGGGATTTGACGGCAGCGGGCTTACTGGTTCCCACTCCTATTCAAGCTCAGGCCATTCCTCCCGCCCTTGAAGGCCGAGACGTCATCGGTTGCGCGCAAACTGGGACAGGGAAGACGGCCGCGTTTGTTGTTCCCATGATCGAACGGCTGGCGGTCTTGCCGAAAGGTCAGCCGCAGGCATTGATTCTTGCTCCAACGCGGGAGTTGGCGCTGCAGATTTTTGACTCGATTGAGAAACTCGGTCGAAGCCACCGCATCTCGGCCACTGTCATAGTTGGAGGGAGCGATATGCAGGCGCAGATCAGAGGTTTGCGCCAGCGGCCCGATATCCTGGTCGCGACACCTGGGCGTTTGCTGGATCACATGTGGAACGGGACGGTCAATTTGGCCCCAATGAAGATCCTCGTGCTTGATGAAGCAGACCGTATGCTCGATATGGGATTTGCTCCGCAGATTAATCAGATTCTTGACGCGTTGCCGGTGGAACGACAGACGTTACTCTTTTCCGCTACGCTTCCGACGGATGTCACCCGGTTGGTCCAGGCGAGCCTGAACAGCGCTGTTCACGTAATGGTGACACCTTCCTCGACGACGGCCGACGGTGTGACCCAGGCGTTGCATCATACGAGCTCCCACGAAAAGACGAATCTGCTGGTGGCATTGCTTGGGTCGGAACGAGGGACTGTCCTCGTATTTGCTCGGACAAAAAGTCGGGTCGATCGACTCGGGCAGACGCTTGAACGGGCCGGGCATCGTGTCGCGGTCATCCATGGAGACCGAAGTCTGCCTCAGCGTCTCCGTGCACTTGACGGATTTAAACGAGGGCAAGTCCGAATTCTCGTTGCGACGGATATTGCTGCCCGAGGAATTGATGTGGCGAACATCGGCCACGTGGTGAATTACGATTTGCCGAGTTGTCCGGAGGACTATATCCATCGTATTGGACGGACAGCCCGGATGAAGATGACCGGGCGAGCCACCAGTTTTGTGACATCCGAAGAACGTGATCAGCTGCGCGCGATCGAGACATTGCTGGGGCATCCTGTGCCCTTGGCAGCGGGAAGCCCCCATCCCAGTGATCGTGCGCATTCAAGGGTATCTGATCGTTCCAGAGGTGACCATCAGCGGTGGGGGCGTCCAGGCGAGGAGCGACGTCAGCATCAGCCGAGTCTCGTTGTGCCGAAGGTAGGTTAGGGTCCTCCACTCAGATTAGACGGCTAGGAGGATGACAGCGATATCTGTCTCCTGACAGGTAAAGAGCTGTCATCGATCCGTGAGTCTTCTCATGACCATTTCAGAACTGAGAAGGGATAAGCAGGTAAGTGAGAATTACTAACGGTACAAAAGCCACATGTCGCGAGGACGGACGCGGAGGGTCATCAACAGACTGAAGGAATGGTGTGTCAGTCCCGGCCGTAATCCGGATAGCCGGACACACGATCAAATCAATGTCTGAGATCCGGATCGAATCGGGGCGATTGAGGGCGATGTGGTGGTCTTGATCGGTGAGAATGGCGTCGTCCCGATGGTGAAACAGAAGGGCGAGTATCGCAGCCTGTTCACTCAGCAACTGGAGGCAATGTCGGCCGCTGAGCTGGTGTGTAAAGGTGTCGGAGACCGTAAAAGGGGATTCGTGTGATGCGTGAGAACGCACTCACGTCACACCTTAATACAGCGGCTCCTGTGGACCCCACTGAAGCCCTGCCAGATCAGGATCTTCTCCCTCTGTATTCGAGGGACGAGGGGGTTTCTCGGTCTTGCGCTGCTCTCGGCGGGCGTCTTTCTCACGCCGCTGAATTTGCTTCGCTTTCTCACGGTCTCGCTTTGCAATGGTCGTTTTTCCTGCTCGTCCGATGATGCCCTCCTTTGCGTGACGACTCGTATTGGGTCGTCAATCGCCTACCGTTTATGGTCCTATTTCCTTTTGGATTGCGGCGGCTCCGTGGCTCCACGATGTCTCTTTCCACTTGAGTCGGGAGCACGGTTAGGGGTCTTTGCTTCTCGTTCGGCCGTACGGGAACGAGTGCCTTGGCCGAACCCACAGCTGGCCATGTTCGACACCTGCTGACGAATGTCCTCCATTGAGGTTGTCAAACTGGTATCTATAGGACCTGGAAGGCCAAGCACCTCCCATCGGACTTTTGCTTTCCGTGTTGCCCGTGCTCGATTCTTTCTTGTCTTGTCGGCGCGCCACCCAGGGGATAGCTTCATACGTGCTCCTTTATAAGTCCTGGCATCTCCAACGTAAGAGTATGCTTGATGGAGAGGGGGGCGGAATGAAAGGCTCAAATCATCCCACCCACGTTCCTGCCAGATGTTCGAGTGCAAGAAATAAATGGAACGTTTGAGCAACATCTACTGCAAGATCGATCGCGCTGAGATAATCGCGTGCGTCTAGATGGGCGCGAGGGATAATGTTAACTCATACGAGACGTACAAATTACCATGACCCATGGTAAGAGTCAAATAGGGTATTTAGCTAATTGCATAAATGTGAATGCAAGACATGCCTCTCGATCCGCGTTGACGCAACTGTCCTCGAACGAAAGCTCGTGTGTTGTGTATCATTGTGCGGATGAATGTTTGACTGCATGAACCAATTCGATTGATGCGTTTGAAGATTTGTATTTGTGAATGGAGCGTCCTGTTGTACGGTAGAAACATGATAGGGGTCCACAATGGAACAGACCTCGCATCGATCTTCTGTCTTGAATAGGTTTCGCCAGCATCCCCGAGTCCGCATCTCGGCTCCGTTTGTCTGCGCCCTGTCTCATCGCCAGTCTCGTCGTTGGTTGAGGAGGCCGGGTATCGATTTAGGCGTGGTCTACGATCTTTCGATAGGCGGCGCCCGAGTCAGTACCGAGGCAGAGATCAGGCTAGGTGATGAAGTCACGTTGAGCCTACGTCTTCCCAGACAAATCAAGCCTGCCGATATTGCCGTCGCCACTGTGCGGTGGGCGAAGGACCGATTCTTCGGCTTGGCTTTCACGGAATTATCTCCTGCTGCGCAGAATCGCCTCAAAAAGTACGTGACGATCGCTTCAACGGCTGCCGCGTAGCATTCCCCTCTCATCCGTCGTTCGCCTGATGCATGACGACACAAGAGTGCAATCGTCACATGTTAGGATCAGAATGCACCGGGCTTTCTCGGCTCGCCGAAATCTGTATGCGAACGCTTCTATCCCGTGCGCCATCGCGACAGAAATAGGCGCTTCTTTCACAAGGTCAGGCGGTAGCCGCGCGGGATAACGGGGAGAAAAAGAGGTGGGCCCGTCCTGTGCCAAAGTGCCTGGCAGGGCCGATATGTCTGTTTCTCTCGATCAAGTGGCGGAGGGTGAGACACGTCTAATTGCATGGATAGCCTGAGGCTTTCATGGTTGCAGGGAGATAGGCAAATAGGCGAGAGGACGGAGTGAGGTTGCAGTGGTCCGGCGCGAGCGATGCTTTTGCGACAGATTACTTGATGGCCACAGCCTTCACTTCCTTGAAGGTCGTCTGGCCTAGCAAGACCTTCTGAACCCCATCCTGCATGAGGGTGGTCATACCATCTTCAATGGCAGCGCTGAGCATCTCTTCAGTTCTCGCCTTCGTCTGAATCATGCGTTTAATTCTGTCCGATCCCAGAAGCAACTCATGCAGGGCGACGCGGCCCTTAAAGCCGGTGCGATTGCAGGTTTCACATCCTTTTCCGCGGACCAGGCGGAACGTATTGTCTTGTGGAATGGCGAGTTTGTCCCATTGTTCAGGTCCATAGCCCTGGCGAATTTCTTCGTACTCGACCGGTGTCCCGACATACTGCTCTTTACAGTCCTTGCAAATCCTGCGCGTGAGGCGCTGGGCGAGGACTCCCAACATCGCATCGGCGAAACTAAACGAGTCGCAGCCCATATCGAGAAGTCGGGTGACGGTTTCCACCGCGCTGTTTGTGTGGAGTGTGCTCATGACGAGGTGTCCGGTCAATGAGGCTTCAATGCCGATTTCAGCCGTTTCTTTATCTCGCATTTCCCCGACCATAATTACGTCAGGGTCTGCCCGGAGAAACGCGCGCATGGCAGCGGCAAATGTGAAGTTGATCTTTGGCAGAACCTGAACCTGCCGGAGCCCGTACTGCGTGATTTCGACGGGGTCTTCCGCAGTCCAGATCTTAATGTCTGGCGTGTTGATATAACCGAGGACGGAGTGCAGGGTCGTGGTCTTTCCGGACCCGGTTGGTCCGACACAGAGAATGATGCCGTAGGGTTTTGCGGCGATCACCTTGATGGCTGCGAGATTCCGATCCGAGAACCCCATCTTGTCGAGGGGCAACGGCTCGCTGGCCGCAAGCAGGCGCATGACCACGTCTTCGTTATATCCGGCGGTTGGAATCGTCGCGACCCGCAATTCGATTTCCTTGCTCTCCGACAGCTTAAATTTGATCTTGCCGTCCTGGGGTTTACGCCGTTCCGCGATGTCGAGGCTGGCCATAATTTTCAGACGCGACACGATGGCGCGACGATAGCTTTGCGGAATCTTCATATATTCAAAACAGTCGCCGTCGACCCGGAAGCGGACAAGCGTTTCACGCTTTTCGCCATAGGGTTCGACGTGGATATCGGAGGCGCCTTGTCGGTAGGCATCGGCGATGATCTGATTGGCCAGCCGTACGATGGCATTGTCGTTTTCGTCGAGCCCCCCACCGGACTCTTCCGCCGCCGCCTCTTGGGCTTCGCTGACAAGTTCGCCGAGAATGTCGGAGACATTTTCATCTAACTTTCGTGTGCCGGTATCGCCCTGTGCTTGTCCTGTGGCGGAGCTGAGGAACTGGGCGATATCGCGACGGAGACTGATCGCAAAGCGAATGTTCAGGCCGGGGAAGGTCCGTTTAATATCCGCCACGCGATCGAGATCGCTCGGGTCGTCCGTCAATATTTCAATGGCGGTTCGGTCCCGCTTGAGGGGCATCCAGTGATTTTTCTTGAGGTAGTCGACGTTCAGATTTTTTAAGAGTTCGATGTCGACAAGTGTTCGATCACTGTATTCGATGTAGGGGCACTTGTGAAACAAGGCGAGCGACTTGCCGATCTCGTGCTTCGGCACCTTGTATTTTTCAATCAGGATGCTCTCGAAGTCCGACACACCTTTCCTGGACTCCGCAATTGCATGATCCAACTCGTTTTGCGTGATGCGGTTGTTTGTGACCAGGAGATCAAACTTGGTCGGGGCTTTTTTGGCGACCTTGCGCAGATTGAAGAGGGCGATACCGAGTGCCTTCGAAATTTCCGCGACGGACTCTTCATCTTTCCGTGTGAAGCGTCCGCCACTCTTCTTGTTGAGTAGTTGTAGCACGCCCATCAAATACTTGTTATCCGCCACAATCGGGTAGGTGAGGACCTGTTTTGTCCTGAAACCGGTTCGCTTGTCGTAGGAGGTGTCATGGAGGAGTGAGGGATGGACGCCTTGCAGCTCGGCGAGGTTATACGCATCGGCAATGCTCACTGGGCGGAGATACTTGGCGCAGAAACCAGCCAAGCTTTGCTCGGTGATGGGAATGCGGATCTCCTCGACGCTGTCGATGTGAGGGACTTTGGAGAAGATTTCTTTCTTTTCCGAATCGAATGCGAAGATGGTCAAGTCTTCGGCGTCGAAGATGCTGAGAATTTCTTTACGCAGATCGAGAAGAATATGGTCAAGATCGTTGGCCGCGTGAATTTGTTCCGTGATGCGTTTGACGTTTTCGGCGAATGCGACTTTTTGCTGAAGTTCTTGAAGGTTCTGTGGAATGGGATTGGCCTGCATGACATGGGCTCCTGACCATTGACCTGGAACGTCGTCGCCGGATTCGTAAGCTCAATCAAGCGTGCGTACGATCCACGTGACCACAAGTGCCTAGACAGTGATCGAAAGTCAGTCTAGCTGATCATGGATGGAAGGCAAGGAAAAGGCGCTTTCAGACTGGCTTCGCTACAGGGGTAGGGTGTCTAGGTCGCTTGTGTGCGAGTGAGATGCGCGACGACTTGAGCGGGAGGCAGTTTGAGTTTTATCCCATCTTTCCGAGTCTTAACCTCGACGACTCCTTCGGCGAGGCCCTTGTCTCCGACGACGACTTGGAAGGGGGCACCCATCAGATCCGCATCGTTGAACTTCACGCCCGCCCGTTCGTCTCGATCATCCCAGAGTACTTCTAGCCCTGCTGCCTGCAGTTCGTCAAAGAGCTGCGCCGTGACTTGGGCGGTCTGGGCTGATTGAGTGAGCGGGAGGAGATGCACGTGGAATGGGGCGATCGGGAAGGGCCAGATAATGCCTTTCGCGTCGTGGTTCTGCTCGATTGCCGATGCCGCAGTGCGCCCGACACCGATGCCGTAGCATCCCATGACGGCGAGGCACTCTTGGCCGTGAAGGTCCAAGAAGGAGGCCTTCATGGCGTCGCTGTATTTGGTGCCAAGCATAAACACATGCCCGACTTCGATGCCTTTCGTCGCCTTCAATGTCCCGTCTCTTCTTGGTGACGGATCTCCTTCGCAGGCGATCCGGAGGTCGGCAAACTGTTCGACCTGAAAATCACGATCCCAATTCGCATCGACGTAGTGCGTATCACGCTGATTACCGCCGACGACCACGTTACGTAAGGCTTTGACCGCGTGGTCCGCAATGATCCGAACCTGTTTCAAGCCAACGGGACCGGCAAATCCGACCGGTGCGCCGGTGACATGTTCGACAACAGTGGGAGTTGCGAGTTCGAGATCGGTCACTCGCAGGAGCCGTTGAATCTTGACCTCATTCGCCTCATGGTCTCCCCGTATCAACACGGCGACCGTGTTGTTCCCTGTCGTATAGAGGAGCGTCTTCACGAGGTGCGTGGGGGAAACCTTCAAGAAACTCGTGACCTCTTCGACTGTTCGGCATTGGGGCGTCTGGACGGTGCGCAGAGGCCGGGGAGTGTCGGTGTCCACCTCAGTAGGCGGAAGCACTTCGGCCTGTTCGACGTTGGCGGCGTAGGTGCCGGAATCGCTGTAGACGATGGTGTTCTCGCCGGTCTCGGCGAGCACCATGAATTCGTGAGACGAGCTACCGCCGATCAGGCCGGTGTCGGCTTCCACGGCACGAAAGGTGAGGCCGCAACGCGTGAAAATACGATGGTAGGCGTCGTACATCTTTTGATAGCTGAGCCTGGCGCTTGCTTCGTCCTGGTCAAAGCTGTAGGCGTCCTTCATGATGAACTCACGGCCCCGCATGAGTCCGAATCGAGGGCGGATTTCGTCGCGAAACTTTGTCTGAATCTGATAGAAGTTCAGCGGCATCTGTCGATAGGAACGAACTTCGCGCCTGAATAAGTCGGTGATCACCTCTTCATGGGTCGGCCCCAAACAGAAGTCGCGCTCATGGCGATCCTTAAAGCGCAGCAGCTCCTTGCCGTAGAAATTCCACCGGCCTGTTTCTTGCCACAGCTCTGCTGGGGAGGCAATGGGCATGAGCAGCTCTTGGGCACCTGCCCGGTTCATTTCCTCTCGAATGATCTGCTCGACTTTTCTGATGACCCGGAGACCAAGCGGGAGGTACGTGTAGATACCGGCTGCCACCTTGCGAATCAGACCGGCGCGAAGCATCAGCTTATGGCTGACGGTTTCCGCTTCTCCAGGGTCTTCCCGTAATGTGGGGATTAAGATTTGTGTGGTCCGCATGGGCTATCGATGCAGCAATCTAACGGAGGAGCGTCTCTGAGGCTGCTCAACCACATCATCCGACCAGGCCGCAGGCATGATAGTCTCCAGCGACCCGCCACGAATTGCCTGATCGCTCATCCGCGGGGGATGCGAGAAGAGTGTTGACGGGCCAAGAGTGAAGCTTGAGAAACGGCGCGGTTTGGCGAGCCGGGGATGGGCGGATGAAAAAGTGGACTTGTTCAGCATCCTGCTAGCGTAAGAAGATCCGTTCAAGGTCATTCCAAAATGCAAAGATCATGACGCCCACTAATAGCACGAGGCCGGCCTGTTGTGCGATTTCTCTTTGCCGTTCGCCGAGCGGTTTCCGGAGGATCCCCTCAATCAGGAAAAATAGCAGATGGCCGCCGTCAAGAATGGGAATAGGGAGTAAGTTGAGGACTCCCAGATTAATGCTCAGAATCGCGATGAGAAAGACCACGCTCGAGGCTCCCTGCGCAGCGGCTTCTCCGGAAATATTGGCGATGGTGAGTGGGCCGCCGATATTTTTGCTGGAGATGTCCCCCACAACCATCTTATAGAGGCCGATTGCGGTCAGTTCGGTCCAGCCCCATGTGGCTCCTAAGCCGTCATAGAGCGACAGGAGAGGGGTGCTGGAGCGCATGATCGAACGGCCTGGTCCTGAAATACCGATCTTGCCGACTTCGACGGACTGGCCGTTGACCATCGCCTTCTCAGCAGCGGGTGTCACGGTCAGCGAGACTCGGCGCCCTTCCCGTAAGACCTCTACCTGTAACTGGCGATCGGGGCTTTCTTTCACAATACCGGTCATTTGGGACCATGTGTGGATCCTCTGGCCATCAATGCTGATCACATGGTCCCCGGCTTGCAGCCCGGCTTTCGCCGCCGGAGAACTCTGCATGACTGACGTCACGAGCGGGGGTGTTTCTTCGACGCCCAGATAGTACCCCGGTTCTTGTGCGGAGGTCTGTGGTCCGGGGGCGGTGGTGGGCGTGACGGTCACTGTTTTGATCTGTTCGCCTCGCTTAATCTCAAGTGTCAGCGCCTGCCCGTTACTCTTCGCCACGGCGTCGAATAGTTCGTTCCTGGTCGAAATGGATTGTCCATTGACTCGGCTGACATGATCTCCGATCTGAATGCCTGCGGTATCGGCAGGAGAGCCGGGGACCATCGCTTCGATATCGGGGGTCAGATCCTGGAACGTGGGGACAAACAGCGGCGCTCCGGTCGCGAGCCATCCGGCAAAAATAAAATACGCCAGGATGAAGTTAAACCCAGGTCCGGCAGCGACGATCAGGACTTTGCCCCACAATCCCTTGTGGGCAAACGATCGCGCACGATCCTCCTGTGTGGTGGCTTCGGCTTCATCTTCACCGTACAGTTTCACATAGCCACCGAGGGGAATGGCCGAGAGGAGATATTCTGTTTCGCCCATGGTGCGGCCGAAGAGTTTCGGCCCAAATCCGAGCGAAAACTTGAGAACCTTGACGCCGACCCAGCGAGCAGCCAAGAAATGACCGAGTTCATGGAATGCGACTAACACGCCCAGAACGACCAGGAACCACCACGCCTTCTGCAATAGTAACCAGACGGTATCGGGTGACCAGGTAAGTGCCATGAACACGGTATATTCTCCTTCGTGTAGACCTAGCGTGCCAGGGCCACGACCAACGATTCTGCTTTCTCTCGCGCCCAGCGATCCGCTTCCAGCGCGTCTTCCACCGTCTCAATCTCTTTCGTAGTGTGGACGTCCATTGTGCTGCGAATGATCTCCGCAATATCGGTGAACCGGATCCCCCCGTTCAAGAATGCCTCGACCGCGATTTCATTTGCCGCGTTCATCGTCGCTGGCATCGTACCGCCGATCCGCAGAGATTCATAGCCAAGACCCAAGCAGGGGAACCGGTCGTGATCCGGTTTGCAGAACGTCAACGTTGCGATCTCCGTCAGATCCAACGAAGGAAGGTCCAGCGGCAGGCGGCCCGGATATCGCATGGCATAGGAAATAGGGGTTCGCATATCCGGCAATCCCAACTGCGCAATCATTGAACGATCTACATATTCTACCAGAGAGTGAATGATACTTTCCCGATGGATCATGACCTCGATCTGGGTTTCCGGAATATCGAAGAGCCACCGGGCTTCAACGACCTCAAGACCTTTGTTCATGAGGGTTGCAGAATCGATCGTGATCTTGGCGCCCATTTTCCAGTTGGGATGTTGGAGTGCCCGTTCGGGTGTGACCTCGTGCAGTTCCTCCCGCCCCAGGGTCCAGAGAGCCCCTCCGGATGCAGTCAAGATCAGGCGGCGGACATCTTCTTTGCGATGGCCTTCTAACGACTGGAAGATGGCACTGTGCTCGCTGTCGACCGGGAAGATACGAACACCATGCCGTTGCGCTTCGTCCTGCATTAGCTTCCCCGCCATGACCATCGGCTCTTTGTTGGCCAGGGCGATTTGCTTTCCGCTTCGGATCGCCGCAAGGGTGGGCATGAGACCGGCTCCACCCACGATGGCGGAGATGACAAGTTCAGCGTCGGGCGCAGAGGCGATCTGAATCAAGCCCTCTTCCCCAGCTAAAATCTCGACGGACAGACCCACGCAACGTTGCCGGAGCCTGGCTGCGGCGGAGGCATCCGATAGGGCCACCACGCGAGGCTTATACCGGCGGATTTGCTCTTCGAGTTTCTCATCGTTACTGCCGGCGGTGAGTCCCGCCACGCGGAATTCTTCGGGGAACCGGTCCACGATATCTAACGTGTTGGTACCGATTGACCCAGTCGATCCGAGAATGACTACAGTTTTCATGGGGGCTCCTTCACTCAGTGACTCGTAGCCGGCTTGCCAGCGTTACATAGTAGTAGAAGGCAGGGGCGGCGAACAAGAGACTATCCAGACGGTCGAGCATACCACCATGCCCCGGCAGTATCCCGCCGGAATCCTTCATGCCGACGCTCCGTTTCATGACCGATTCGGTCAGGTCGCCCCAGAGACCTGCAACTGTCAATAAGATAGCCAGGACCAGGCAATCAAGACCGGATAATTCAGGGAGAAACCACCAACGAGCGACATACGCGACGATTATGGCACCAATTAACCCACCGACCAAGCCCTCGACAGTTTTTTTGGGACTGATCCTGGGAGCCAAGCGATGTCGTCCGTACAGTGTGCCGATATAGTAGGCGCCGGTATCGGAGGCCCAGGTTACCAGTAAGAGAAAGAAAATGAGCCATTCACCCTCAGGCAGGAGCCTCGTCATCGAAAGCATGCCGAGTGTGAGGCCCAGGTAGAGCACGCCAAACAAGGTCATGGCCCCATTCTTCAGGCTCTCTTCGAGGGGCGAGTGACTGAAGAGCGGGACTGAAATGATACACACCAGTGTGGCGAGGAGTGTTGGACCGATGAGGTCTGTCTGGTGCGTTTCGAAAATCAGGGCGGTGAATCCCGTCAGGCCGATCCCCATCAGCCAGAAGTGGTTCCGGCCACTGAAACATATTCGGTAGAATTCGAAGAGAGCCAGTGCCCCCGCCAGCACGACGACACCTGAAAATGCGAGGGGCGGGAGATAGCGAATCACGGCATACACGAGTGGAGCGAGAACCAGAATGGTATAGATTCGGCGCGGATCAAACCGGGGTGCCGAAACCGGCGTTGGTTCAGCCTGTTGTTGGCCGGTGGTTTTGTATTCCTGCATGTGGAGATTGAGGTCAACCACTATGAAGAAATGGTACTGAGGACGCGACCGAATCGCCGCTCGCGTCGCTGGTATTCCAGCAAGGCCAATAAGAGTTCGCGGCGACGGAAGTCGGGCCACAGGGTCGGAGTGAAGTAGAGCTCGGTGTAGGCGAGCTGCCAGAGGAGAAAGTTACTGATTCTCGTTTCGCCACTGGTGCGGATCAGCAGGTCGGGGTCGGGCAGCTCATGGGTATAGAGATATTGCTGGATACGCGACTCATCCACATCGTCCGGTTGCAGCTTTCCGTCTTGTGCTTCATGCAAGAGTTCACGCACGGCGTCTACGATCTCCGCGCGGCCGCCATAGCTGAGGGCAACTGTAAGATGCAGTTTGTCAAGATGGGCGGTTTCCTGCTCGGCGGCCCGAACCCACTGAAGGGCGGAGGCCGGGAGAGAGTCGAGTCGCCCGATTGTGCGTAATCGAACACCTTGCTCAATGAGTTTCGCCCGTTCTGTTGAGAGGTAGTATTCGAGTAAGCCCATGAGCGAGGAAATTTCCTGAATGGGACGGTTCCAATTCTCCTGTGAAAATGCGTAAATTGTGAGGGCGTGGATGCCGAGTTCCAAGCAGCCGGTGATCATCTCCCGGACGGACTTGATCCCTTCCCGATGACCGGCAATGCGAGGCAGACTTCGCAGTTCTGCCCAGCGGCCATTGCCATCCATGATGACGGCGAGGTGCTTGGGTAAGAGGTCGGGTTCGAGTTTTCCAGCGAGTTCTTCGATGGATAGCTGGTCCACGGCCGACGAGTCTTTCGTGTCCATACGTGTACTGGTGGTAATGATCCCTTCTCACAAGGGTCGTGTGGTAGGCGACCAAAGTCTACTGGTGAGAGAAAAGAATGTCAATTAAATTTTCGTAAAAGTCCTGTAAAAGCGATGAGTTCGGTGAACTCTCATTGCGCCTGTGGAAAGCGATCAGCTATAATTCCCCGTCTATTTCGTCTGCCAACCGTCGTGAGGATAAATGCATCATGGGTGAACTTGCTCAGTTGACGTCCTTTGGCTTGACCGAAGGGGAAGTACTTGGGGCACTCGGGCGGGTCAAAGTTCGTGATGTGGACTATGCCGATCTGTACTTTGAATCCTGTGTGTCCGAATCTGTTTCGATGGAGGAATCTCTCGTTAAGCGTGCAACGAAAAGTGTGTCACAAGGTGTCGGGGTGCGAGCGACAGCGGGAGAAAAAACCGGTTTCGCCTACTCCGATGAGTTGACGAAGAAGGATCTTGAACTCGCAGCCGATACGGCCCGGTATATTGCCAATTCACCGAGCGGGACCGAAACCGTTCCGGTGCCGGTCCGCCAACGCCCAACGCGAGATCTCTATCCGATCGAACGGGCACAGGCCGAAGTCGCGACGGCGGATCGCGTGTCCTTGTTGAATGCGATCGATGCCGAAGCGCGTCGGTACGACCCACGCATCAAGAATGTGATGGCCTCGTTCAACACGGAATATAAGGTGGTGCTGGTTGCCACATCGGATGGGACACTCATCGGGGATGTGCAGCCGCTTTCGCGCTTGCAAGTGACCTGCATTGCCGAAGAGAACGGCCAACGTCAAGCCGGGTCGTTCGGCGGGGGTGGTCGTGTGGGATTTGAGTTCTATCACGAGGGTGATCGGTATCTGCGGTTTGCACGTGAAGCAGCACGTGAAGCGATACTCAACCTCTCTGCTGTGGAGGCGCCGGCCGGTGTCATGCCGGTTGTGCTGGGCGGAGGGTGGCCGGGGATTTTGTTGCACGAAGCCATTGGCCATGGCCTGGAAGCAGACTTCAATCGCAAGAAAACCTCCGCATTCTCTCACCTCCTCAATAAGCGGGTGGCGTCTGACGTCTGTACGATCGTCGATGATGGAACGTTGCCGGGCCGGCGGGGCTCGCTCAACATGGATGACGAAGGGACTCCGACCGGCCGTACGGTACTCATCGAACGCGGGATATTGCGCGGCTACATCACCGATAAACTCAATGCGCGTCTCATGGGCATTCCTGTGACCGGTAATGGGCGGAGAGAAAGTTATCAAAGTGTGGTGCTGCCGCGAATGACGAATACATTTATGTT
>OELA01000302.1_pt3 | contig 16374 bp, 21 predicted proteins | sample 1503161 | NCBI WGS metagenome assembly OELA01 (sample SAMEA104379559, study PRJEB20068) | metagenome | biome: 1000743; feature: 77; material: 1998 | place: USA | collected 2012 | depth 25 m
AGGAGGGCTTGATGGTCTCCTGTTGTGCGTTTATCAATGGTAGACATGCTAAGCTGATGGAGCCGACTCATATCATGTTCTGGCATATGCCGGAATTGCAGACTGCCCCGGTAGAATCCGCATATGAATGAAAGGAGCGACGTCGATGAAACTACAACCGTTGCACGATTGGGTATTGATCCGCACCGGCGAGCCGAGCGGCAAGAGCCATGGTGGGATTATCATTCCTGACAGCGCACAAGAGAAACCGGTCGAAGGAGAGGTCCTTGCTGTGGGGTCTGGTCGCTTTGTCGAGGACAAGAATTCCAAGGAAAAGGTCAAGAAGAAGACATTTGTCAAGACCACCCTCAAGCCGGGCGAGCATATCCTCTATGAAAGACATGCTGCCAGAGAGGTGGAGGGCGACGATGAAGAATTGGTGCTGGTGCGTGAAGAGGATGTCTTGGGCTATCGTCTATAATTGACCTGCTTTCACAAGCCTTGAGTTGGATTTCCCTCTGGAAGTCTGGTTGTCACCCAGACTACTTCTTTCTGCCGCCGATCGCATCCTTCTCGCGAACGGGAAAGAGACGACGCACAGGGCCTGCAGGCTTGTTCTGATATCGGGCGATAAACATGTCGCCCAGGGGACGGGCATGGTCTTCAGCCTCCTCTCGTGTCGCGAAGCGCTGCTCCCCTACCTGCCACCACAGGCTTGCACTCATGCTCTCCCCTAGCAAGTCCGTCACCGACACCCTCAGCGCCTTCGCCAATCGCACCAAGGTGCTCAATGTCGGGTCGTGCTGTCCCAGCTCCAGCCGTGTGATGAATGTCCGCGACAGGCCCACGTTCACGGCGAGCTGCTCCTGCGTCAGACTACGGCCGGTTCGGAGTCGCTGGAGTTGTTTGCCGAAACGCTGAGCTGCGCGCATGACACCTCAAAGGGGACGAGAGTTCCCAGATCCATTGGTGGAAATGCCGCCAGGCAGATAGGTGCGCATCGTGGCTTCTCTTGCTTGCGACGGATTCTAGCCGTGGAGATGATACCCCGCGCGCTCCAACGCCCGATGCACCGCATTCATGACGGCAGGGCTGTCGTTGTACCGCATCACGGCGACTTCCGGCGCGGCACGGAGGGCAGCCAGGATCGTCTCCCCTTCCGGGCCTGCCAACGAGTCGCAGGTTTCATACAAACCGGCTGGTCCCTCCTCCAACACATTGTGCTCGACCAAAATGTCTTGGATTGTGGCCAGAATCGCCGTGGTCGGCGTCGGCATGAGCAGCGAGGCGAGGGCTCCATGGTCAAGTCGTAGCTTGGCGGCCAGGGGCAGCGGAGTTCCGCCGCGCTGTCGCTGGGCGGCAGGCAAGAGAATTTTTTCTTCCATGCCGATGTGGCGAAGGAGCCCAGCACGAAATTGCCCGTAGGCACGGTCATCGACTGTGCCGGAGTGAGCCATAGCCGCATGCATCAGCTCATCAAGTCGCCGGTGGTCTTCCACAAGAAATTCCGTGAGCATTCCCGCCCTCCTTCTTTCTGGTTGTCCCATCAGCCGACTCCAACTATGGATACAGTTTCGCATAATATAGGTCCGGTGCCCGAACTGCCAGCCATCTCCTTATGGAGAATGGTTTGTCTCGTTGATCTGGCTATTTTGGCCTGTCTGATTTTTCCAACACTGTGCGAAAATCGTCTATCTTCTGGCATGCCGTCCTCGGCTCCGAGGAGCTGTCCTGAGCCGCCCGGAAGCCTTTCAGACCATCAAGGGATTGATGATTGCATCCTGCCATGAAATCCGTTATAAGAGGTGCCGCTCGTCAGGCCGGCTACGAAAAAAACTCTGTGGGAGTACGGGATTCTCACTAGGCTGCAAATCCACGATAACAGGAGTAGACCGCGCAGGAAGCTCGCCATATTTGTCCTCTTGGTACGCCATTTATTTGGTTGATGTGATCGACTTGGTGAATCTGGTTCGTGCCGCTCAATTACATGACCAGAATCGACTCACTAATCGTCAGCTTCTACTGAAAGACGTCTTCCCATCTTATTAGGGAGCGAAGGAGAACATGGAGAAGTGTGCCTTGCATCACCTAAAGGGGTGGCGTTCATGCTTCACAGGTCGGTTAATTATTGGAGTGGCGGGATCGAGCCTGTTGTCCGGCGCCGGGTTGGAGGTCCTAGCTGCCGGCTCGATTCTGTCGAGTGGCTTCCGTCTGTGGGCGCCGGTCTTTCTCACTGTTCCAATCTCCCAATCCTGTATGGGATTCGAGGAGGCCAATCCGCGACTTGGGGACAATGTTTCGGATCTCAATCAACTGATTCTCCGCACAGCGATTGGGTACAAACTGAACAAGCAGCGGTCTATCTGGCAGGGGTATGCGTGGAACACCGTCTTCGATGATGCCACCAACTACGATGATCTTCCCGAGGAACACTGCATCTATCAGCAGCTGACGTACCAAGACAAGTTTGACTTCTTAGAAGCATTTCCATTCATGAAAATTCAAAGTCGTACCAGGCTGGAAGAACAATGGATGGACCATACGGGCAGCACCGCCCTTCGCCCGAGAACGATGTTATGCGTGGATGTCCCGCTGCCGCAGATTCCAGACTGAGGCTTCGTGACGTTCGATGAAATTTTCTTCAACCTGAATGGGGCCAGCGGTGGTTCCGATGCACGGGCTGGGATCCAACCGAGGGAAAGGGGAATCGAATGAAGACGGCCATGGACGTGGGACGAATCAGGATAGGCCAGATGGGTGCCGGCCTCGTAGTGATGGTGACGATGCTCTGTGTCATGCACCTCGGGCTCGCCGGAGCTGGAGAACACCATACCCTGCAGCTCCTGCTGAACAAAGGCATCATCACGCAACAAGAGTATGACCAAGCCGTCCAAGAGGAAGACCGAGCGAAGGTCGAAGAGGAACAGCGGACGAAGGCCGAAGAGGAAAAACGGGCGAAGCAGGCCAACTTTTTTACGAAGAACGGGCTCCAGGTCAGACTGGGAGGCTTCGCCGAATTCGATTTCATTGGCGATAATACGCAAAGCTTTCAGGAACTCGTCGGCAATCGACCGGTTTTGCATAGCAATACGGTGGCCGGAGCCAATGATCAGGTGTTTTTTAGTCCGCGGAACAGCCGGATTATACTCGATGTGCGAGCCCCAGAGCGAAACGGCATAAAGAGCCGCATGTTTCTCTCCATGGATTTTATCGGAAACCAACCGGCGGTTGGCACCTCCGGCGTGTCGGAGTTCTCGCAGTTGACCAGCCCGAACGCGCGAATCTTTCAACTGTTCTTCGTGGCCGAAACCCCAGTGGTCGATGTGAAGGTCGGGCAGGATTGGTCGCGGTTTGGATTTATGTCGCTCTATTCGAGAGGGCAAGTGTCGACGGCTGTGACTCCGGCGAATATGTTTAATCGGTGGATTCAGGCCAGTGTGTCGAAGGAACTCCGGGTGACCGATGCCCTATCTCTGACTCCCGTCTTCTCCGTGGAGCGGCCGCCCCAGGCCAATGGAAACATGCCCTCGTTTGTTGCGGGGATTCAAATCGCACATAACGGTCTGAAAGCGCCCTATAACGGGGCCCAGGCTGCCGACACTGCGCTCAGATCGTTGAGCCTGCAAGTCAGCGGTGTCGGTCGAAGGCTCGAAGCCAATTCGGGAGGACCGACAGGTACAGGTCCAGCTCCTGGTAACGGAAGTCCAACTGGCACGCAGCCCAATCTGAGTAGTCAGACCTATGCGACCGGATGGGGGGTGTCCACCAGTCTCTTTCTCCCAGTCCTTCCGTCAAAGAACGGGGAGATCGGCAATACGGCCCATATAGTGATGGAAGGAGTCACGGGAGCCGGTATTGCAGACTTCTTTAATGGTCTGAGCTGGGGGGTCTGCAACCCTACATGTGGATTTGCCGCTACCAGCAGTGGATTCGGCGGTTCCACCTTTGGCCAGACCAACATCGATAGTGGTCTGGCAGCCGTGAGTAGTCAAACCGGCAAGTTCGCAGCCATTCGGACCGTCTCGATGATGGTACATGGCACCTACTATCTTCCTGACGACGGCAAGACCTGGGTTGGTGGAGGCTACGGGACGGTCTACTCTTCTAATGCCGCTGAAATGACTTGTACGACCAGTACAGCGGCCTGTGGCGGGGCGACGCGCACGTTGAATAGTATCTATGACCGCGAATCCACATATTATGGATATCTGTACCACGATTTCACGCAGGAAATTCGGATAGGACTGGAGACAAACTTTACGCGCACCACCTACGCGGATCGGTCCAGCGCCGAGAACCGCCGAGTAATGACGTCATTGTACTATCGATTCTAGCCGGTGACGGGTGGCCCATTTCTCACGTTGTGAATGATGAGTGTTGTGGCCCCGCTAAATGTGGAGAGGTTTTGGCATGGCGCTGAGCCAGACCTCGAAGCCCGTTGGGCCGATTCGCGCGTTGTTGCCGGGGGTGAACGATCGATCGTTCACCGCAATGCCGAAGTAGCGTACTTGAGCATCGGTGACGACCACGCGCGGATACTGGGTGGTGGTCAAGAATCGTCGGACGAGTTGGTCGAGTGGGAGCCGGTCGAGACCGGCTATCTCGATTGTGGCGTTCACCGGCGGCCCGACTGCGACATCAGCCATGACGGCAGCCAAGTCATCGGACCCGATGGATTGCGCAAGGGCGGGCGGCAGATGCACTGTTTACCCAACGGTGCCCGCTTGGACGATGGCGCCCACGAATTCATAGAACTGTGTGGACTGGACGATCGTATGGGGAATCGTTGACGCCGTGATCATATTTTCCTGGGCTCTCTTTGCGCGGAAGCAGCCAAGCTCGAGAAGTCAGTCAATGCCGACGACCGACAGTGCGACGTGATGCCTCACCCCAGCGGCCGTTGCTGCGGCAGGGAGGTTCCGGCCTGGCAACTGCCTCATGATCAACTTCTTTATTAAGTTGTAGCAGCGCTGACTTCATAACGAACTCATTCATCGCGAGTCATGCTGGTCGACGCGTAAGCCCATCATCTGCGCTTCCGTCTTCTATGTGCAGTTCTCGCACCTCCACCGAAGAAATCAAAAATCGAGCACTTCCCACATTTCACAAACTCTGCTATATGATGTGCAGCACACACATTTAAATGTCGAAGGGGGGTGGAAGTCTCATGGCGACGAAGAAAGCAGCAGCAAAGAAGCCGGCCAAGAAGAAGAAGTAGTCGGCGCTTCACGAGGAGGCGACGGTCACGTCGCCTCCTCACCTTCCTTTCTCCTCGATCCCTCTCGCTCGATTCGAATCTCACACAGGACTGATCAATAGGAATCTTTCCCGGGAGATTCGATGTGAGCTTGTTTGCCCGGCATGGCCGAAGTCTCGCGGTCAAAAATCCAGCAGGACGACGGACAAGACCTGTTCCACCCTCGAAGGGCAGGGCCCAGTTTGATTATTCAGATGAGGAGCGAGAGAACGCAAGCGGCGAATTTCGGCAGATTGTGATCACTACAACGAGCGGTCAGAGCAAAAAAAGGGGGAGGTGATGGCCACATCACCTCCCCGACTTCCACTGCGGCAGGGAAGTCGCCCTAGCCACAAGAAAGCAGCACAGAAATCATAACATGAAATATCTTGCGAAATCATGGAGATATTATCGTGAATAATCAATTACATACGTAGTAATCCTGTCGGGATCCCTTATCGACTCGAATACACATCACCAGACCGGTCTCTCGCACCATTTGATGACCATTTGTAGTTTTCGGTGAGAAAGAATCCCGATGCTGTTGTTGTGTCGAGAGCTTCTTGAACGAGGAGCAGGTGGAACGGTTTATCGCGATCGGTTCAACGACTGAAACGGCACCGAAGGGTTGTATTCGTTCATGGGGTTCAGGGGATTGTAGGGATTGCTCGGATTGTACTGGTTCATCGGATTCGCGGGATTGCCTGGATCGTACTGATTGATGGGATTCAAGGGATTCTTTGGATCATAGGCGTTGATCCGGTTCAGCGGATTATCGGGTTGATATTTGTTGATCTGATTGAAGATGTTGTAGTCGCGCTCGTACTTCAGAGCGAATCCTTGTTCGGCAGACGCAGGTGTAAGGGAGAAGAGCAGCGGCAGAACTAGAAGAACAACACCCCACATGGCGAGCCTCGCAATCTGCGATTGCCAATGCCCCAAGCATACTCCCCTACTGGAACATCGTGCAATGCTCCTCTCCTGGTTGGGCTTTCAGCCTGGTCTCTCCTATTGGCAGAGTGGTGTGAAAGACTGTGCCGGTCGGTACAAGAGCGAAGAGGGGCGGAGGGAATTAGCTGTTGATAAATCTTATTTAGGTAGTACAATCGGCCCAGCCAAGAGGCTATCACGCAGAGGACCGCACTGTGCATGGGCTGTTATGGCTCATAAGCGGCCGAACGAATTGATCGCAACCATCCGAAGATAGAGACAAGGAGTCAGTATGGCCGGGTTTGTACTTCGGAAAGGTCAACGGCTCAAGACATTCGCCACGGTGAAGTACCGTGGGGACATGATTGCCGGTGAAGGGATTGTGAAGGATCTTTCGCTGAGCGGGAGCTACATTACCGGAAATGTACCGGTTTCCGTGGGAATGGAACTCTCCCTGCAGATGTTTGTGCCGGGAGAACCAGAGTTGTTATTGATCGATCGTGCGACTGTGAAATGGATAAAGAGGGCTGAGTTTGGAGTGGACTTCCACGATCTCCAGCCGGAAGTGACGGACCGAATCACACAGCTCATCGCCACGCTGGTCAAGCGACAGCATGGGACTCCGCCGGCAAAGAATTAGAGCGGGGAGGGGTCCGGTGTCCTTCTTGCTCGCAGAACACGCACGGTGAGGCGGTGCTCGGCTGGGAGAAGAGCGCGTCTCGGCGCGCTCGGGGTTAGACGGGTGAAAAGGTTGCCCGCAGGGAGCATCGGCAAATTGTGCCGGACGCCAAAGCAAGTCACGTGCTGCCTCGCCTGACCCTGTCAAGAGACTCAGACGCTCGGATAAGATCCCAACGAAGCGATTGCCCTATAGTCCGACATGCTGTTCCAGCAGGGATGCCGGAACCGTTTTTCGGTCGATCGTACACACAATGGAGGCATAGCATGTCCACCAGCGCACTCATGCATAACGTCCAGAGTTGTCTCTTTCGATTCGCGATCATCAATGGAGGCTCTCCGATGAAACCGCTCCGGCTCCTCTCTTTAACCGTTGGGCTGCTTCTCTCTTGCACATCTCTGGCGTCGGCGGAAATGCTTGCCCTCTTAAACTATGAGAGTAAGCCGGACCAGCCAGTGAGGCGAGAAGGGATTGCGATAATGGAGATTGACCCCGAGTCTTCGGACTTCGGGAAAATCTTAATGGATATTCCGCTTCCGGCGGACCTCGTCGCGCACCATATCTTCTTCAATCGCGATCGGACAAAAGCCTATATTACAGCCTTGGGCAAGAGTCTCCTGCACGTCATCGACCTCACACGCTTTCCCTATCGGCTGCGGGCGATTCCTGTACCGGACTGCCATGTCGGCGAGGATCTTGTCGTGTCGGAGGACAACAAGACCTGGTACCTCACGTGCATGGGTTCGAGCAATGTGATCATGGGCGATGCCGTGAAGGACCGGCCGATCAAAACTGTGAGCGCCGCCCAGCCGGCCGATGCCTTCATTCTGTATCCGCATGGCATTGCGATTCACAACGGCATTGACCGGGTTCTCGTCACCAGCACGGTTAAGCCGGATATGTCGGAGTCAGGTGAGACGGTGACGGTGTTGGAGGCTAGTACCGGGAAAGTCCTGTCGACGCATAAAGTTTCAACAAAAGCCTCTCCAGCCCACTCCGCTCCGGTCGAAGTCATGTTCGCGCCGAATGCGAATCCACCGGTCGTGCACATTACCAATATGCTGGAAGGGACCCTGTGGGCCGGGGTCTGGGATCCGAAGACGAAGACGTTTTCGTTCTACCAAGTAGACGACTTCGGTCCACGGCAACAAGGGATGCCGTTGGAGATGATGTATAACGCCAAGGGGGACCGCTTGTACGTGACTACGGCCAAGCCGGGGTTCGTCAATTTGTACGACAACACCGATCCGCGACAGCCGAAGTTCCTCAAAACGATTCCCGCTGCTGCAGGCGCTCATCATACAGTCCTGACACCAGACGAACGGTACCTGTTTGTCCAAAATAGTCTGCTCAATTTGGAAGGTATGAGTGATGGGTCCATCACGGTGATCGACCTGACGAAGGACACGGTCCTGGGAAGCATCGATACCTTGAAGGCGCAAGGGTTCAATCCCAATTGCATCATGCTGCTGCCGAATCATTTTCAGAAGGCTGGGCTACGTCTCAGTCAGATTCTGGAGTGAGCGGGTGTAAGATGTGAGCGTAACCCGAAGGTATCCCCTTCTCACCCCTGTTGCTTCTTCTTTGAAGCCGTACGCCGCATCATCGCACCTGTGGGGAATGGGTGAACAGAGGTAGTCTTTTCATGATGCAACATCAACGGACGCAAGGGCGAAATGATGGTATAGTTTCAGAAATGGAGAGGTGTTTTATGCACAGGATGGTCATTCTTATCGGGGCTCTGGTATTCGGGCTTGCACAGGCAGCCGTCGCTGCGGACAGTAGCAACAGTGGGGGTAACAAAGGCATCACCATAGACGACTATGCAAGGGGGCTGAAGAGCGCGGCCAACAATATCGAGAAAGAGATCCCCAAGATGGGGTCTGCGATCGGAAGCGGATTCAAGAAGATTACACAGAAGAGCCCGGAGAAGACGTCATCTCAGGAGTCTGGGAAGCAGAGTAAATAGATCTCATTCCACGCGGCAACACCTTACAGGGTCTAGTCCTATCACCGCATATCCCGAGAATACTAATTCGCGAAGAAGCGCTCGAGGAAGGTGGTCGAGACGTGGCCTTTTTGGAAGTCGGGATCGTTGAGGATGCGTTTGTGTAGCGGGATGGTGGTCTTGATGCCTTCGATCATGAATTCATCGAGGGCTCGGCGCATGCGAGCGATGGATTCCTGCCGGTCCCTGCCATGGGTAATGACTTTGGCGATCATTGAATCGTAGAACGGGACGACCATCATATTCGGTTCCATGGCCGAGTCGACGCGTACGCCGAACCCGCCTGGCGGGCAGTATTTGGTGACCATACCGGGGCATGGTGTAAACTTTTCCGGGTCTTCGGCATTGATCCGGCATTCGAGGCTGTGCCCATTCAGCTTGACGTCTTGCTGCTTGAAAGAGAGGGATTGTCCGTCGGCGATCCTGATCTGCTCCTTGATGAGATCGATGCCGGTCACCATTTCGGTGATCGCATGTTCCACCTGGATACGGGTGTTCACTTCCATGAAGAAGAAGTTGTGGTCTTTGTCGAGCAAAAACTCGACGGTGCCGACACTCCGGTAGTGCACGGCTTTGACGGCTTCGACCGCAACGCGGCAGATCTCCCGGCGGAGTTTCTCATCGACGGCCGGCGACGGGGTTTCTTCTACCAGCTTCTGGTGCCTGCGCTGGATCGAGCAGTCGCGTTCGCCGAGATGCACCACATGCCCGCGATGGTCGGCGACGATTTGTACTTCAATGTGGCGGGGTTCGAGAAAGTATCGTTCGAGATAGACGGCGTCGTTGCCGAACGTAGTCTTCGCTTCGAGCTGCGCGGCTTGAAACGCACGCCCGAGGTCCTCGGCTTTATTGACGACGCGCATGCCGCGTCCTCCCCCGCCGGCGGACGCTTTGATGATGACGGGATAGCCGATCTTGGCCGCGGCTTCGAGCGCTCCCTGTTCGCTCTTCAGCTCACCGGGACTGCCCGGCGTGACAGGTAAGCCCCGATGGGCGACGATCTCCCGTGCTTTGGCTTTGTCGCCTAGAAGGGCGATGTGTTCGGACGTCGGGCCGATGAATTTGACGCCGATGGATTCGCAGACCTCGGCGAAGTGGGCATTCTCGGAGAGGAAGCCATAGCCGGGATGGATGGCGTCCGCTCCGGTAATCTCCGCCGCGCTCAGGACGTTGGGAATATTTCGATAGCTGAGGGCGGCGTCGGGAGGCCCGACGCAGATCTTCTCGTCGGCGGAGCGGACATGGCGGCTCGCCGCATCGGCTTCGGAGAAAATCGCGACCGTCTTGATGCCGAGTTCCTTACAGGCGTGAATGACCCGGAGCGCGATCTCACCGCGATTGGCTATCAGGACTTTCTTGAACACGCAGGTACTCCGATGTGGATCAACAGAAGAGGACTAGGGCGTGGCTGTCGGATCGACAAGGAAGAGCGCCTGGCCATACTCCACAGGCTTGGTGCTTTCGGCCAGAATTTTGATGACCCGCCCATTGACCTCCGACTCGATTTCGTTCATCAACTTCATCGCTTCGACGATGCACAGGACCTGTCCCTTTTTTAGGTAATCGCCTTCTTCAACATAGGGGTCGGCATCGGGCGAGGGGGACCGATAGAAGGTTCCCACGATCGGAGACACGATGGTAATCATGCCGGTCGTATGTTCGGTCTTCGCACCGTTCGCCGTGGGCGCGGGAGTGACCGCAGTCGAACTGGACGTCCCCCGGTCGGCGGCGGTCGTTGCGGTTGCGGTGACGTCAACTTCGTTGCGTACGCGGATTCTGAGGCCTTCGCGTTCCAGTTCCAGCTCGGTCAGGTTATTTTTCTTGAGGAGGTCGATGAGTTCTTGGATGTGGCGGGTCTGTTGTCCTGAGAGTGAGCCGGCGCCCTGCCCGCGCTGGGATGCGGCAAAGGCCTGAGGAAGGATGATCGGCGTTCCACCCTTCTTCGATTTGCTCGGCTTCTGCTTACTCACCGAACACGCTCCACATACTCCCGGGTACGGGTATCGATCTTAATCACGGTCCCGGTTTCCAAATAGAGAGGGACTTTAATAGTGGCGCCCGTTTCGAGCGTCGCAAGCTTGGTGCCGCCCGTGGCTGTGTCGCCTCGGAAACCCGGCTCGGTATCGCTGACTTTGAGTTCGATAAAGTTGGGTAATTCAACGCCGATCGGGCGATGTTCGTACACCAGAATCTTCACCGTCATATCTTCTTTCAGGAGGTCGGCGTTATCGCCAAGCTTGCTCTTTTCGAAGGTCAGTTGCTCGAAGGTCTCTGTGTCCATGAACGTATATGCTTCGTCGGTGGCATAGAGGAATTGCATGGTCCGTTCATCGAGTTTCGGTTCTTCGAACCGTTCTCCGGATCGGAATGTTCGATCCAGGACATTCCCCGACAGATAGCTCTTGAGCTTGGTGCGTACGAAGGCCCCGCCCTTGCCCGGCTTCACATGCTGAAACTCGACGATATAAAACGGCTGGTTGTCGACCATGAGCCGCACGCCGCCGCGAAAATCGGTTGTGGAAATCACTCGATACTCCCTCCAGACTGTACGCGGTCACTCGACCGCCTCCTCAATGATCTGGCTCCTCTTGCCGTCCGCCGCGATGTCGCAGGCGCGGCCGTTTTCTTCTCGCGCAGCGATGCGGTCAGATGGTCGTGCAGCCCACGGAGTGCGAGCAGATAGCCGGTCGGGCCCAAGCCGCAGATCTGTCCAAGGGCGACTCCCGCGATGTGGGACCGATGGCGAAATTCTTCCCGTTGATGGATGTTGGACAGATGCACCTCAACCGTCGGCAGGCCGACTGCCGCAATGGCATCCCGGATGGCGATGCTGGTGTGGGTATAGGCGGCCGGGTTAATGATGATCCCATCGTATTTCGACCGGGCCTTTTGGATCCAGGTGACCAGTTCACCCTCGCTATTTGACTGGCGCAGGTCCACTTTCACGGATAATTCCTTCGCCAGTTTCGTAATGGCTGAGTCCAGGGCATCGAGGGACTGGGTGCCGTAAATCGACTGTTCCCTGGTCCCGAGGAGATTGAGATTCGGACCGTGTAAGACTTGTATTCGTAGCATGTCTTTGTGTTCACGGGCTGGAAGTGCGTGGACGATTCATCGGACAGAGTCCAGCGGGCGGCATTGTAGCAGTCCGCCTCAGACCGGTCAAACGCACCAAAACTGTTAGGAAGGTTTGGGGTGCGACTCGTCGTCTGTGCTGGCACGATCGTGACGGCGAGATTCGATGGTGCGGAGCCAGCTTTCCAGCTGGGCCACGACTTCAGCATGAGACGACGGAGAAGGTGTCTCGACCCTGTCGGGTGCCGGGAGTTCCATCTCAGGCTCCGCGAGTGATTGCTTTGTCTGATCGCGCGAGCGGAGGGCTGTCACCAGCATTTCCGTTGCTGCCACACGCGGGTCGGTGGCAGCGATCTCTGGTTTAGGCGGTGTTGAGATCGGCACGTCCGGTGCTGTACTCGTCTCCGGGATGGAGACCGTGGGTTCAGCAGGAGCAGACGGCACAGTGGCTGTCGGGGCGGAAACCTGGTGCGTGACCGGCGGCGCCGGCTTTGGCTGTTGAGATTGCAACAGTTGTTTGAGGGGTCCGCCTAAGGCAGCTTGAACTGAAAGGGCTTCTTCATCCCGAGGGTTGACCGCCAAGATGACGGCGCAGGATTTCCGGGCCGACTCACCCAGCCCTTCGCTCGTGTAGATCTTGATCAACGTTCGATGTGCGCGGAGGTTTTCAGGACTCAGCTTGACGGATTCTTCGAGAATCGCCTTCGCCTGCTTGGCCTGACCCAGATGGTCGTACGCACGCCCAAGTGCGACCATCGCGGTAATGAAGCCGGGGTACAGTTTCAGGCCGTCTTCGAGCACGGTTGCGGCTTCCTTCCACATGCCGACTTTTCCATACTCTTCAGCCAATGGCATGAACACTTTGGAATGTGGATCTTTGGCTAACTGGCTAGCCAGTCGATCGATTTCCATGGCGTTCTCGGTGGCGATTTGATTCTGAGCCATAGCCTGCTAGCGTCCTCTTACCAAGGGCTTGGGGGCATGACTGGATTGTCTGGTACGAAGTAGTTCTTCTGCCCGGTTCAGGATCGCATCGGCGAGTGCTCGCTTTGGCATGAGCGGCAGTTCTATCATCCCCCCCTGCCGGTCGATCAACGTGGCGGCATTCTGATCGCTGCCGAATCCCGCTCCTTGTGTCGTGACGTCGTTGGCGACGATGAGGTCGAGCCCTTTTGCTGTCAACTTGCCCTTTGCATGGGCAATCAGATCGTGGGTCTCGGCGGCGAAGCCAACCATGAGTTGTGTGGTCCGTTTGGCAGAGAGAGAGGCCAAGATGTCCGTGGTTTGCTCGAGATCTAGGGTCTGGTCGGTTCGTCCCTGTTTGCGTATTTTTTGCGAGACAAGGTGCTTGGGGCGAAAATCCGCCACGGCGGCAGCCATGATCACCGCGGTGGACCATGCCAGACGAGTAGACAGGGCCTTCATCATTTCTTCAGCCGTCGCAACCGGTACGACCTCGACGCCCTTCGGTGTTGGTAGAGCCGTAGGACCGGTGACAAGAACCACCTGAGCTCCCCTCACCTGGGCGGCTTCGGCGATGGCATAGCCCATTTTGCCGGAGGACCGGTTTGAAATGAAGCGCACCGGATCAATCGGTTCCTGTGTCGGGCCCGCCGAAACCAGCAGACGGTGCCCTTGCCAATCGCGCCGTGGAGCCAGAGCTTCCTGAATCGCGGCCAGGATTGTGCCTTCCTCTGCCAAGCGGCCTTGGCCGATTTGTCCCGAAGCGAGCGATCCTTCTTCCGGATCCACCACGATGGCTCCCCTCGCGCGCAATGTCCCGACATGTTCTTTCACAGAGGGGTGGGTCCACATCCCTCCGTCCATGGCAGGGGCCATAATGAGCGGGCACTGTGCCGTCAGGAGCATGGTCGAGAGTAAATCGTCTCCCAACCCCAATGCGGACTTTGCAAGACAATTGGCCGTGGCCGGGGCAATGACGATGGCATCCGCCTGTTCGGGCAACGACAAGTGTTTCATCTCCTGATGCGCTTCGAACAGATCTGTCGAGACGGGATGGCCGGAGAGCACTTCGAATGTCAGCGGGGTGACGAACTTCGTGGCAGACTGCGTCATCACCACATGGACGGTTGCGCCTTCACGGAGCATGGTTCGGAGCAACGCAACGGCCTTATAGGCTGCAATGCTGCCCGTCACGCCAAGCACTATCCGCTTCCCAATCAACATCGGCCCTCTGAAGCCGGAGATTTCCACCAATTACTCCTCGTGTTCAGGCGCTGCCGGCGCTGGGGAATCGTCGACGTAGACGCTCAGTTCTTTCTTGATTTCCTTGGCATCGTCGCCAGTCATCACAGCGATACGCTCCATCTCACCTTCCTTACCCCGCTTCGCCTCCTTTGAGGCATCACGCGCTTCTTGTCCGACAAGATATTTGACTTGTCCCCGGAGGACTTCATCGAGGGCGATGGTCGTTTCTTTGTTGAAGCGCGAGGGAGCATGACGTGATCCCTGCAGAATGTGCTTGGCCCGCTGGGCTGCGACGATCGTCAGCCGGTGGCGTGAGTCAAACTCGTCCGGTGAATATTGTGGCAAGAGTCTTAACATGTCGATCATGGATCCAGTACTCCTTTAGGTTAGGGAAGATCTTTGCGATCTCCGGTTTTCTGTTCATCGTCAAGAATGAAATTTGTCTCGAGCCAGGCCATGTTCAATCGTTTTGTCTTCAAGCGTTCTGACCAAAAGATACTTTCGAGATCGCGAAGCGATCTGGTGATGTCTTCGTTTTGGACGATATAGGCGTATTCGCGGTAGCTCCAGACCTCTTCTTTCACTTTGTGCAGTCGCCGTTGAATCTCTTCCGGTGTATCGGAGGCTCTGGTTTGGAGTCGGGACCGGAGCACGGTCATCGAGGGAGGAAGGATAAAGATCGATACGGAATCCTCGAATCGTTTCCTGACCTGCATCGCCCCTTGCACATCGATCTCCAGTAGGACATCAATTCCCTGATCGATCCGTTCGGTGAGTGCTTTCCGCGGCGTCCCGTAGAGATGTCCGTAGACATGAGCCCACTCGACAAATTCACTTCGCTCGATCATTTCGCGGAATGCCGGTTCTTCGATGAAGTAATAGTCGCGCCCATGTTCTTCGCCCGGCCGCGGTTTTCGCGTGGTATAGGAAATTGAATGCCAGAGTCCGGGAAGGTTCGCCGTGAGTTGCTTGCAGAGCGTCGTTTTGCCCGTCCCGGAGGGGGCGGAGATAATAAACAGGATTCCCCGTCGATCCGTTGAGGAGCGTGGTTGGCCTGAGGCCGGCGCCGTGGAGCTTGTTGCAGTGACTGAGTTCATTCGATGTTTTGGACCTGTTCGCGAATCCGTTCCAGTTCGGCCTTCATCTGAACCACATGACCGGCAATTTCCGCATCGTTAGCCTTGGAGCCAATAGTATTGACTTCCCGCCCGATTTCCTGGAGCAGGAAATCAAGTGTCTTGCCTACGGACTCTGTACGGTTGAGCGTCAGCTCAAACTGTATCATATGCGAGTCCAATCTGACTATTTCTTCCGTAATGTCGCCACGATCTGCATACAACGCCAATTCCTGATAGAGCCGGGAGGGGTCGGGGATTTCAGACCCTAGCAGCTTCTCCACACGGACCTTCATCCTATTAAAGGCCTCCTGGGCCAGCAGAGGGCTCCGTCCGGCAATGAGGGTTTGGTGTCCTCGGATAGTCTGAATCCGCGCGCGCATGTCCTCGGCCAGGGCCTTTCCTTCGCGCGTTCGCATGTCCTCAAGGTCTGTGAGAGCCATCGTCGTCAGTTGCTGAACGGTCTTTGCCAGTTTCGGGTCTTCCGTCGGTTGATCCGATATGGACACCACATCCCGGAGTCCAGCCATGAGCGCCAGATCGATGGAACCACTCAACTTCAAGGATTTCTTGAGGGTGCGGAGGGCCTGATGGTACTGCTTCGCAAGGGGTTGGTCAAGATTGACGCTTCCGGTGCGGCCTTTGCCCCCTTGGACGGTCACCGTGATATCGATGCGTCCCCGGGCACAGCGTTGCTGGATAGCCTTTTTGAAGGCGTCTTCCAAGTGACTCAATGACCGGGGAAGTCGGCAGGCGATTTCGAGAAAACGATGGTTAACGGATCGCATTTCCACCGTCACTGACCCATCCTGCCAGGGGGTCTGCCGTCGACCGAATCCGGTCATACTACGAATCATTGGGGACCTTTCTCTTTCCATGGGCAGTGCCGGTAGACCTGACAGGTTCGGCATTGGGGTTTTCTCGCCAGGCAGACATAGCGGCCGTGTAACAACAATCGTTGCGAGAAGGCCGTCCACTGGGATTTTGGCATGAGTTGCTGCAGGTCGTGTTCGACTAAGTCTGGATTGTCGGATTTCGTTAGGCCGAGCCGTTTTGCCACGCGTTTCACATGGGTATCGACGACGACGCTGGGCTGGCCGAAGGCGTTGCCGAGTATGACATTTGCGGTTTTTCTGCCGACACC
>OELA01000242.1_pt4 | contig 16299 bp, 22 predicted proteins | sample 1503161 | NCBI WGS metagenome assembly OELA01 (sample SAMEA104379559, study PRJEB20068) | metagenome | biome: 1000743; feature: 77; material: 1998 | place: USA | collected 2012 | depth 25 m
ATGATTGCCATCAACATGCTCTTCATAATATGTCTCCCCTATTAATTAAAGTTAGAAGATTGTGCCCTCATCGGCACTCAGTCTCCTGGGGTGAGCAAGCTTAGTGCCGGGTCCTCTAGTCGGTAACAATGAATATGTATCAATGTGTTATAAAATTTGACCGACCATCTAAGGAGGGCCTGCCACCACTATCCTGTGGCAAAATGGCTAGGTCACAACTAAACTGCCCCAGATTGATATGGGTGATTCACAACGACGATACAGACGACTTCGTGATTGCGTCCAGCCCGGTGTGCTGGTGCTCTTTGTGGGGATTAATCCTGGCCTCCGTTCAGCACAGACCGGGCATCACTTTGCCGGGCATTCAAACCGCTTTTGGAAGCTCTTGCACGAATCCGAGTTAGTCAGCGAACCCCTGACCTTTCGCGAGGATAGGCATCTGCCTGAATGGCAGCTCGGCCTCACAAATATCATCGGCCGCTGTACCGCAGGGATTGATGTCCTCGACCCTGTTGAGTATCGGCGAGGTGTTGCGAGCCTGAAACGAAAAATCAGACTCTACCGACCTCCGATTGTAGCTCTCTTGGGGGTCACGATCTTCCGCATGCTCTTTTCGCCTAAAGAACATATGAAAGGCCCACTCAATCTTGGACTGACCACCAGGCAGCTTGCCGGAGCGCAGATATTTCTCTTGCCGAATCCGAGCGGGCGTAATGCCCATTACTCGTATCGACAGATGCTCACGGCCTTTCAAGTCCTCCGTGACAAGATGGAGCAAGCTCGCAAGGAGCACCGCACTTCCACCATCATCGCTACATAGTGGCGGCTGCTCCTCTGCCTCTGTGTCTCAACTCGGTCAAGAGTCGGTTACCACTTCTGGAACAAGCGTGCAAATCGTGCTATCTTTCGTGCCCAGCAGAGTTCGTTGCCCAGATCAGGAGACGAGAAATCCATGCTACTCGAAGGCAAAACAGGGCTGATCGTCGGCGTGGCCAACAAGCACAGCATTGCCTGGGCCATTGCACAATCCGCCGCCGGCCAAGGCGCCCGACTGCTGTTTAATTACCAGAATGAACGGCTGCGGGAGAACGTCGAAGAACTAGTCGCCACCATGCCAGGCGCGAAAGCTTTTTCCTGTGACGTGGGGGATGACGCGCAGATCACAGCGTTGATACAGAACGTCGAAAAAGAAACGTCAAAGCTCGATTTCCTCGTCCACTCAGTCGCCTTTGCCCCGCGCGAAGAGCTTACGGGCCAGTTCGTAAATACCACACGACAAGGATTCGCTACGGCGCTTGCCGTCAGTACCTACTCTCTCGTCGCCCTCACCAGAGCCTCTCTGCCGTTGATGACTGACGGGGGCTCGGTCGTCACGCTCACTTACCTCGGAGCGGAGCGGGTCGTGCCTCATTACAATGTGATGGGGGTCGCCAAAGCCGCACTCGAAGCCACCGTCCGCTATCTCGCCCATGACCTCGGGCCTAGGAACATCAGGGTGAATGCCATTTCGGCCGGTCCGATTAAGACGCTTGCGGCCCGCGGTGTCTCCGGCATCAGTAAGATGGTGGATCACCACCGAGAGTTTGCACCACTCCGACGCGCAACGGAACAAGGAGAAGTCGGCGATACGGCATTGTTCTTGGTCAGTTCGCTAGGACGTGGAATTACCGGAGAAGTGATCTATGTCGATGGCGGGTATCACATCTTAGGCTCACTCGCCTCCGTCGAGTGACGGCTGTTGAAAAAGGCCGCCAGCGGCGTTCTCGCATCGTTTAGATCCTCAACGTACCCCAGAGGGTACGTCTCCGGTCTTCACTCGCTGCGGCCTTGCTGGACGGTCTTTTTGAACAGCCTGAAGGCGGAAATTACTCAATTGACCCACGCAATGCCTTTAGGCGCCCTTGCTTTTTCTTGCTTTCAATCCGTCTGTTTTGCGACCCCTTCGTCGGCTTCGTGGCTCTGCGCTTTTTGCGCGGGATGGCCACGCTCTGAATAAGCTCGCGCAGTCGGGCGAGCGCATCCTCTCGATTCTGCTCCTGGCTCCGGTATTGTTGGGCCTTGATCGTAATCAGGCCCTCTTCTGAAATGCGATGATCTTTCAGTTTCAGAAGCTCTTCTTTGTAGAACGGAGGCAGCGAAGAAGCGCCGACATCGAACTGCAAATGGATAGCAGACGAGACCTTGTTCACATTCTGCCCGCCCGCACCCTGTGAGCGCATCGCATGGATGTCGATTTCTGAATCAGGGATGGTGATGTGTGACGAGATGTAGAGCATAGACGCTACGGATCGTAAAAGGGGAATGCCAGGACGCCCATGATCCCCCTAAAGCATGTCCTCATGGCACATTGTAGGGCAGCCAATTTGAACATCTTGCTAGAAGTATGCGCCTGTGGCAAGACGTAACGCTCACGAAGGTCGATCTGAAGATTAGGATAGTTCCGGCAGGCGGTCGATGATGCGCAGTCTCACTTCGTTGCCCACTTGCATTTGCACCATCTTAGTTGTCAGGCTCTCACGAACCCTGTGCGCATCCTCCAGTTTAAACTGAATCTGTCCGCCGCATTGCTCAACCAGGTGAAAGAGCAGCAAGTTCGTAATGTGCTGTAATTCTTCGTCACTCGTGTGCGAGCTCAGGTTCAAGATCTTGGACATTGGGGGGAAGCTCCAGCCGGTTATTGGACCAGCCTCACTTATCGCCGAATCATCCGTTGTTCCACAATGCCCCAAAGGGAGGGGGAGATCTGTGTTTGCAAATAAAAACTCTCGGGATAATTAGATCACCATCGGTTAAATATAATTAGTTTCAATGACTTACAGGATGTAAACTGCTCGGATGAGGCTGAAAGGTTCTATGGGTGGGCCTGAATTTCAATTTCACTGGCCTGCATGTCTGGGATAACAACAGAAGTGCCCCTGTGCTAGGAGGAAGGTTCAACAAATCAGGACTTCGTTATCCATTCCTCTAAAAGGCAGCGACTCCAGGGACTTGGCGAGCGGCATCCTCATGCCGTGTTATTAGCGTGTTCATGCGAGTCATAGCGGCGTCCAATTTCTCCGACTTGATCATGCGGGAGCGAAGAAACATTTCCACCGTGGAGTGACCGATGATCTTCATGATCGTTTCAGCATCTACCCCTAAGTCTGCTAGATTCGTCACGGCACAATGGCAGAGGTCGTGGAACACTAAGTCTTCAATCTTCTGTTCCTCGCATAAGCCGGTTCCCTTCTACGGAGGTATGATTCAACTTCTCTCCATTCTTGTGAAAACCTACCCCCTGGATATGTGTCACCCTATCTTTTTCTCTTATGCGCTGCAATTCCAGCCTCAGGGTTGGCGTGATCGGGACAAGCCGCTCTTGTCCGGTCTTAGTGATGTGCCCAGGGGGAAGGGTACGTCCTTTCTCCAAGTCCATACGGTCCCACGTCAGGGTGAGAATTTCTTGCAGTCGCATTCCCGTGTGATACCCCGTAAGAAGCACAGGCTTAAACCATGCTGGCGTAGCGCCATACAGCCTTGACCATTTGATCTAACACTCGGCTTCGTGCATTCTTGGGCTTCGGAGCAGACACCAAGGACGCTACATTTATTCTTTGGATTAACCGTTTGCTTAGTACATGCATAGTAGAAAACGAAGAGGACTATCGATGTCCGACAGCAGACATATTACTCAAGGGGATTGATGATGTAATCGAGATTGTGAAGCGTGGAGGACAGGTCATAAATTAAATCAATCGGCCCACGGTCTTGCACTGTCTGTGGATATGGCGTCTACAAGTTAATCGGCCACTACTAAACAAGCAATGGCGCGACGATTGCCAACAGAGAACTTAATCCTGGGGCCGGACTACGGGTCTATCGTTGCAACAACTGTGGTCATATTCGATTTTTCCAGATTGTCCCAAGTCCGCCTGCGTGGGGGAGGTCGGCAACTGACCCTTGCGCCCTCCTTCGCAACCTTCCTATAATAGAAAATCCGCCTCTCTCGGCAGCATAGATAGGAGCGGAGCTATGGAACTTTCCCCAGAGGAACGGCAACGCACCTATCCTGAACAGAAGACGAGAACAGAAACCCGGCAGCAGCTTCAACAGGAACTTTCAATCAAACCAAAGAAGTCAGGTCGTCTAAGGTGGTGGCTAATAGCCATCTTTGGTCTGATTCTTCTTGGCTCTCTCCTTGAGTACAAGGACAAGCCCCCACCTGCACAGAAGATTTCAGCACAGATCGAATCTGAAGCCGAAGCGACCAAAGCCCCACACGACGCATGCAACGCCAAACTTCAGAGAGCCAAGGAACTCGACATGCTGTACGACGTCGGCGTACGAGAAGCAGGCATCCAGGTCTTGGTCGGTCCTACATACTTCACTGTTCCCATTGATGAGAAGAAGGGGTTTGCTGAAGTCGTGAATTGCGTACTGCTCAATGGAGCGGGCGGTGGCATAGCGTTCGATCTGGTTCACTGGCAAACAGGAAAACGAGTAGCGAGGTGGAATGGATACCAACTCGATATAGACTAACGATGGAACAGGCGCCTGGGTGACAAGGGTACGGCAACCAAAGCAGCAAAGGTTCTAGAGAGGGAAGAAAGAAAAGTGAATGGTACTATGGTTTAGCCTTGCTCTTTGCGCTGACGGTTTGGCTGGTTACACGACAACTATACAGGCATCGGGGACCTCTTATGTTTTTTGCAATTCTTTGGTCGCTACTAGCCTTCCTGTTCTTGAGCAATGTTCCAGCCCATGCAGAGTGGCGTCCGGTTAGATACGCCGAGGGAGCTGGAGGCTTTACGATCTACGTTGATCCTGCCACCATTCTCCGTCAAGGAGATCTTGTGAAGATGTTGGTGTTGTACGACTTTAAGTTTGTCCAAGCCATTAAAGGTAAATCGTATTTGTCTGCCACATGGCAACAGCAGTTCGACTGCGCAGAACATCGCTCTCGTCACCTTGCGTATAAGTATCACTCAGACAACATGGGAAATGGCAAGGTGATGTTCGCAGGGGATGATGCAGGTAACCGGTGGAGTCCGGTTGCACCAACAAGTGCCGCTGCCATTCTGTGGGATATTGTATGTGGTAAGGATAGACAGCCCACCCGATTTACGCTACCTCATCATCTTCAGCATGAATCCCGCACCACTCTGCCGACCTCCTAACAGTGCTCTGCCCTCTATCATCCAATTAATGGCCGTCGCTCCTGCGTCTTGAGAACTACTGTCCGTAAGCCGCATGTCGGTATAGAGCCAAACTCCTTGCACCTCTCCTTCTCGCTCTCTTAGAATGGGTCTTTTTGCGAGACCCCGTGCCCTTCACAATTCGCCACACCGCCGCTTTCCCTGTTTGGGTCCTGTGAGATCGAGGCGCAGCAGAAAACACCACGGAATTGTAGCGGGTTAGACGTGGCAGCCGAGATGAACAAGGAGGGGACATCCCATGCAGATGGTCATTATGACGTTTCGCTCATCAATGGAAGATAAAGTGCTTGAGTGGCTTGAGACAGAACGCCTCTCCTTTACTTTTGTGGAAAAGGCCCACGGAAAAGGAAAGACGGGGCATGATCTTGGCTCAATTTACTGGGGTGGTATTAATACGATGCTGTTTGCGGGAATCCCAGATGAGCAACTCAATGGCTTTCGAGAACGCATGCATAATTGGCAACGGACGCTCACTGGAGCAGCCAACGTGCCGGCTCCCGTTCATGTCTTTGTCCTGCCTTGCATCCAATGGTTCTAGTGCCTCGTGCTGAGCAGAATATCCCACCGGGTACCTATGACAAGGTCAAGGTCCATGTTGTGGCGAAGCAGCAGTAAGGCAGTAGGCGACGGACGCAATCCTGGTCAGCCTGCCTCTCTTCTTGCTTCACCCATTGGGAGCGTTCGCTGGTTTCATCGGTTCCGTGGTCTCTGTCTTCGACGGCGACACCATCGAAGTTTTGCACAACACCAACTCTGAGCGTGTCCGCCATTACTGGAAGGACGACAACCAGACTCCGCTCTTTTGCCCTCGCCCTATCCCGTCATCGGCAACCGTCGCAGTCACATCTGCCACCGACCTGATTGCCCGAACTACAGCCAAGTTGCGCCACAGAACAGAGTCGCGTGTAATAGCGCGACAGAGGCGGAAGCGGCGGGGTACCGAGTGGCAGTGAATTGTCGGTGAGGATGAGCCGGTGCCGCCGTATGAGTGACTACACCAAAAACTCGCTTAAAAGATAGCTCACTTCGGAGAACCGAAAGGGAATACAGAACATGGCTTACATTGGCACTACCCTCCGCAAGTGCAGTTATCTTTCTGTGTGCAACTGAGAGCCAAATCCCAATAGGCACAGCCGTCATCGTTGGTTAGCCAGTACCAGAGGTGGAGAGCAGATATGTGCCACTCGTTGTAACTGCGAAACATGTAATTGGAGACCATGCCGAGGTCTACGGTCGCTACACCCCGCTGGATCGAAGGAAGCCGGTTACCGTGGAGTATGACTTGGCTGCATTTAGGAAAAGCAGTGACTTGTGGGAACACACCGACTCAGGGGTCGATATTGTCGTCTTTCGATCACCGCCCTTCGACCAAACCAAGTACCAGCCAATTCCGCTGGACCTGATTGCATCGAGACAAGATTTCACAGATCAGCACATCCAATCGATGGATCGTATAATTTGGCCGGGGCTTTTAGTCAACTCATGGGCTCAGAACGGATTTATCCAGTTATCCGAAATGGGACAATTGCACTCATACCAACAGAGTCTATTCCTATGAAGTACATGATTGGGAATGCCGCGGTAGAAACTCGTCAGGAGCTAATTCTTATAGGAGGCACGGCTGTGCCTGGTGCGAGCGGAAGACCGGTTTTTCTTTGGTCCGGTCCCAGAGTTGTGGGCCCAGCATTCAACTCCGTGGGTACGAAGCCATATGTTTTGGGAGTGCTTCATGGATTTTATCCTGCATCGCACAGGCAAGTTCTTGAAATCAACCTAACTAAGACCGTTACGATGTATGGAGAAAACTCTGGCGGCGCCATTATTTTTCCATCCTGGCGACTGAGAGAAATCATAGAATTTTCTCACGTGAAATTGCGGTTTGAGCAGCTACTGAAGTGACAATATCGAAAGCTGTCCATCCCGCGGTTCGCCCGTGGTCGTTAACAATTCGCTAGGCCGCGTTCCATTTGACGATGAGCCGAGGGGGCCGAGTAGAAGGGAATAGTTGAATATGCGAACCGCCACTCATGAGAAGGGGATTGCCCAAGTCATCAAAGACTTGAGCAACTCCCTCAGATACAATCAGGACTTCGAATCCTGAAATTCCTCATGCCAGGCCATCTGAATCGCTTCCAGGATTTTTTCGTTCGATTTTTTTGGATCGTCCTTGAAGTCTGGAAGTGCCATGATCCAAGCATGCATGTCGGTGAATCGAACGGTCAGCGGGTCAGAGTCCGGATGTTCTTCAACTAAACGAATCGCAATATCCTCGGCATCTCGCCACTTTAAATCCATGAGTCACTCCTCATATCTTGCCGTTTCTTGCCGTTCGTTTTTCGTGAAGCGCTGCGAGACCCGCGTCACGTGATCTCGGAAAGTTTCTTATTTTCCAAGGCTTCTTTCAACGACGTGTCCATCAAGACTTCGGCGAGATGATGGGTGGCCGTTTCGAGAGCGGCCATCTTGGCTCTGATAGCCTTGTGATCGTCTCCTGATTTGGCCTCCGTAACCGCGGCGATTGCGGCCTTGATCAAGGACAACTCTTCCCCTCCCACAAGATGGGAGCCTTGCTTAAGCGCTTTGTCTGTGGCCATCAGGATGGCGTCAGCTTCGGTTCTGGCTTCAATGAGCTGGCGTGCTTTCAAGTCGCCTGCCGCAAACTTGTACGACTCACCAATCATCCGTTCGACTTCGTCGTCGCTCAAGCCATACGATGGTTTTACGGCGAGCGATTGGGTGTCGCCGGTGCGAACATCCCGGGCCGAAACATTCAGAATTCCGTTTGCGTCGATTAAGAACGTGACTTCGATGCGTGGGACGCCGGCCGGAAGCGGAGGGACTTTTAACCGAAAGCGGGCCAGACTGCGGTTGTCCTTCACCAGTTCTCGTTCGCCTTGGAGGATGTGGATATCCACGCCGGTTTGGCCATCGACATAGGTTGTGAACATTTCTTTGGCGCTAGCTGGGATCGTTGTGTTTCGTCGAATCAAGCTGCTCATCACTCCGCCCATGGTTTCTATGCCAAGGGAGAGTGGGGTGACGTCCAACAGCAAGAGATCGGTCGTTCCGCCACTGAGAATGTCGGCCTGAACGGCCGCGCCGAGTGCGACGACTTCTTCAGGGTTCAGCTCACAATGGGGCTGTTTTCCGAAGAGCGCCTCGACCTGTCGGCGGACCAGTGGCATACGAGTCAAGCCGCCGACTAGGACCACCTCATCAATGTCATTCGAGGTGAGGCTGGCGTCCTTCAAAGCGAGCCGGCAGGGTCCGAGCGTACGCTCCACCAATTTCATGGTGAGGGATTCGAGTTGGTCACGCGTGAGATCTCTCGAATACCGGCCTTTGCCCTCCGGCAGGTCCAGGGTGGCCGTGGTCTTCAGCTTATCGGAGAGCGTGATCTTTGTCCGTTCTGCTTCCAGTCTAACCGCCTGCATATGGTCGGGATGGGCGTTCAGATCGAGGCCATATTGATCAAGAATCTCCCTGACAAAGAGATCTGCGACCTGGCGATCAAAGTCATCGCCTCCGAGATGCGTGTCTCCGTTGGTCGCCAGGACTTCAAAGATGCCGTCCTTGAGTTTCAGGATGGAAATATCGAAGGTTCCCCCGCCAAGGTCATAGACGGCAATCGTGCCCTGGGTCTTCTGCTGGAGTCCATAGGCCAGCGAAGCAGCGGTCGGCTCATTGATGATTCTTAAGACATCAAGACCTGCGATCATGCCCGCATCCTTCGTTGCTTGCCGCTGGCTATCGTTGAAATAAGCGGGGACGGTAATGACGGCCTTGGTAATACTCTCCCCAAGATGCGCTTCGGCCCGTTGTTTCAGTTCCTTTAAGATCATGGCCGAGATCTGCGGGGGCGAATAAGTTTTCTCGCCGAGCTTGATCCGAATGACCCCGCCCTGTTCCGTCAAATGGTAGGGAAAGTAGGCGAGCTCACTCTGTACGTCCTCGAGGCCCTTTCCCATGAATCGCTTTACAGAATAGACGGTCCGTTCTGGGCTGCGCGTCAGGTATTCTTTTGCTGGGTCGCCGACGATCAGGCCATTGTCGGTCATTGCCACGACCGAGGGAACCATCGTACGCTCGTTCCGACCTGGGATGACGCGCGGACGTCCATCGGCCATATAGGCCACGAGCGAATTTGTAGTGCCGAGATCAATGCCGACGATGCGTGCCATGGCGGTGATTACCCGACAGTTGAGGCGAGGTCCTTCACGATGTTTTTGACATAGGTACGATTGGAGAGATTTTCGCGCATCTGCTTCAGAAGACGGTCGCGCTCGACTCTCGCCTGGTCGGTCGCCTCCCCCCGATCTTGGAGGCTGTCCCACTGAATGAAGAGCTGCTGCAGGGTGGCTTCCATGTCCCGTTGCCGTTGTTCGAGCGTGCTCCGTTCCGATTGGATTTTCGCCCGGAGCGTCGCCTCGGCTTCTGACGTGCGGTCGGCAGTTCGGTACTCGTTCAAGGTATCTTGTAATTCAAGAATTTCTTCAAAGAGATCGGCCGGCGGCGAATTTCGAATCTCTTTCACCGCCCCGGCTTCCAAACCAAGGAGATACTCGGCCCGCTCGATCGGATCGCGGAGCGTCCGGTATGCGGTATTCAACATGGCGGAATTGCCAAGGCTGATGGTCTGTTCGGCTGTGCTCTTGTTTTGATAGAAATCGGGATGGAAGGCCCGGCTCAGTTCGTAGAATTTGGCTTCCAACTGGTGCTGGTCGATCGTGAGGCGACGGGGAAGATCCAGACAGGTGAAGTAGTCGAGTTCTTTTGAAACCGGCTGGACCTTGACGCATCGGTCACAGAAGTATTCCCCCGACACTTCAGACTGGCAGTGCCAGCACATGCTGCGAGCCATCTGCAGTTCACGAGGGCTTGATCTGTGGCTGTGCTGATGATCCAATCCCGCTCCCTCTTCTGACAAGACGGGCATGGCAGCCTGCCATGCCCGTGGATGGTTGCAACGCTGCTGACGCTCTTAGGCCGAGAAGGACTCTCCGCAGCCACAGGTCTTATCGGCGTTCGGATTGACGAATTTAAAGTTTCCGCCCATCAGGTCTTTTTGGAAGTCTAATTGCGTACCTTGAAGATAAATGGCGCTCTTCGCGTCAACGATGACTTTCACACCGTCAACGTCATGGACTTGGTCGTGCTGGCCGATCTTTTCATCGAAGTTAATCGTATAACTGAGGCCTGAGCAGCCGCCGCCTTTGACACCGAGGCGGAGCCCCCCTTCAGTCAGCCCCTGTACGTTGAGCAGGCGTTTCACTTCCTTCAGCGCCGCGTCGCTGAGCGTAATCACTGGAGCTTGGGTTTCTGCGTTTGTCGTGTCCATGGAAGCGCTCCCTTTGTTCACATTACTTTACGTCGGTCAGTGCTCCATCGGCTTTCTTCTGGTAGTCCGCGAGGGCGGCCTTGATCGCATCCTCGGCGAGCACGGAGCAATGGATCTTCACCGGCGGCAGATTTAGCTCCTGCACGATGTCGGTATTCTTGATCTTCTGGGCTTCTCCGATCGTCTTGCCCTTCAACCATTCGGTGGCGAGGCTCGAGCTGGCGATCGCGGATCCACAACCAAATGTTTTGAACTTTGCATCCACGATCGTATCGTTCTGTACCTTGATCTGAAGCTTCATGACGTCGCCGCACTCCGGGGCTCCGACCATGCCGGTGCCGATCCCTTCCTCGTCTTTCTTGAAGCTCCCCATGTTGCGGGGATTATTGAAATGATCGATGACTTTGTCACTGTAGGCCATGGTTCATCCTCCTCTTAACTATCTTGGTCAATGGGCAGCCCATTGGACTGATTTTAAATCGACGCCTTCTTTTGCCATCTCGTACAGCGGAGACATTTCGCGTAATTTGGTAACGACTTCGATCACCTTCTTGATCGTATAGTCGATCTCATCGTCCGTGTTGAAACGGCCTAGACCGAAGCGGATCGAGGAGTGCGCCAATTCCGTTCCGACCCCCAACGCGCGGAGTACGTAAGAGGGCTCCAATGTGGCCGAGGTACAGGCCGAACCGGATGAGAGGGCGATGTCCTTCATGCCCATCAGTAACGACTCGCCTTCCACATAGGCAAAGGAGATATTGAGATTGCCGGGGAGCCGGTTGGTCGGATGGCCGTTCAGATAGCTTTCTTCGAGGGCAGTCATGATACTGGACTCCAGCCGACTGCGCATCGCAATTAACCGTATGGATTCTTTGGCCATCTCCTGCTCGCAGAGTTCGCAAGCCTTGCCGAACCCCACGATCAAGGGCACCGCAAGCGTTCCAGAGCGCATGCCGCGCTCGTGTCCGCCGCCGTCCATTTGCGCCGCGATGCGAACTCGCGGATTCTTCTTTCTCACGTAGAGCGCCCCGATCCCCTTGGGCCCGTACATCTTGTGGGCCGAGAACGACATCAGATCGATCCCCATATCCTGCACATCGACCGGGATCTTGCCGACGCCCTGTGTCGCATCACAGTGAAAGAGGATTCCCTTTTCCTTCGCGATCTTGCCGATCTCCTTGACAGGGTTGATCGTGCCGATTTCATTGTTCGCCAACATAATAGAGATGAGGATCGTCTTGTCGGTAATGGCATTCCGTACATCCTCGGGACTGACCATCCCGAATTTATCGACAGAGAGATACGTGGCTGTCGCTTTGCCCTTGCCTTCCAACGATTTGACGGTGTCGAGTACCGCCCGGTGTTCAGTGGATGCCGTAATAATATGGTCGCCCTTCTCCCTGTACATTTCCAGCACACCCTTGATCGCGAGATTATCCGATTCGGTGGCGCCGCTTGTGAAGACAATCTCTTTCGGATCGGCCTTGATCAGCCTTGCGATCTGCTTCCGGGCGCTTTCGACGGCTTCCTCCGCCGCCCACCCGAAGGCGTGGTTACGGCTGGCCGCATTCCCGAATTTCTCGACGAAGTAGGGGAGCATGGTTTCCAATACGCGTGGATCCATCGGTGTCGTGGAATGGTTGTCCAAGAAAATCGGCAGTTTCATCGTTCAACTCCTTGTGCCGTTGGGGACTGGATCATAATGAGGGGTGTACCACCCATCATGTCTTGCAGGGTCATGTTATTGAGCAATTGGGCGATACTATCCTGGACTTTCAAGAGCGGTGTGCGGATATGGCAATTTTCCCGCTGCATGCAGATCTCTCCATCCTTCTCATGTGAACAATCGGTGATACCTAATGGGCCCTCGATGCTTTCGAGAATTTGTGCGATCGTAATCTGGTGTGCGCGTCGGGCCAGCACGTAGCCGCCTTTGGGACCATTATGACTCTCGATCAGTGCGTTCTTGGCAAGGGTCTGGAGTACTTTGGCCAGCAGCTCAAGGGGGATGTTATATTCCTCTGCGATCTCCTTCGTATTCACCACGCGCCCAGGTGTCACGTCACCGAACTGGACGGCAGCGATGTGCTGAAGGGCCATGAGGGCATAGTCGGCTTTTTTCGAAATCTTCAACATTGCTATTGCCGATCTCCAGGATCGGAGACTATAATGGTCTCCGATCAATAAGGTCGGACTAAGGATAGCATGGAGGTTTCCAAGCTGTCAACCGAGTGAACTAAGGCTGGATTAGGCTGAGAAAGGAATGGGCAAATGGGCGGAACCAATCCCTATATTGAAAAAGCTGAATACGAGCTTCCTCAGCGAGCCTATACGGTCACGTTTATGGCTCCTGACGGTGGGGTGACGAAGATTGAGGTCGATCCAGCCAAGATTCCTTATGGCCCGACGGGGCTCCCAGGGAGTCTGCTTGATGTGGCCATGGGCAATGGGGTTGCGTTGGAGCATGTGTGCGGGGGTGTCTGTGCCTGTTCGACCTGTCATATCATTGTGAAGCAGGGCCTTGAGACCTGTAATGAAGGCACGGATGATGAATTCGATCAGTTGGAAGAAGCACCGATGACCACGTTGCAGTCACGACTCGGCTGTCAATGCGTGCCAAACGGGACGAAAGACATTGTGGTTGAAATTCCGGCGGTCAACAAGAACCTGGTGAGAGAAGGACATTAATTATACGTTTCGGTTTTAATCTCTTTTCGACCGTATCCAGTCTGCATGAGATAAGCCCGCAATGGTCGCACGAATCCTTTGACCCCGCTGAGCAGTGGTGTCACTCTTGGTCTGCCGGTGACAAGCGGTCGCAATAGTTTCACGGTCGCCTCCACGACCTCCTGGTCCATTCCATTTACCGCCACTGGCAAATATCGGAACGATGGGTATCGCACGGCCAAGGCGAGTAACTCATCGTGGTAGAGCCATTCATCCTCAGTCGGACCGACCGCAATCAGGATGGATGGTGGCATTGCGCACGATGCCGCCAACCTTTTCAACATACAACGAATCGGGACCAGACCGGTATAGCGACTAATAAAGAGCAGATCTTGATCGAGTGACAGGGGCAATTGGAAAGCTCCGTAGGGGCCAGACAGTAGCAGTTCATCGCCGGGCTTGAGCCCATAGAGATAATTAGAACCGATTCCGTCCTTCACGCGATCGAAAACCAGAGTGAGCTGCCCATCAGGAGAGGGAAGGTCCGCCATTGAATAAGCACGATTAAGAGGTGGTTTAGTGCCCACTGGTAACTGTAAGGAGACCCACTGACCTGGTTGGAATAAGACTCTCTGAATCTTGGGAAGGACAACCAATTGGCGAACGTTGGGTGTGAGATCCGTGACTGAGAGGACCGTTGCCGGTTGTGTGAGTTCCGCCATCACGATCTCCCTCTTGCTCTCATACCAGAAGGCCGCTCCAGATGAAAGGGTGCGCGACAACCGAATCTGTACAACACTTTTACGCCCGTGTTATAGATACCGACCTTTTCTACAATGACGCAGGGTCATGTTTATGAATCAAGTGAGGGTCAGATTCGCGCCTAGCCCGACTGGTGTTCTGCACATCGGTGGGGTTCGCACGGCACTGTTCAATTGGCTCTTTGCGCGCCAGCAGAAGGGCGTCTTTGTCCTCCGTATCGAGGACACGGACCAGAGCCGCTCGACTGATGAATCGATCCAAGCCATTGTTGAGGGAATGAAGTGGGTTGGACTCGATTGGGACGAGGGCCCCTTCCGCCAGACTGAGCGCATGGACCTCTATCGAAGCCACGCAATGCAGCTTCTTGAGAAGGGGCAGGCCTATTGGTGCTCCTGCAAAGCCGAAGAACTCGACGCGCGGCGTAAGGAAGCTGAATCCAAGGGACTGTCGCCAAGATACGACGGCCGCTGTCGTAATCGTGGCTTGACGAATCAGACCGGCGACGCAGCCCTGCGCTTTAAGGCTCCGCAAGAGGGAGAGACGGTGGTCAACGACCTCATCAAGGGGAAAATTGTCTTCGATAATTCTGTACAGGATGATCTGATCATTCTCCGGTCGAACGGCTATCCGACATACAATTTTTCAGTGGTGGTTGATGATGCGATGATGAACATTACCCACGTAGTGCGGGGAGACGATCACCTGACCAATACACCGAGACAGGTTCCGATTTTCCAAGCCCTTGGGTTTTCAGTCCCTCTGTTTGGGCACCTTCCGATGATTCTGGGCTCGGACAGAACCCGCCTTTCGAAGCGGCATGGGGCCACCTCGATCATGGCCTATAAAGACATGGGCTATCTTCCTGATACCATGGTGAATTATCTCGTTCGTCTTGGGTGGTCACACGGGGACCAGGAACTCTTCACACGCCAGGAGCTGATCGAGAAGTTCTCTTGGAGAAATGTTCAAACGTCGGCAGCCGTGTTCAATCCTGAGAAACTTCTCTGGGTGAACGCGGAGTATATCAAGATTACCCCGCCTTCCCAGGTCGCACAGGCGCTGGTGCCTTTCTTGGAAGCCGCGGGATTCCAAAGCGAAATCCAGGCTGTGTCGCCAGGTTGGCTCGCGCAACTCGTGGTCCTGGTGAAAGAGCGGGCGAAAACGCTCGTGGAGATGATCGATTGGGTGCGGCCGTATTTTGGGCAGGCCGTGATATGTGACGAAGAGGCGGCGAGGAAGTTTTTGACCCCGGCCATTGTACCGGTCCTCGCCAAATTACTCGCTCGGTTCGAGGCCTTCCCCGCCTTTTCCAAACAGCAATGGGAAGAGGCCTTCAAGCAGTTAGTTGAGGTAGAGGGGATGAAGATGGGCCAGTTGGCTCAGCCGGTTCGCGTGGCCTTGACCGGTCGTACGGCCAGCCCTGGCCTCTTCGAAGTCATGGAGATATTGGGACGAGACCGGACGTTGTTTCGGCTCAGACAGGGGATCGATCGGGCTTCCCGCGCAGGAGGTCGTGCTTCTCTCTGAGTAGTATCGATCTTGACGAGACTGAGAACGGTATATTACTGTGGACGTCGGTTGGGGGATCGTCTAGCGGTAGGACGTCAGTCTCTGGATCTGACTACCTAGGTTCGATTCCTAGTCCCCCAGCCAAAAAACTTTTCCTCGCCCTTTCTGATCTACAATTCGCTCCGTACCGCGCTGGGGGATCGTCTAGCGGTAGGACGCCGGCCTTTGGAGCCGGCTACCTAGGTTCGATTCCTAGTCCCCCAGCCACTTGCCTTTGCCCTCCGGTATCTATTTCAGCGATGCCAGATCGATCACGAACCGGAATCGTACGTCGCCTTTAAGGACTCGTTCGTAGGCGTCGTTGACTTGCTGGACGGGAATCACTTCGACATCGGATTCGATTCGGTGCTCCGCGCAGAACTCGAGCATCTCCTGCGTTTCGCGGATGCCGCCGATGACAGAGCCGGCAATCCGACGTCGATGTAGGATGAGGGGAAAGGGTTCCAGGGGGGTCGGCTTTTCCGGAGCCCCCACGAGAATCATGGTCCCGTCAGTTTTAAGGAGGCGCACATAGGTGTTGTAATTGTGCGGGGCAGAAACGGTATCAAGGATGAAATCAAAACGCCGCTGCAGCCTTGTGAACGTGTCGGCCTGCGAGGTCAGGGCGAAGTCCGTAGCCCCCAATCGCATCGCATCCTGCCGCTTTCGTTCGGATGTACTTAATACGGTGACCTCTGTACCCATCGCCTTGGCAATCTTTACGGCCATATGACCAAGGCCGCCCAAACCGACAATTGCCAGCTTGTGATATTTGCCTACGCCCCAATG
>OELA01000004.1_pt1 | contig 16254 bp, 12 predicted proteins | sample 1503161 | NCBI WGS metagenome assembly OELA01 (sample SAMEA104379559, study PRJEB20068) | metagenome | biome: 1000743; feature: 77; material: 1998 | place: USA | collected 2012 | depth 25 m
AGCAAGGCCGCAGCCGACGGAAGCACCGGAGGCGTAGCCCCTGGCTACGTTGAGGATGCTTTCGAGGCGAGAACGCCGCTGGCGGGCTTTTTCAGCGTTCTGCCAAGTGCCCCATTTTGCCGGCGTTATAATCGTTCACGGCCTGAACCAGTTCTGCCTTCGTATTCATCACGAACGGTCCGTAGCGGGCCACTCGCTCATGGATTCCTTCGCCCGCCATCACGAGAATCGTGGCGTCCTCCTCTGCACGGACCGTCACCGGCTCTCCTGTCGACACAAAGACTGCCAGTTCGGCCTCTGATAACCTGTGCGATCCCTCGACCGATGCTTGACCATTGAGAATCAACAGACCGACATTGTACCCGTTCGGGATTTGCAACGGCATCGAATGTCCCGCGCGCAGACGCATATCGTACAATTCGATGGGCGTGAACGTCTTCGCCGGGCCTTTTGTGCCTCCCACCGACCCGGCAATCACCCGAAGCGAACCGGCTCCCTCGTCCAGCTGCACGACCGGAATCTGCTCGTTCACAATAGTCTGGTAGCCGGGCACGGACATCTTAGACGACTTGGGCAAATTGACCCACAATTGAATCGCCTGCAGCGTCCCTCCGCGCTTCGCCCATTCACGCTCGTGCATCTCTTCATGGACGACACCCGACGCCGCCGTCATCCATTGCACATCGCCGGGACCGATCACCCCGGAATTGCCTGCCGAATCACGATGGGCCACGATGCCCTGATACACGATCGTTACGGTCTCGAACCCACGATGCGGATGTTCACCCACCCCTCGCGGGGTGTCCGTCGCCGGATAGAACGTGGGGCCCGCATAGTCCAGCATGATAAACGGGCTCAGCGCTCGGTCCAGATCGTTGCTCGGAAAGAGATTTCGCACATGGAATCCGTCCCCGACGACGTGCTGAGAGCCCGGTTGATAGACCTTCACCTGATCGGTACTCTTCATATTGGTTACCGGCATCGTGTCTCTCATTGTGATCCTCTCTTTTTCCCCCACCTGCCACAGGCAGCGTCGGCTGTCCGGCATGGGGGTTCGTGTTCGCCCTCTATCCTTTATCGGGCACCTGTCCAATCCTGGCTCCGTGATTCCATGTATGATAATCCTAGTTAGAACTAAGTCAACAGGGGAAACAACACGCCGGTATTCTTTCGTAAAATACTCCGTGAGGTCAATCGGTTCGAGTGAGGTGGGATAACAAGAGCAGGGGCTTATCGATCGCGCCGCGACCCTTTCATCGCCCGTTCCACTTCGCGGCTGGCTTCGCGATTCTTGATGGATTCCCGGCGGTCATGCAGCTTCTTGCCTTTGGCCAACCCGAGCTCAACCTTGGCAAGACCCCGTTTCGAGAAATAGATGCGGAGCGGGATAAGCGTGAGCCCTTGCTGTTGGGTCTTGCCCAGGAGCTTATTGATCTCCTTGCGGTGGAGCAGCAGTTTACGAGTCCTGAGAGGCTCGTGATTCATGATGTTGCCGTGGCTGTACGGACTGATGTGGCAGTGGTGAAGAAAGGCCTCCCCGCCTTTCACGCTGGCGTAACTATCTTGTAGATTGACACGCCCTTCTCGAATGGATTTGACCTCGGTACCCTGGAGCATGATGCCCGCCTCAAACTTCTCTTCGATGAAATAGTCGTGGTAGGCCTTGCGATTGGTGACGATCGCTTTCGCAAAACTGTCTTTCTCTTTTCCCATCAGCCGTCAGACTTTCAATTCCAGAATTTGGTCCTGCCAGCCCACCGTCCGGAATGGACTAGAAAAGACCGTTCGAGCATGACCGAGAACTCACTGCAGATTGCCACAGCAGCTTTTGCTATGATGTCGCCATGCGCCGACATGGTTCCATCGATTCTCTTTCCAGCGTCCTCGAAGGGTTGGCTCGCCGTTTGGGCCTCGAATTGAAGATGCTCGAAAGCCGCTTGCGCCGGGACTGGGTCGCCATTGTCGGGGAACCTATTGCATCCAATACCTGGCCTGACCAGATTCGCTACAAAAAACTCTATCTCATTGTCCACAACAGTGTATGGCTGCATCAGCTCACCTTCCTCAAGCCGACACTTATACACAAAATCAACAGTGTCGACGGCGGAGAACTCGTCACAGACATCGTGTTTCGCGTGGGAGAGCTGCCGGAAACCGGCCACAGACCCGCGATGACAGAGGCTCTTCGTGCGACAGCGTCACCAATGAGCGACGCACTGCTCGCGGAAATTTCGGTCCATGTCACCGCGATCCAAGATCCGCTCCTCCGCGATCAACTCACCCAACTCATGGCGCAGGCGTTGACTCAGCGCCAGGCGCCGAAGGCAGGCTCAATGGACCCTTGAAAAGTTCGCGGGCACTCGCTTGCGTCGCCGCGGTATCCGGGTAATCCAATAGGGGACCGATCCGCCCTTCTTCTTCCGATTCGGTCAGCCGGTACAGCCCCCTCAACGATCGTTGAAATCCTCCACGATCCTCCCCGCTCAGGTACTTGTGCAGGATCGGCGGCTCCGTCCAGGCACTATCGGAAAAGATGTAGATGGTGAGGCGGCGGTAGTGATCGCCCGGCCTGTCCGGCGTCGTCGGATTGATCTTCATCGGCTCGAACCGTCTCGACTCGCGACCGATTTTGCGAAAACGCTCGATCAGCGTTTCGATTCCGTGGTCGCTCGTGCCGTCGGGAACATGGACCGCAACGGCTGTTCCTTCTTGAGATCCGACGCTATAGGGAGGGATCGATCGATCGGGACGGGTCAGATACATCCCACCCCAGATCAGGCTGAAGGACCCAACGAGTACACCAAGACCCAACTTGACGACCGTATCCATGCGCTTCTTGGGCTTGGATCGCGGGAGGGCCGTTGGAGAAGAATCCTGCTCGTGCATGGAAGGACTAGCCCGCATGATTCATGACGGTTCGTCGCGAAGTCGCTGAGCTGCGTCGCGAGACCGACGCGCGGAGCCAGAGGGACTGGCTCCGCCATCTGCGGCGGTGCCTGTCCCGTTGCATCTTAGACGGGGACAGGCGCCAACGGTACGGAGAAGGGCCGAAGGGCGAGCCAGACGGCCGCAGGCCTGTTGCAGCAGCGGATCGGCGATTGGAGCAGAATCGGTCATGAATCATGCAGGCGAGGCTCAGCGAACAAGGCGCATATGATGCCGCTGGTATCTGTTACCCGCCGCCTTCCTCGGGGAGTACCTCGGCACTTTCCGCCAAACGTGCAACGGCCACGACTCGATCGCCCGCGCCCTCGAGATCGAGGATACGAACCCCCTGGGTGTTACGGCCGATCTCGCGGAATTCGTCCACCTTGCACCGAAGCACTTTGCCTTGAGCCGCCATCAGCATGATCTCATCACCGTCTCGGACTTGAAGAAATCCGACGGCCAGTCCGTTCCGTTCAGTCGTCTTCACGCTGATGATGCCCTTCCCTCCGCGTCCCTGGACCCGATACTCGTTCACCGGCGTCCGCTTTCCGTAACCGCCTTCCGTGACCGTGAGGATTTGGGTCGTGGAGTCGGGAGTGATGGTTTCCATGCCGATAACTTCGTTGCCTTCCTCCAGTGTGATACCGCGCACCCCGTGCGCCGTACGTCCCATCGAACGGACATCGTCTTCCTTGAAGCGGATCGTGATACCCTTTTTCGTCCCCAATAGGATTTCCCGCTGGCCATCGGTGACATGCACGCTAATGAGCCGATCTCCCTGATCCAACGACAGTGCGATGATCCCGCCCTGGCGGGGATTGCTGTAGGCCGAGAGCTCGGTCTTCTTGATGATGCCCTGCGCGGTCGCCATCACGACGAACCGATCTTCGCGGAACTCTTTGACCGGCACGGTGGCGGTGACCTGCTCAGCGCTGGATAGAGCCAGCAGATTCACCATCGCTTTGCCCTTGGCAGCCCGCCCGGCGTCAGGAATCTCATGAACTTTCAGCCAATAGACCTTTCCGGCGTCCGTGAAAAACAGGAGCGAATCGTGTGTGGACGCGGTGAAGAGGGTCACGACAAAATCCTCTTCCTTCACGCCCATCCCGATCTTGCCCTTGCCGCCACGCCGCTGCGCCCGATACAGGGTCACCGGATTGCGCTTGATATAGCCTGCATGCGAAATCGTGACGACCACCTCTTCGTTCGCGATCATGTCTTCCAGGGTAATCTCGGCTTCTTCTTTGACGATCTGCGTCCGGCGGTCGTCCTTGTAGGCTTCACGCACCTCGATCAATTCATCTTTGACGATCGTACGAACCAGCGCGTCGCTCCCCAGGATCGACTTAAAACGCTCGATCTGTTTCAAGACCTCGGTATATTCCTCGATGAGTTTATTGCGCTCTAATTGCGTCAGCCGCTGAAGCCGCATCTCCAAAATGGCCGTCGATTGGATTTCGCTCAGTGCAAATTGCCGCATCAGACCCGCTCGGGCTTCATCGGGCGATTGGGCCCGCCGGATCAAGGTAATCACCGCATCCAGGTTGTCGAGCGCGATCTTGAGACCCTCAAGGATATGGGCCCGTTCTTCCGCCTTTCGCAGCTCGAATGCCGTCCGACGGACGATGACCTCACGCCGGTGCTCGATAAAATGATGCAGGATCTGTTTGAGACTCAACACCTCCGGGCGGTTGTTCACCAGCGCCAGCATGATGACTCCGAAGGTCGTCTGGAGTTGTGTGAGCTTATACAGATTGTTCAACGTGATGAGCGGGATTTCCCCGCGCTTGAGCTCGATGACGACGCGGATGCCGTCCCGATCGGATTCGTCGCGCAGATCCGAAATCCCTTTGATCCGTTCGTCTCGGATCAGCTCGGCGATCTTTTCGATGAGTTTGGACTTATTGACTTGATAGGGCAGCTCCGTGACGATCAGTCGTTCGCGCTCCGTGCGTTCATCCGATTCGATCTTCACTTTGGCGCGCAGCGTGAGGAGACCCCGTCCGCTCTCATAGGCGGACTTGATCCCAGCCGTTCCATAGATAAATCCGGCCGTCGGAAAGTCAGGGCCTGGAATCTTTTTCATCAACTGGCTGGTCGTGATGTCAGGATTCTCCAGGAACAAGAGCAGCCCCTCGATCACTTCGCGGATATTGTGCGTTGGAATGTTGGTGGCATAGCCCACCGCAATCCCGCCGGCGCCGTTGACGAGAAGATTCGGGATTTTCGAGGGGAGCACCAGTGGTTCAACCAGCGACTCGTCGTAGTTCGGCCCGAAATCGACTGTCTCCTTGTCGATATCGGCAAGCATGTCCTCGGCAACCTTGGTCAGGCGGGCTTCGGTATACCTCATGGCTGCCGGCGGATCCCCGTCGACCGATCCGTAATTGCCCTGACCGTCCACGAGCATGTAGCGCATGTTGAAGGGTTGTGCCATCCGAACGAGCGTGTCGTAGATCGCACTGTCACCGTGGGGGTGATAGTTCCCCATGATCTCGCCGACGATCTTGGCGGACTTGCGGTAGGCCCGGTTCGACGCCAAGCCCATTTCGTTCATGCCGTGGAGAATCCGGCGATGGACCGGCTTCAGTCCGTCACGCACGTCGGGAAGCGCCCGGCCGACGATGACGCTCATCGCATAACTCAGGTACGACGAGCGCATTTCGTCTTCGATGGCGATCTGTCCTAATCTTTCATCAGGCGGCATGTCTTCCCTTTGTCGTTAATCGTGAATCGTGAATCGCCATCAACGCGGTTAACGATTCACGTTTATACATCTAAGTTGCGCACTTCCAGCGCGTGGGCTTGAATGAAGTCCCGTCGGGGCTCAACTTCGTCACCCATCAGAATCGTGAAGATTTCGTCGACCCCGGGCACGTCTTCCAGTTTGACTTTCAACAGCGTCCGGACCTCTGGATTCATCGTCGTTTCCCAGAGCTGATTCGGATTCATTTCGCCGAGGCCTTTGTAGCGCTGGATGCTGAGTCCGTGCTTGCCTTTATCGAGGATCGCCTTGACCAATTCAGCCGTCGCGGGCTGGAGCTGTTCGTGACCGTCTGTTTTGATCTTGTACGGTGCCCGGCCCAAGCCGATCGCCGACGGAGAGAGCTTCTGTAGCTCGCGAAACTCTGCGGAGCCGACCAGCTCGTGCGTCACGGCCACGCTATGGGTAGCCCCATTGGCATGCAGCCGGCAGATAGCTTTGTTCGATTGATGTTCTTCGTCTTCGACGATATCCAACGTCGGGGTGAGCTTCGGATAGACCACCGCGAGAGTTTTCTTTACGTTGGCCAAGACCTTCTTGAGAGCTGTCTGATTCTTGAGATGCTCGCGATCGAGTCCCGGCTCATCCACAAATGCCCGCACTATACTGGCCTCGTGCGGCTTCTTGTTGAGCCGGCCGAGCAACGTCTCGAAGGCGATCAGCTTCTTAAGAATGGGCAGGAGCCGACGTCCGGTAATATAACCTTGGGCCCCTTCCATATACACTTCCACATCCTCGACGGCGATGTCAGCCAGGTGCTCGTTCAATGCCATCTCATCTTTGAGATACCGTTCCGTCTTGCCCTTCTTTACTTTGAAGAGAGGCGGCTGCGCGATATAGATGTAGCCTCGCTCGAGCAGTTCCGGCATCTGCCGGAAAAAGAACGTGAGGAGCAGGGTCCGGATATGGCTGCCGTCCACATCGGCGTCCGTCATGAGGATGATCTTATGGTACCGGGCCTTGCTGATATCGAACGAGTCCTTGTCCGCCTTTTCGCTCTCTTCGCGCTTACGGCCGATGCCGGTTCCTAGGGCCATGATCAGCGTCCGGATCTCGTCGCTCGAGAGCATTTTGTCGAAGCGCGCCTTCTCGACGTTGAGAATCTTGCCCTTCAGCGGAAGAATCGCCTGAAACTTACGGTCGCGTCCCTGCTTCGCAGAGCCGCCGGCCGAATCGCCCTCGACGATATAGAGCTCGCTCAACGCCGGATCTTTCTCCGCACAGTCGGCCAGCTTGCCGGGAAGCGAGCCCCCGTCAAGCGCGCTCTTGCGCCGGATAAGCTCTTTGGCTTTTCGCGCCGCTTCTCGCGCGCGCGCCGCGTCGATCGCTTTTCCGATGACCTTTCGAGCCACCGTCGGGTTCTCTTCGAAATAGGTCCCCAGCGCTTCGTTCACCGCAGACTCGACGACACCTTTCACCTCGCTGTTGCCCAGTTTGGCCTTCGTCTGTCCTTCGAACTGTGGATTTCTGACCTTGACGCTGACAACAGCGGTGAGCCCTTCACGAACGTCGTCACCGGTGAGCGATTCGGTGTCCTTCTTGAGGAGATCGTTGGCGTTCGCGTAACTGTTGATCGTACGGGTGAGGGCCGCTTTGAAACCCACCAGGTGCGTGCCGCCTTCCTTGGTATTGATGTTGTTTGCAAAGGAAAACAGGTTCTCTGAGTAACTGTCGTTATATTGGAGTGCAACCTCGAGCACCATCTCCGATTTCTCAACCTGCACGTAAATCGGCTTGTGCAGCGGCGTCTTGGCTTCGTTCAGATGCTCGACGAACGAGACGATCCCACCCTTGTACTTGAATACTTGCTCTTTGACCGGTTCTTTCCGTTCATCCTTGAGGGTGATCTCGAGTCCCTTGTTCAAAAAGGCGAGCTCCCGCAGGCGTTGCGCCAGCACGTCGAAACTAAAGTCGAGCGTCTCGAAGATCTGCCCATCGGATTTGAACGTGACCGTTGTGCCACGGCGCTTGGTTTTACCCGTCATCTTAAGCGGGGCGGTCGCCTTGCCGCGCTCATAGCGCTGCTCGAACACCTGGCCATCCTGCCAAATCTCCAGCTCAAGCCATTCAGAGAGCGCGTTGACCACCGAGATCCCGACGCCATGGAGCCCGCCGGATACGGTATAGGCGCCCTGCTCGAACTTGCCACCCGCATGCAAGACCGTCAGCGCCACTTCGGCAGCAGACTTCTTTTGTGTCGAATGCATCCCGGTAGGAATACCGCGGCCGTTATCCACGACCGTGACGCTATCGTCGATGTGGATCGTGACCTCGATCGTCTCACCGTACCCCGCCATATGCTCATCGACGCTGTTATCGACAACTTCATAGACGAGATGATGGAGGCCATCCACACCGGTGCTGCCGATGTACATCGCCGGTCGCTTCCGTACGGCGTCCAGGCCTTCCAATACCTTGATTTGATCCGCGCCGTAGCTGTCGGATTTCGGTGCGGTCTCGGTGTCGTTACTGGCCATCAGTCTCCTAACTCTCACGAAAGTGCAACGGCGAGAGAAAAGAATCCTTCCTCTAGCCGTTGGCACGCAACTTTTCGCGTCAAATCTTAATCGGCATGACCACGCATTTAAACCCTGGACTGTCTGCTTCCTGGATCAAACAAGGGCTGAGCGGATTATCCATTTGCAGAGAGATCGTCTCTCCATCCATCACTCCGAGAACATCCAACAAGTAGCGGGCATTGAACCCTGTGTTCAAGGTCTCCCCTTCGTACTGTGCCGCAAGCTCTTCAGTCGCTTCCCCAAAATCTGGATTGCTGGAGAACAGCGTCATCTGTCCGGAGACAAACGACACCTTCACCGCACTCGCTTTATCGCGGGACAGTACGGAGACACGCCGCAAGGCACTTTCAAGCTCACTGCGATTGACCCCGATTTTCTTGCTGCTTTCTTTCGGAATGACTTGCTGATAGTTCGGGTAGTTTCCTTCCATAAGCCGAGAGGTCAGCAGCAGTCCGCTCTTCCGGAAAATCATAAGATTTTTTGTGAACCCGATCAAAGGCTCGCCCTCGCCGCCCTCTTCCAAAAGACGCTGCATCTCATGCGCCGCTTTCTTCGGGATAATGGCTTTGATTTCTTGCGGAGCACCTTTGGCACCGGCCTTTCCAACCTCCTGCTCAGCAACCGCCAACCGATGTCCATCGGTGCCGACCAGCCGTAAGATCGTTTTCTTTTCCGACGTGATCAGCGTCACCAAGAGCCCGTTGAGGATATAGCGTGCGTCATTGTCCCCGGCAGCGAAGAGGGTCTTCCGTATCAACTCCAAGAAACCGGCTCCGGCGAGGGGAATGAGCCCTTCCCGTTCGATCGTGGGCAATGCGGGATAGTCAGTGCTAGGGAGTCCGACGATCTTGAATTGGCTCTTGCCGGCATGAATCGTCGACCAATTATTATCACCCGAGGCGATTTCAATTTCATCGACCGCCAGTTCCTTGATGATCTCATAGAGTTTTCGAGCCGAAACCGTAATACCTCCGGGCTTCTCCACGGTGGCCTTGTACAGTCCGCGCATGCCGATTTCGAGGTCGGTGGCGACAATTTCCACCCCTTCCTGTTTCGCTTCAATCAAAATATTCGAGAGGATCGGCATCGTGTTGCGCTTTTCGACAACCCCTTGGACCCTCTGGAGACCTGTCAAAAGCTCAACTCGTCCCATACGCAGTTTCATCATCGCTTCCCCCTCAACGACGCCGTTCACGCTCGCATGATCTGCTCTCGTAAGCTATCCAACGTGGCACTCAATGAACTGTCGCTGTCTTTGGCCTTTGTGACCTGCTTGCAGGCATGGATGATCGTCGTGTGGTCTTTGCCTCCGAACTGCCGGCCGATCTCGGGATATGAAGAGTCCGTGAGCTCCCGGCAGAGATACATGGCGATCTGTCTCGGATGCACCAGCGTCTTGCTCCGACGACGGGATTTCAGGTCGGCGATCTTCACGTGGAAGCGCGCGCCCACCGTTTCCTGAATATCATCCATCGAGACAATCTTTTTCTTGGTGCCGATCAAATCCCGGAGTACGTTCTTCGCCATTTCCAGCGTGATCGTTTGGCCGGTGAGCGAGGCATAGGCACCGAGGCGCACCAACGAGCCCTCGAGCTCTCGGATGTTGCTCTTCATCGTCGCGGCGAGGAATTGAATGACATCTTCCGGCAACGTGACGCCCTCGTCCTCCGACTTTTTCCGCAAGATAGCAATCCGTGTTTCAACATCCGGCGGCTGAAGATCCGCGATCAGCCCCCATTCAAACCGTGATCTCAACCGTTCCTCGATATCGGGCATGTCTTTCGGAAAGCGATCGCTCGAGAGGACGAGTTGCTTGTGCGCTTCATAGAGGGCATTGAACGTGTGGAAGAATTCCTCCTGCGTACGTTCCTTACCTGCCAAGAATTGAATGTCATCGATCATCAACATGTCGATATGACGATACCGCTTTCGCAGATCCATCATTTTGTCGTATCGAATGGAGTTGATGACCTCGTTGGTAAACTGTTCGGTCGTCAAGTAGGCAATCCGGAGATCGGTCCGCTCTGCCACATAATTTCCAATGGCATTCAAGAGGTGCGTTTTCCCCAGCCCGGTCTCCCCGTAAATAAAGAGGGGGTTATAGGCTTTTGCCGGTTGTTCAGCGACTGCCATACAAGCGGCATGGGCAAATTGGTTTCCCGCCCCCACGACAAAGTTCTTGAACGTATACTTTGGGTTAAGCTGGATTCCCCGCTTCGTCCGTGACCCGGTAGGCTGGCGACTCGATGTAGCGATACCCCCACTATTCTCAGGCTGTTTTATCGCGTGTTTCTGAAAGATCACGAACGTGACCGCAGTTTCTTCTCCACCTCGAGCAGTAGAGATGGCTTCGGCTAAAAGTGTCCCATAGTGTTGGCTTAACCAATCACCAAAAAACTTATTCGGGACACCCAGTTGAGCCGTGGAATCCTCAATTCGTTCGAGATGAATTGGTGTAAACCAGGTGTCATAAACTTGTTTTGGCACTTTCCCCTGTATGTACGCTAGGGCATCCTGCCATTCGTTTGCGATAGTCATAATCTCTGTGTCATTCTTCATACACAGGCTTATTCACACCTGTGGATAACTTGGTTTTTCGTGCGGCCTATCCTTCCGACACTCAAGTATTACCAGACTTTTAAGTGGCCATGGTCATCCTATTCATAGGAATTACCACAGATTATGGACTCTGCATCCAGTGGTTACCCAGAGTCAACCCCCAACATTCTCCACAGCGATGGTGTGATACGAAGCTTGAAAATTCAACTCTTTACTTCCCATTCACAGTATCCACTGAGCCTACTCTTACTCCTACTACTACGACGGTCTTTCTCTACTGCAAATATTTTAAGAGAAGAGTCACAATCCCATTTAGAGAACAATGATGTGTTCCGATGAGAAAATTTTTTCAACAAGGTCTTCATATCTCATCGTCTGACGCGAATCACTTACATTCCTTCCTTCATTGCTCACAGTAGCTCCCTTCATAGAAGAGAGGGTTGTCAAAGTTGCATGCTCAACAAAGACAATGTCCATATCTCCATCGCTTTCCTGAAAGAGAGATGGAGAGATGCGGTCCGGTTGTTGTCGAAGAAGATAGAGCGTCGCACTCATACAATCACGCACAGATCTCTTAAAACACCAGACTGCTATCAACCGACCGCAGTAATGTTCTTATGTCATCGGCTGGCATACATGCGACAGAAAAATTATCGGACCATGTATCCATTGCCGTTCCTGGCTCGACGATAAATTGCACGGACAACTGTTTAAAGGAAGGAAGATATTTTTCAAGAATGTCAACATCGACTATCTCTTCTGTGTCGTTCATTAAGAGAATCGGAGCACGGCCGAGAAGGATGACGGTTGTCTCGTGGTCCCCGGCACAAAGCCCCAACGCAATGCGAAGTGCTTCAACAGGACGAGCCGTCACACAAGGATCTTCCGAAATCACAACAGCGATACGTTTCGACATAGGCAAATCAGGCGAAGTGAAAGAATATTATGTAAAGGCCAGGAACCGGTCGCAACCATCGATTATTCCTGATAAAACCACGAGTCCAGACAAAGAAACTCTCGAATCGATCATGACTATTGGAATACCATGTTGCTGGCAACCATATGCGCAGACGGACGTCTTGACCCCAGCATCAATGAGCCCAAGAAAACGAGGGTCTGTAGCAGTCTTCACCCCTTCGTCAATCAGGTAGAGATAGACATCGACTCCACGACGTAAGGCAGCCTCTGCCAACTGAACGACGGTCTCAACACTTGGGTGAGAAGGGGGCGTGGATAACAAAATACCCAGCCTACGGCCTGCCATAGAAATAACAAAAGACTATAATATAATCAATCACTTATAGAATACGGCATGTGCGAGACTACGAGGTTTATTTCAGAAAGTCAATATGAAAAATCGAGCATATTTATGAGGGAAAGGTGCGAGTTTTCAAGAGGGAAGTAAGCCCTTCCAGAGGGAGTTCTTCTTGAGCCTTCGACTCAAGGTCACGCAAGATGATGGAGCCTCGCCTGGCTTCATCATCACCTAAGAAAATGGCATAACGACACTTCGACCGGTCGGCTTGGCGAAGATGGGCTTTGAGCGTAGTGGCACGATAGTCGGATTGGGCCGAAAGCCCGGCCCCGCGGAGTTCGTCAAGAAGGACGAGCCCAAGCTCTGTACCTTTCTCTCCGAACGCCGCAACATAGTAGAGACAATTGTTTCGTAGAGATGATGAGGTGTTCGAGAGCATCAACGACACACGTTCAAGCCCGATCGCAAATCCTACGGCAGGAATAGAGGGGCCGCCGAGCGTTTCCACCAAGCCATCGTAGCGGCCGCCGGCACCCACCGCATTCTGAGCTCCTAAATGAGTCGACGTAATTTCAAAACTTGTGAAACAGTAGTAGTCGAGCCCTCGGACCAGCCGAGGGTTGAGCGTATAGGGAACGCCAAGAGCTAAGAGACCAGCAAGAACCCGATGAAAATGTGTTCGAGCTTCAGAAGAGAGATGATCGGTCAATTTGGGTGCCGACTCGGTCGCTGCCTGGCAGCCCGGCACCTTGCAGTCCAGGACCCGCAACGGATTTGTGTTCATACGGCGCCGACAGTTCTCGCAAAGCAGAGATGCATGCTGTGAGAGGAAAGCAAGTAAGATAGGTTTGTACGCTGTGCGGTCGCCGGAGGTTCCAAGGCTATTAATCTCGAGAGTGAGGTCGGGCAGAGCCAGATCCGATAGCAGGCGCCACAGCAGTGCAATGACCTCGATGTCTGCACGTGGGTCCGACGTGCCGAATGATTCGACACCGAATTGATGGAACTGCCGGAGACGTCCGGCCTGCGGGCGTTCGTGGCGGAACATCGGGCCGAGATAGAAATATTTTTGTGGCAGCGGGTCGGCCGCCCGATTGTGTTCGATGAAGGCGCGGACGGTGCCTGCCGTGCCCTCAGGACGCAAGGTCAATGAGGTCCCATCCCGGTCGGGAAAGGTGTACATTTCCTTCTCGACGATGTCCGTCGCCGAACCGATACTCCTGGCAAAGAGCGCCGTGAATTCGAAGATGGGAATACGGATTTCCTGATACCCGTAACAGAGCGCCCAGCGTCTCGCCGCATCCTCAATGAAACGCCAGCGGGGGGTCTCCTCAGGAAGGATGTCTTTGACGCCCTTGATACCCTTAATCGAGTCCATAATTCAGCGACTGCCAAGAAAGATTCGGGACTATAACGACGGGTTGCCGGCAAGTCAACGCAGGTGAAAGGTAGTGGTTCGTCAACCGTGAAGCGTGGTTCGCAAGACCGCGAGGGAGGAAATTCTTCCACTTCACGAACAATGTAGGACCGCCTCCTTGCGCCGCTCGGCGCGCAGGGGTATAGTTCGCGGCCTATTTGCTGTTTGGGGAGGCTTCATGAGTGTAGATCAACCGACCCGCCGCGTCATTGCGCTTGCACCGATGCCACCCGAGAAGTCCGCCTATGCCCTGGCCCGCTACAGCCGCTCGCCCGACTCGATCGAGAGCAGCCTCCGCTGGGTGCATGGACACTCTGCTGAAAAGTTCTGGGATCAGTTCTACTTCGACTACGGCCATGCGTCGATCGCGGATTTAGGCCATGTCATCATCTGTTTCGAGGATATCTCCGAACTCGCCGCGATTCGGCTCGAAGACGAGCCCCTGTGGGATGGCCAGGCGAAATCGAGCCGATATCAGAACTTTTCCTCCGGTGGGTGGTTCGTGCCGGATTCGATTCGAGGGTCGGAGACGGAAGGCGCCTACCACGGCATTCTCCGCAGCCTCGCCGAGATCTACCGGCTTTTGCATCAACCCCTGACACAATTTCTGTCGGAGCGTGAGCCGCGTCCCGAGTCGATGAAACCGGCCGATTACCAACGGACGGTTGCCGCGCGCGCATTCGATGTGACACGGTATCTCTTGCCTCTCGCGGCCAGAACGAACGTCGGGCAAGTCGTCAGTATCAGGACGTTGGAAAAGCAAATTACTAAACTGTTGTCGTCACAGCTGCCGGAACTTCGCGCGATTGGAGACGAACTGAAGGAAGCCTGTCAGCGGTCTCCCGTCAACCTCTGGGGCGAGCTCTGTGGTCAGCCGACCGGAGCACATGAACCCCTTGCGCCGACGCTCGCCCGCCATGCGAAGTCAAACGACTATCAGGCCTCGGTCTACCAGGACCTTGCCAAATACGCGAAGGACGCACTCCGGGGAACCGGATTGGATCACCCGACATCCTGGGGCGTGCCGGAACCGGTCGATCTTATCGACCCCCACGATCCCTTGGACGAAATCGTAACTACCTTACTGTACCGTGTGACACACGCGCCTTACCGAAGCCTCCTCGCGGTCGTTCGAGCCTGGACAGAGAAACAAAAACAGGAGGCCGTTGACGTGGCGATGAGCGCACGAGGGCCCTACGACGAACTCATCAAGGAATTCCGCAGCGGCTACGCCTTCACGTTCGACGTGTTGATGGACATTGGAGGCTGGCGCGACATGCACCGGCACCGTCGTTGTCAGCAGATTCAACAGAACTTTACGACGATGCACGGCTATGAGGTCCCCCCGGCACTCGTGCAGGCGGGATTGGATCAGGACTATCGACAGGCCATGGATGCCGTCCGAACGGACATCGAGCAGCTGAAGAAAACGAGCGCAGAGGGGTCGCTCTATGCCACGCCGTTTGGATTTAAGGTACGTTGCCTGTTTAAGATGGACTATGCCGAAGCCGAGTACATTGCGAAACTCAGATCCGGTGTGAAGGGCCACTGGTCATACCGGACTGTGGCCTGGCTGATGAAACAAAAACTTGCGGCGCGCTATCCTACTCTCGGCGATCGTATTCAGACGACCTCGCCGGATATTGAGGACACCCTCACCAGATAGCCTAACGGCCGACCTCGATGCCCGATTACCAAGCACAATGTGAAGCGATGCTGTTGGAAGGCCAATGGGATCAGGCGCAGCAGACCGCACTGGCCTGGGCCCGGCATCCCGTCACCGGCACAGACCGGCATCCTCGACCCCATTTCGCCTTGAACGTGATCCACCTGCTTCGCGGAGAGTTCGCCGAAGCGTGGAATAGTCACACGAAGTGCCTGCAGGAACCAGAAGACATTGTCCAGGTCAAAGAGTGGATCGAAGGCTTCGTCGCGCGACAGTCGCAGCAGGCCAACGTCCATCTCCTGATGGGCCTCTTCCTCTCTCAGTCGGGAGAATCCGAACAGTCGGTTCGATTCTACAAAGAAGCGGCCAATCTCGCGCCCCAGTCCGCCTATCCCCACTACTTTCTCGCGCAAATCCACGAGCGGGCGAATCATCTCGAAATGGCGATCAAAGAGTATCGCGAAGCCGTCCGGCTCGACCCTGCCTACGTGCCTGCGCGAACCAACTTGGGTGTGGCCTATCAAGAGCAGGGGCGTTTGGAGATGGCGATCCCCCAGTATCGCGAAGTGATCAAGTTGAATCCCAACGACCCGATGGCTCACGCAAATCTTGCTTGCGCGCTTGCCGAGCAAGGCAAGTTTGAACCGGCCTTACAGTCTTACAAGGAGGCGTTGCGTCTGAACCCGCACGATGCGGAAGTGCATTTCGCGCTGGGAGGCCTCTACGAAACGAGAGGTCGTCTGGATCTGGCACAGAAAGAGTATGACGCGGCTCTTATTGCCGATCCGAACTTCGGTCCCGCACACTCGGCGATAGGCTGGCTGGCGCTGGGCAATCAACACATGCAGGACGCCTACGAAGCCTTCAATCAGGCCCTCAAGTCCAATGCGGAAGATCCTCGGGCCTATCACGGCATCGGCGAATACTATTTGCAAAAGGGGAAACGAGAGAGCGCCCTCGAAAATTTTACAAAGGCGCTCACGTACTACAAAGACCCCGAAAAGAAAAACGCGCTTTTGAACCAGCTGTTCCAAGAAGGCCAAATGGCTGATTGACAGGATGCTCAAAAAGCCCGTCAGCAGGGGAGGGGTGGCCTGGCTTGGTCCCCCGTGCTCGCGCAACGCGCGCCCTCGGAAGGGCCTCGTT